>Ga0207966_1000596_pt1 | contig 20546 bp, 15 predicted proteins | sample Knorr_S23_td_NAD_FD_185611 | JGI IMG/M metagenome (GOLD analysis project Ga0207966, IMG submission 185611) | Marine microbial communities from Southern Atlantic Ocean transect - Knorr_S23_td_NADW_ad_2500m_LV_B (SPAdes) (version 2) | ecosystem: Environmental > Aquatic > Marine > Oceanic | place...
CCGCCTAATTTCACCTGACTGGCTCCGGCAGGTATCGACACAAGACCTATGAGTGTCATCCCGGAATAAGTGGCTGTGGCGGGAGGATAATAGTCCTCGAACTTCATCGTCCCCAATTCAGCCCCTAACCGAAAGCGTATCCCCAGTACCTGCATCAGTACGGGCATTTCAACTCCCAGTCTGAAATTCACAAAGGAATTGTAGGTATAAAGCGAATGGCTGACCAACCCGGGCGATGCACCATGGATGGTAAGCGTATAGCCCATTTTCAAGGCGACATCGGATAATTCAGTACTGGAAAGTTCTCCCTCATCGAATTCATCTTCTTCGAATTCACCCTCATCTTCGAAGAATTCATCTTCTCCTTCTTCCTCATCAAAGAACGCATCTTCATCCAAGAATTCCTCATCTTCCTCAAAGAATTCCTCATCTTCCTCGAAGAATTCCTCATCTTCATCCTCATCACCCCAGAATATTTCGCCACTGTCATCCTGGGCGTAGATATTATCTAGCGGTGTTAACAGAAAAATAAAGAGTAGACAGGGCGTGCAACCTAGAAATAAAATCGGGGCAACATCCGCTACCCGAACATGTTTAAGCAATCTCATAATACCTCATTCGGTTTTAATCTTTTTACTGCAACAATGCCGCGGGACAAACTAACCCCTTACCTTACCGGCTATTCACCGATAGTATAATATAAAGCACGCAGAGGTTTTATTAAATGATTTATATCACATTCTACAGGTTATATCCGCTTATACCGGCACGCGGATGATCCGGATGTTTTCAGGCTATGCCGGATCAATCATTTATCATCCAGGTCACTGAACTTGGGCATATGGACTTCAGCCAATTTTTTGCCATCCTTGGTCACGCGATAATCCCAGACAAAGTCGGGGTGATATTCGGTCACATGTTTGGAACCGTCATCGTAGAACCGTTCCGTATAGCGGATACCATCATCATCTTTCCAGCGCCAGGTCCAGACAATCATTGCCGGATTTCTTTGCCAGAGGCGGTACGTTTCCAGTTTAAACCGGCCCACAGCGCTGCAGATGACAATGGACTTTCCGGATCATGCACTGCTGAATCCACATCCCTGACTACAAAGTACTGCAGCATTTTCCTGTAGATTACACTGCCGGAATTGATAAATCTGACCGGCACCAAATAGTATTCCAGCGGATTACCGTATTTATTCTCACCCCCAACGGTGATCCCTAAGAACATGCGTCTGAGCGCATCATATTTTTTATAGCGGGCCAACCGTTTCCCTGCGATGGAGGGCACATATTGATGGGGGTATCCTCCGCGCCACCTGCTGCGATGTTCTATCTCTACCCAAAATTTTCTGTCATTAGTCTGATCCCTGAAACAGTATTCTGGTAGATTGTCATTATCGAGGTAGTCATCAAAGGTCCGGGAACCATCATGCTTGGTCCCTACCAGTTTGTACGGATTATTCTGAAATATGTTATCCAGCAGATGCTGTTTGAAATAATCAGCTTCTAGGGCCGCAGCCGGCTTGAATAACTCCGTCCGTAAGATATCGTAAGTCTGGATACATATGCCCATGATTTAACTCAATCCATAGACCTTGTAATTGTTCGAATTAGAATTCCTTGCAGAGCAATATTAAGTCTCAAGGATCATAATTGTCTATAAACAAAAAACCCCGCAATTGCGGGGTTTTTGCGGTTAATCTACGAGCGATATATTTACGGCTTTTTGCCCTCTATCTCCGTCAGCAACCTCAAATTCTACATTATCATTATCCTTGACATAAATATCATCAGATAATCCAGTTTGATGGAAAAAATAGTCTGTCCCATCATCACCTGTGATGAAACCATATCTTTTCGTTGTATTGTAGAATTTAACTTTTCCTTTTTGCATTATTTCCTCACTGTTAATTGAACTTAATTATATTATAATAATGGGCAATAGAACCGATTAAAATAATAGCAAATATAATCTATTCATTGGTTGCAACACAAATTATTATTGAAAATACAATTTTACCTAGTGCAATAGGCCATCCAGGCTCGACTGCGATTATGCACAACCTACCTTTTTCCCCCAGGTTGACCCAATGTTTTTGCTATAGCTTCCTCAGCAAGAGTTGCCATTATTTGATAGCCCGCTTTATTGGGGTGCACACCATCATAGGTATAGTCTTCCTTGAGTCCTTTTTGATCATCTGCCATCGCTGTATAATAATCCAGGTAAGTATGGCCATGTTTACTCGCATAATTTTTTAAGATCTCATTTAACCGGCTGATCTTTACCACGGGTTCTAATCCTGGTTTCCAGGGATAATCATAGACCGGCAGCACCGAAGATATGATCACCTGGACATTATTCACCCGGGCCAGTTCCGCCATGGAGATGATATTATCAGCGATCATTTTAATAGTGGCTGGGCCAGTATTGCCCGCGATATCATTCGTACCAGCTAAAATAACCACAGCTTGTGGTTGAAGATCGATCACATCCGCTCTAAATCTAACCAGCATCTGCGGGGTTGTTTGTCCACTGATCCCGCGATTTATATATGACTTCCCGGAAAAATATTCTGGCAGAAAATTTGACCAGCCCTCCGTAATTGAATTACCCATAAAGACTACTCTGGTTTCGTTTGCTGCCGGCAAGCCAAGCCTGGCGTTATCATCCCTGTAGCGGTTTAAATCGGGCCAATCCTGTCCAATTAAAGTGATCGGGACAAACAACAAAGTTAAAATAATATTTCTCATAAATCTGTTGAATGCCTGGTCATTGATAGTATTTAACTTCAATTTTAATCCTAATTTGATAAACTTTTAAAAAAACAATATTTTTATTAAACCTTGCGTCGATCATCCTTTATTAATCGTCTATCATCATCTACAGGTACATTTTGTTTCCGACGATCTTCACTATCACGACGTTCATTATCTTCTCTATTTGATCCACTATTGCTATTATTATTATTCATCCAATTAATATCCTTTCATTTTGATGATTTTACACCTAATAAAATTGCCATTCTTATAAGTAAACAACCCCGCCAGGAGGAGCTTTGAACTCATTTTCAAATTCTGTATGCAATCCGGTTATTATTTATTGAGTTTTTTTATCCGTTTTGCTGCCCGCTTTGCGTTTTTGGATTCAGGAAATTCCTTAATAATAGTATTTAGGATTTCAATGGCCTTATCTTTCTGCTTCAGTTTTTTCTCATAAATAACTGCACATTTCCCCAGATTTTCCAAAGCGCCTTCTGTCCCGGGATAATTTTCATGTATAGCCATGTATTGATCAATGGCCTTTTCATATTCCTTGCCATTTTCGTACAATTTCCCAGCACGTTGGTGCGCTTCCGTGGCTTGCATTGTACTGTCAGGGTACTCAGAAGCTATACGGTTGTACGTGCTAATAGCCTCTTCTTTCAGTTTCAGCTTTGTGGCTTGAATCTCGCCGATGCGGAGCAAACTGGGGATCGTGTACTTGAAGTTGGGATGGCTGGCAGCAAGCTTTCCATATTCCTCAATAGCCGTTGACCAGTCACTAAAGTTTTTATCAGCCATAGTTGCAATGCGATATTGGGCATGTGCTACAAAATTATGTTCCGGAAATTGCTTCAGAAATTTGCGAAAACTAACTGTCGCTTCATTATAATCTCTAAATTTTTCCTGTTTAAGCATTGCAACCTGATACAATGCTGCTGCATAATCCTGACTCGCTGGGTACAAGGTCATCAACTTTTCATAGATCATAACTGCAGGATGAAAGTTATTATTTTCCTGTTCCAATTGCGCCAGCCACATGAGAACCGTGCTACCCCTGGATCGATTAGCATACCGTGTAAGAAATTCCCAAGATTCCCGCTCAAATATTGACCTTAGCCTTTTGTCTTTAAAGCCGTGAACTGCCGCAAGGAAATCAAAATAACGGCTATGAATCTTCCCTCTTTTCGGCGCATCATTTAACAATGTGATAAGTTTATCCCGAACGGATCCAAAATATTTTTCTTCTTGCAATAAGGTATATCCATTATCCAACACTTTCTTATAGATGGAAGAATTTGGATAAAGGTAGGCAAACTTCAATAAGCCTACCTGGACTTCATCCCACTTTTTCTGTACGATGTAGGATTCAATCATATACCGCTGAACATGGTCGGAAGAAGCTTTGGGGAAATAGGATTTAAGATATGAATTGTATTCTTTAATCTTATAGCCGGGAAGGTCCTTAGAAGACCGGGACAAACGGCCCAAAAGTTTACCGGATTTTTTGGGTTCTTCAGCATGCAGCGCACGAAGAAAATCAAAATGAGCATTTTCGATGGTTTTGGTAGCAATAACCCGTTGTTTAGGGCTAGCGTTACGATTCCCCGGTTGGCTTTTTCCAACCTGGTTGGTTAATGAATCCGCAGGCACATTGGTGCTGGCTGCAAAGGTTATTGAAACAATAGATAAACTAATTGCAATGCGATTCAAAGCACACTCCTTAAGTTAGCTATAATTACAAGGCAGGGTCATTTTACGAAATCAGAGACCTAAATGTCTATAAACAAAAAATCTAGCGTAATGGGATTTTCCAGGGTTCATTAACCGGTCATTAAACCAGCCAATTCTACAACTTTTCCTTAACAATCCGTTGAGTTTCAACAGTCTGCAGATTACCAGGCTACTTGCAAACCAGAGTATTATATTATGTTTTATGATAAAATCACTTATTAAAAAATAAAACCTGAGGTGGTATAGTCTGTTTTTTGATGTTTGGTCCCTGATAATAGACCTGTAATTCATCCCCGCCTGTCTTTTCGAAAAAAGTGACTCGAAGGGGATGAAAACCAGCACGAAGTGCAATGACGCCTGTTTCCTCCGTCATGCCGTGTAAACCGTCATTATCCACAACCAGTTTATCCCCGATAAACAGCTGGCTCCCATCATCGGAATCTGTAAAAAACGAATAAATGCCCGTTTCCGGTAAACGGATGAACCCGTCGTATCGAAAGCCGAAGTATTCGCTTTGATTCCGCGGTGAAAAATCAAAATCGCTGATCACGCCTTCCTTTACAGAAGCGAGCGCACCAAATGCAGGTAATTGATCCCACGAGCCCTCATAATATCCGTAGCGCAATCCCTGGCGGTGTTCGCCCACTGACAAACCCTGCAGCGGCTTCACCTTTATAAATTTATATTGCGCACTCTTGCTTACCGGCTGACCATCGCGGAAGGCACCAGCGGAAACAACCGTTGTCTCTAGCAAATCAATCGACCCGGTTACTGCCGGTGATGTCATAGTTGGGGTACTGCCATCCAGCGTATAGTGAATCTCAATATTATCCCGTTCTGAGGCAATGGATACACTTAATGCATCTATGAAAATATCATGGTCGGCAGAAATAATTGGTGGGTCGTTCACATCAGGCTTTCCATCTACATCCAAGACAACTACACTATTGATCAGATCGGGCGCAGTCTCTGGTAGATTGATCACCAGAGCATCTTCTTTTCGGTGCACAGCCAATTTCTTGGTCGGAGCGGCTAATAGAAAAGCGTCACCGGGGTTATTGTAAATGCCGGGGACGACCAACTGACCATCCGCTGGCCAGGAAAACACATGCAAATAGAGGCGGGTATTCCCCTTGATGGATTTTTGGGTACAGCGTCCCCAGGAGAGATCCTTGAACGGACTAGCGCTGGTTCCATAAATCGCAACCCCGTTGACTTGCATCCATCTACCAATTGCATGTAGCCGATCAATACTGGGTTGGGGGAACAGACCTTCTGCAGTGGGTCCTACATTAAGTAAAAAGTTGCCGCCTTTCGACGCAATATCAGCCAGCTTGCGGATCAGGTCCACATCGGATTTCCAGTTATTATCATTCTTGTTGTAGCCCCAATGATCATTCATCGTCATACAGGTTTCCCAGTCCACCCCAGGGATACCTGTAGGAGGAATCTCCTGTTCGGGTGTACCAAAGTCCCCGGCGTAGGACCCTTTTTTAGTTAAACCCTGCATGCCTGAGCGGCCTACATCGACCCGATTGTTAATAATAATACTGGGCTGCAGACTGCGCACATAGTCGTAAAGATCCTGCCCATACCCATGATGCCACGTATCTTCCCATTCTCCATCAAACCAGAGTACCCCAATATCACCATAATTGGTTACTAATTCTTTGAGCTGGTTTTTCATGTACGTGATATATCGATCTAATTCGGCACCATCCGCAGAACGGTCTTCCCAGCTGCGGCGAGGCAGATAGTCGGGATGATGCCAATCCATAATGGAATGGTACCAGCACAATTTGATCCCCTGATCCCGGCAGGCATCGGCTAGTTCTTTTAATACATCCCGCTTGAACGGTGTATTCATGATGTCAAAATCAGTATAATTGGAATTAAATAGACAAAATCCATCATGATGCTTGGAAGTGAGAACAATGTATTTCATCCCGGCAGCTTTCGCCATGCGAACCCATTCATCTGCATCAAATTTTAGCGGGTTGAATTCACCGATAAATTGATCATACACTTCAATAGGAATCTGGGCAGTTTGTCGGATCCATTCACCATGGGTGGTCTTGTCTTCCCATGCGCCAGCGGGAATGGAATATAATCCCCAATGAATGAACATACCAAAACGGGCTTCCCGCCACCATTCCATCCGAGTGTCCTCCGGCAGATCACGGGCCATACCTGCGGGACAAAACCAAAGACTTATTACCAGCAGTAGGATCAAGTTCATAATATTATTGGATAAATCGAGCTATTTCAGGATCATATCAGCAGCCTTCTCGGCGATCATGATCGTGGGAGCATTGGTATTGCCGCGAATTACATTGGGCATTACCGCTGCATCAACTACTCGTAATCCCGTAAGGCCATGCACCCGTAACTCTGGATCAACCACCGCCATATCATCTGTACCCATTTTACAGGTACTTGTAGGATGGTACAGAGTTTCTCCGGTTTCCCGAATCAGATCCTCAATAGCGTTATCATCGGTTAGCGGCTCTTCCGGCATAAAGTAACCAGAACGATAAGGTTTGAAGGCCTCGGCTAAACCGATTTTCTCTGTAACCTTGTATCCCCAGATAGATCGTTGTACATCATCGTCAGTACTGAGGTAATTATGGTCAATGACAGGGTTGGCCTTAAAATCTGAGGATGACAATGTAACTGTTCCCTTACTGGTGGGATTCAGTAATTCACCTCCAATAGAATACCCGTTGCCTGTTTCAGGGTTGCTAAAACCATGTTCTACGTAGTAATTGGGTCCAAAGTGGAACTGTGTGTCCACAGCAGGTTGATCCGGAGAAGACTGGACGAACCCACCCGCTTCGGCAATATTACTGGTAAATGGTCCTTTTTTGAAAAGAAGGTAGTTGAGCAAGTTTTTCACCACCACAGGGAAGTTTTCTGCTGAATCCAGAGAATCCTTGTAGCTCGAATTGAAAATAGTGAAATAAACCATATGGTCCTGGAGGTTCTTTCCCACTCCGGGTAGATGCTTTGCTACCGATATTCCATGCTTTTTTAATTCTTCTCCATCACCAATGCCAGATAACATCAGGATCTGGGGGCTGTTGTAGGCTCCTGCGCTCAGGAGCACTTCCTTATTGGCCTGTACTTCGTGTGCTTCTCCATACCGGTGGTAGATCAAACCAGTTACCCGTTCGTTTTCGATCAGGATGCGCTCGACCTGCGCATTGACTTCAATAGTTAAGTTTTTGCGGGTAGCGGCGGGGTGCAGGTAGGCCACAGCCGTACTACAGCGGGCACCGTTTTTTTGGGTTACCTGGTAATATCCGAATCCCTCTTGCTGCGCTCCATTAAAATCAGGATTGAAATCATAATCCAATTCCTGCGCTGCTTTAACGAATACATCTGACAACGGGTTGGTGTAATTGCGGTTGGTTACATTCAGTGGTCCACCCTGACCATGGTACTCATCCTTGATCACTTCCTGGTTTTCTGCCTTCTTGAAGTATGGAAGAACCTCATCGTACGACCATCCCTCATTGCCCAGGGCACTCCATTCATCATAATCCTGTCGATTGCCACGGATATAGACCATGGCATTGATGCTACTGGATCCCCCCAGGGTTTTTCCCCGGGGCAGATACAATTCCCGGTCCTTCATGGTTGCCTGTGGTGTCGTCAAGTAATCATAGTCAAATTCAGTCTTGAAAAGTTTTGGGAAACCAGCAGGAATATGTATATCCTGTTTTTTATCGTTCCGGCCGGCTTCTAGGATCAATACGCTATTTTGACCATCGGCACTTAGTCGGTTAGCCAGCACACAACCGGCAGAACCGGCACCAATGATTACGAAATCATAATTTTCGTTCATTTCACCCTCCTTGAAGAGCAATATTACAACCCGCCAGTACTAAATGTCCATAAACAAAAAACCCCACTCCATCTGCACTGCGTTACGCTGGACAAGTGGGCGGGGCTTGATGTTGTTTACCTATTTAATGAAACTATTTCAACAGCACCATTTTCCTGGTCCGCATGTATTCACCAGTTTGTATCTTATATAGGTAAATACCTGGACACACTACCGTTATAATTTGCCGTAGGACTGCAGGTAAATTACCCAAATGAACTGCTGGTAATTGATCTGGCGCATAATTATTCCACGCAGTGATCGTAATTGAAACCGTCGCTGTATCTGAATAATTATAATCATTGGCAGTGAATGTGAACGAATCATCTCCGTTATAATTTATCGTAGGGCTGTAGGTAAATGTCCCCAATGAACTGTTGGTAATCGATACAGTACCATTTGATGGATTGGTGAGAATATTATATGTCAATATATCGTTTTCTACATCAGAAGCAGATACTGATCCGCTGTATTTTGTATCTTCACTGGTCGTTACACTTTCCGCAAACGCTACTGGAGAATCATTTACAGCAGTTACTGTAATAGAAACTTTAGATGTATCCGAAAGCGTACCATCACTGCTAGTAAAGGTAAATGAATCACTGCCATTATAATTTACTTTAGGACTGTAGGTATATGTACCAGCTGAGCTATCAGTAATAGCTACCTTACCATGCGATGGCTCAGTTAGTAGACTGTAAGTCAATGGATCATTATCAATATCAAAAGCAGATACTAACCCACCATAATCCATATCTTCCTCGGTTGTCACTGCTGCAGTAACCGCTACTGGCGCATCATTTACTGCAGTAACCGTAATTGAAACCGTTGCTATATCCGAAAGCACACTATCGGTAACGCTAAATATAAGGCTGTCCAGCCCTGTATAGTCTTCCACCGGATGGTACGAGAATGTACCTGTGGCATTATCAGATACTGTCGCCCTTCCATTGGCTGGACCAATTATGATACTATATGTTAATGCATCGCCATCAGAGTCAGATGCTGATAACATTCCAGTGTAATCTCTATCCTCGCTCGAGGTTATAGCTGTATCATTAGCAACAGGGGAATAATTAATCTCATACCAGGAAATTTTGCTGTCGCCGAGTGCTGCAGATAGCACATCCAAATCCCCGTCACCATCGACATCCGCTGTATAAACAGATTGTGCATCATCTGCAGCGGTTGTGATGATATGAGTTGTGAAATTCTCTGAACCACCATTCTCATACCAACTAACACTACCAGCGGATGATCCCACCACATCCATATCCCCATCACCGTCCAAATCAACCGCATAGACAGATGAAGCTCCTGAGGTTGAGACGGTACGGGTGGTGAAACTCTCAAAACCATCATTCTCATACCAACCAACACTACCAGCAGATGATCCTACCACATCTATATCCCCATCACCATCCACATCTACCGCATAGACAGATGAAACACCTGAGGTTGCGACGGTATGAGTGTTGAAACTCTCTAAACCGTCATACTCATACCAGACAATGTTATTATGCCCAGAGAGTACATCCATGTCTCCATCACCGTCTATATCGGCTGCAGAGACAGAACGAGCCCCAATTACACTGTCTGCGATGATATGGTGGTTGAAATATTGTGAACCGTCATTCTCATACCACATGATCTTGTCATTGGGCGAATATGAAGCCGTCACCACATCCATATCCCCGTCACCATCCACATCCAATGCATAGACAGATCTGAACTCGCGATGATAATAATGATTGCAGATTTTATGGGTGGCGAAACTCCCAGAACCATCATTCTCATACCACCCAACACTACCGGCGGATGACCCCACCACATCCATATCCCCATCATCATCCAAATCAATCGCATAAACAGATGAAGCCGCCGATGTTGATATGGTATGGGGGGTGAAACTCTCAGAACCATCATTTTCATACCAGGCAATGTTATAATGACCAGAGAGCACATCCATGTCCCCATCACCATCTACATCGGCTGCAAAGATAGAACGAGCCTCATGAGCACTGTCTGAGATGGTATGGGCAGTAATTGAATTCTGCCCAGAAATAATTCGAGAGGGAAAAATAACAGTTGTAAAAAGTACCAAACTGATTAGAACGTGTTTCATAGCTCTTACCCAGGACAGTTATTATTCAAGCAGCGCAATATTACGCTCCAACTATCTTAAATGTCTATAAACAAAACGCTGGTTGACGAGGTTTTAATATAAGTTAGGGTATCACTTTATTCCACCAGAGAAGTTGTCCTGAAAATGCCAATATGATCAAAACCTAGGGATATGATGTCGGGGATGTTACGAATCCTGATTCAGGAAAAATCACTCAAGAACCGTTTAAAATACAAGATAACAAGCTTCCGACCCTCCCGCTTGACATAGCCATCCTCTTCCATTAATCTATAGGTACGTGACACAGTTTCTCGAGTCGTCCCAGCCATATTAGCTACATCCTGTTGGGAAGGCAATGGATCAATTGTGACATTCCCCTGATGAATGGTCCCTTGTTCTTCCGCTATCCGTAAAAGGGTTATGGCAATTCTGCGTTCAGCATCACTCAAGGATAGACTGGCTATTTGTTCATCACTTTTTTGAAGCCTGATTGCTAATTCACGTAACAGACCAATGGCTACCTTGGGATGTAATTCTAGTGTATTTAGGAAATCTTCCGTATTCAACGTCATAGCTTTTGTTTTTTCCAGCGCAATCACATTCGCAGAGCGTGATTCCCCACTTAAAAGTGACATTTCACCAAAGAAATCACCTGGGCCCAATAAGGCCAGGATCACCTCTCTTCCATCGCTACTCATACGGGTGATTTTCACCCGGCCACGGATAAGAAAATAACAATGTTCGCCCACACTGTCTTCTTTCAATATAATTCGGCCTTTTTTATAGGATTGGGACTCCATATTAACAACAACAGACTGCAAGTCTGATTCGGATAGTTCACCAAAGATCGGTACTTCTTTTAGAATATCGATCTTACCCAATTAATTCCACTTTCAAATTATACATTTTCCCATCCTACCAATTGGGATAAAATTACGGGCAATGGTTGCATCTTTGGACGTACTTTTATTGGTCGCCACAGCTAGAAGTTACATTCTGTTTCAACAATAACGTTACAATTATGGATACTAAATTGGTGACCTGTAATTTTTTTCCATTCCACTCCCCTGTGAAATACGTCTTTAAAATCAGTAGCTGTTACGGGTACGGGGGGAAATACAATAATTGAGAATTCCATTAAATTAAATGTACACTCAACAGCCATAAATGTCTATAAACAAATAACCCCGCTTCTTGATGCTAATAACAATAACAGAAAGCCTTGAAATCGTCAATGGGCTGCATTTGATCTAGTTTAGTATATAAAATGTAGTTTCCCTTGGATATTGAGACTTCAAATATTTCAATTTTATTTTTAATATCTGAAAAATAATTATCAACAATCTTTAACCATAGTATAGTCACCCGCAAGACCAATTGAAACTGTTTAATATCAAAAAAGACGAGCGCAAGCAGGTACTAATTCTGTTTGTTCAATTTTTTGCAGTTGTAGCAACAAGCATCACAGGCAGTTCAGCCCGCGATGCATACTTCCTGAATTTATTTGACAGAAGTTATCTGCCTTTGATGTTTGTGGCAATTGCCATAACGATGGTCATTGTTATTAACATTTATAAACGAGTTACGGATGGAAAAGATTTAATTCAGGTGATAACCATTGGCGGGGCAATTTTTGCAGCAACTCTGTTAATTATACAAATTTCTCTAAGCAGGCTTTTTACCATGTTTGCCGCTGGTGAATCAATTACCGCTCTCCCTGAAAAATGGTTAATTCCTTTCTTATTCGTATTTATGGAAGTGGTTGTTTCCCTTTCTATATTACAATTTTGGATGCTTGCCGGAGAAGTGTTTGATGCCCGGCAGGCAAAAAGATTGTTCAGTATATTAGGCGCTGGTGGATCGGTGGCAGGTATTTTGGCAGGGTATTCCCTGAAACCATTTGTAAAAATGTTTGGATCAGAGAAATTACTATACCTTACCATTTTCTTTATTGGCTTGTATGTGATTATGGGCATGCTCATAAAGAAATACAAGGAGCCTGAAGATAAACAAAGACAAAAAAAGAAACCCGCAGTAGAATCAAAAGAGAAAAAAACAAAATTCAAATTTGACCCCTATTTAAAATCTATCGCTCTACTCATCGGATTGGCAGCATTTATATCAAAGATAATCGATTATCAATTTAAAATGACAGCAGTTGAAACATTCCCACTCCAAGATGATTTGGTAAGTTTTTTCGGTACCTATTATATGGCTACCGGAGCGGCTACGATTTTCATGCAGTTTTTTATCACCGGGATGGTTTTAGCTCGCTTTGGTATACTTGCTGGACTTCTATTTTTACCTATTTCACTCGCTTTTGGAACATCAGGTTTTCTAATGATCCCACTCCTTGCATCGGTCTTTATGGCAAAATTTTCTGATCAGGTGTTTAAATTTTCTATCAATAGCGCCGCTCAGGAAATTCTCTGGCTACCCATTCCTAAGGATAGAAAAAAACAGGCAAAACCGGTCATTGATAGTGCAATCAGAGCAACACTAGAGGGAGTAGTGGGCATTCTCATTTTTGTTTTGGTGCAATTTCAATTTGTCCCAACTGATAAATTACATCTCCTGAGCATCATGGCACTGGTAGCGATAATATTTTGGGTATGGAATAGTTTTCGGTTGAAAAACGGATATGTTAAAACACTGATGATTGCTATTGAGAAAAGACAATTGAATTTGGAAGATGTAGAATTTGATCTAACGGATAATCACATCATCCAAACTATTGATAAAACATTATTGGACAAGGATGAATTCAAGCAATTGTTTGGAATAGATCTGATTAAAACAATGCCTCTTGATCCATGGAAAAATACATTAGCAGAATTATTTCAAAATGGATCAACCAATGTGAAAAAAGCAATTCTTGAATTAGCAGGAAGTCAACCCAGTATTATTGAGGACCAATTTATTATCGATGCGGTTAAACACAGTGAAGAAATAAAATCTGAAGCGATTGCCGTAGCAGGAGAAAGAAAACTCTCACCAGTTTCAGATGAATTACATCAGAACCTATCAAGTGCTGATTTGGAGATCAGATCAGCCAGTGCCTGTTCATTATTGAAAATGAATAGTCATGAAAATGATGCCAAGACAGTTTTACAGAAATTATTGAACAGTCCAGATGTGAAAAAGATAAAAGCAGGCCTCCAGTTTTTAGATAAGCCCATGGGGATCATGAATGATGAAAAATTGATTGATTTTCTACATCGTGACTCACCAGAAATTCGGGAAGAATCTTTGCGGATTGCTTCAACCAGAGACAATCCGGATTTAACGGATCATATAATTGGAAATTTGGCCTATCCAAAAACTGCCATGCAAGCTCGACATGCTTTATCTGGATTTGATGAAGAATTAGTATTAAATAATCTGGATAAATGGTTATATAAAAAGGATAGCGAATTCCCACTGCGAATGGGAATTATTCGCTGTTTAAAACACTATAAAGTGGAAAATTCATCGAAGATATTACAAAAAGGGTTAGACGAAACTTATCTAAACATCTTGGCAGAAGTAACCAACTCATTATTGTCTGTGGCCAGGGAAGATCATCCATCTGAGGATTTTATAAAAGGGATAGATATAAACTTGGATTCCATTGCTAAAAGACCATACCAACTGGTATTATTTTTACAATGTTTACCTGATGATGAGAATTGTTTTTTAATCAGAGACCACATAGAAAGTGATATAAAGAAATTTATTCAAATTATGTTAAAGTTGGGTGTTTTGCATGATCCAAATACACCCATTGAAACCTATATTCAATATGTTGCCAACCAAGATTCGGAATTAATGCCTTATGTGTTGGAGTTGGTGGATACCACCTTTTCCCCGGGAAACCGCAAACTGACTATGCCACTCATCGATGTTGATATTGATGAAGTAAAAGCTGGAAAAGATTTGTTTAATGAATTACTAGTTGAATTTGATGATTTGATACTCTTTTGGATTCATGGTGCGCATAAGTGGAAAGCCGCAATCGCACTTAATTACATTATCAAAAGTAATCGCCAGGACTTATTAGAAAAGATCGACTGGGATAAAATCCAGGAGACAATTTTTATTGATCAATTATTTAGCCGGATTGAAGATGAATCCGGTAAAATTAAGGAGATAATTCCTTTAGAAAAGTTCAGTTTGAACAAGGAGACCGATATGTATTCAATACTCGAAAAAACTATCCTGTTAAAATCAGTTGATTTATTTAAGAATATCCCCGGTGATGTTCTTACCAGAATCGCTCAAATTTCTGAAGAAATATATCACTCTGATGAAAAACTCATGTTTTCTGAAGGAGACTATGGTGATTCCATGTATATCGTGGTAGATGGAAACGTGAGGATTCATAAGGGAGAACATCATATTGTGACCCTCGGGAAGAGTACGGTGTTGGGGGAAATGGCACTTTTGGATCAAGAACCTCGTTCAGCGGATGCTACTGCAGAAGCGGAAACAACAGTCCTAAAAATTGCACAGGATGGTTTTTACGAATTAATGGCTGGAAATTCTGAGATTATGCAACAAATTATTAAAATGCTTTCAGGAAGGCTCCGCGAAACAAACATAAAATTACAGGAAGCATTGGCAAAGTAATTATTTGCTATATAATTTAAAAAAGGTGATCTGGTATTTTCTCGTAGTAGGTTGAATCGTCATCGTGGATTGGACTATTTCTATCGGTAAATGACATCATCTGCAATTGCGTTTGTAGCACTTCTACAAGGTGGTTACAGGGCATACAATGAGGCTTTTAATCTAGACAACTGAATGTCTATAAACAAAAAACCCCGCTAATTGGCGGGGCTTGATGTTTTACTATTTAAAGAACCTATTTCAATAGTACCATCTTCTTGGTCTGCAGGTATTCCCCAGCCTGTATCTGATGTAGGTAAATACTAGCACAAACTGGTTTGTTATAATCATCACCAAACACAGGATTACCTGATAAAAAACAGGAAAGTGTTGGGTCGCACCGCCACAAGCTGAAGTACCAAAGAATCTCTTGGATACCATACATTCTCCTATAACTAAATCCTATCAAATTAAAGAGAAATTATCGCTTAGTTTCCAGTTTTGATAATTTCCTGACTGGCTCTAACACCAGATTCAATAGCACCGTTCATAGACGCGCGGTAAATCGATGTATGTTCGCCTGCAAAATGCACGCGGCCTTCCGGTCTTTTTAATATATCACGGAAGTCTTTTTGCCCCACACCGGCGAGAGAATAGCTAGCTCGCAACCAGGGGTCTTCGTTCCAGTATTTGCTTATGCCAGATTCCCATGTATTTTGGGTGTTTGGCCACAGTTTTTCAGCGGTATCATGCGCAACCTTTAAGCGTCGATTTTCCGACATCCTGCCCAGTTTCATCGCATCAGCCCCAGACGTAAATGAGAGCAGTATGCCACGCGGACCTGGTTGATCTATGGAATGATGATAAACTCGACGCAATGGGGTATCGGTAAATACGCGCTGGCCAATACTACCAGATTCATCCCATATACGGCGTTTAAACTGCATAGCAATCTTCATGACATGACCGTAACTCTGCTCACGAATACAATGCATCTTATCATCCGGAAAATAGGGTTCAATGGCCGTTCGTCGCAACATAGACACTGGCATAGTAATTACACAACGATCCCCTTTTATAGATGTTCTTCTGCCACTTTCTTCAAAGAAAACTTCAATTTCATCCTTGCTATGCTTGATCTTCCTTACTGGACAATTATAGTGCACATTAGCGGCGATTATTTTAGCAAACTTTTTCGCTAATTGGTCATTACCACCAAAGATGCGCCCTTCTACCGTATTTTCACTAAAAGCAGATGCTTGGTAATTTGCCAGGACCATGGATAATGCGGACATATTCTTAGGCAATGCGGTACTTTCCGTCGCATTGGTATAGGTATACAATTCTACCACATCCTTTGGTGCGCCACCCCGTTTAAGCAATTCAGCCACAGATATATTATCCAGGTCCAATACTTTCTGCGGAAGATCATCAATTGATTTAATCATAGTGACCCATCTTTCAATATATGGATATTCTTGGCCAAATAAATTCCCTCCTTCCGTTCCCGCATAAGGTAAGGCCTGTTTAAAGTGCTTGAAATCAGCCATTACGTAACGTTTACCGCGCAGGTAAATTCCATCATATTGCTTGGCGGGCAACACTTCTAATCCGAATTTGTCACAATAGCTGCGAACAAACTGATCACTTTCATTTACATATTCAGCGCCCATTTCGGCATAGAGATTATCGGCAAAAGGATCCCGATATGTCCGGACTCTTCCTCCTGGCCGGGAACGGGCTTCCAAAACGGTTACATCGTATCCATGCTGAACGAGTTCATAGCCGCAACTGATACCAGAAAGACCGGCTCCGATCACAACAATACTTTTTGTTGAACCTGTATCTATGTTCTTAACACTCAATAATGAATGGAGTGGCGTTAGTACCAGCCCTGCTGCTGTACTTGAACGCAGGAATCTACGCCTTGAAATTTTACTGCTCTGTTTCTGCTTCATGGACCACTTTCAATAGTAATAAGTCTATTTGATTCCTTGAAATATAAGGCACGTTAGAATTTAGTGTTATTGGCAATACCAGCAAAAGCCAACCTGCACCATTTGGGTTATGAACCCGACTTATGATCAACCTATCTATCAGCTTGCGGGATAATTAAAACAAGAAACCCCGCTAATGGGCGGGGCTCGATAATTAGATATAGTTAGCCAAATACTTATCACCCATTTAATATCTAATATATCCTCATTGATCAGAACTATATTTCTTTAATCTTTTGTTAGGGCGATACTCCATTGTTTTAAGAGCGACACTTTTAAATCCAATCTGTGAACCATAATTCCCCACGCTCAGTCTTTCTAATGTAGGCTTAAAAGGAAATCCTTTTGCCCATGTCTTAATATATCCCTTTTCTTCTGATATAATAGCCTTATCTCGTATTTCAATTCGATATTTATATTCGGGATTATATGATATAAGAGCAATTCTATCTTCGACACTCGAATTATCATAGTTGTGGATCCCCCGATATTTACCTAATCTCGCTTCCCATATAAGAAATTCACTCTCGTATACATACATATAAACAGGTAATGGTTTACCTGTGATCTCTGAGCGATTAAAGTCATCATCTTTAAAAAGACAAGAAGTGATTTCAACGGAATACATTTGTTTCTTTTGCAACACCTTATCGCAAGAGAACAGGATTAGAATTGATAAAATTGGTAATATCTTGCTCATCTTATTATCCTTTTATTATCTTTGAGAAACCAATATTACACCCCACCAGTCCTAAATGTCTATAAACAAAAAACCCTGCTAATTAGCGGGGGTTGATGTTTTACTAATTAAAACAATTCTCCATCATCAGCAGCACCGAGCATGTCTTCTCGAACCAATGGAATTGGCGGACCGCCATAGGAAAGATATGTGTCGTGGAATATTTTCCAGGCTTTGCGACCACCTTTGTCAGCACACCAGTCCGATCGTAATTTTTGAATCATGAGTTTGCCAATATTATAATTCAAATAACCCGGATCAAACGTACCCCGTGCGGCCTGCTGTTTGGCATTTCCAGCATCCTGGAAACCCAGTTCAACAAACATTTTTTCAGATTCAGCCACACTCATTCCCTGGGTATGAAGCTTAAGCGAAGAAAGAAATCGGACATTTCGCAACGTAGCATTCAAGATCTGTCCGATCTGGTATTTAGGGTCACCATTTCCGAGACCAGCTTCGATCATGAGTTCTTCTGAATAATGGGCCCACCCTTCCGTATAGGCATAACCTTGAAAGATCCGTCCCATCATTCGGTCCGACCGGTTCGCATGCAGGAAATGCAGGAAATGTCCTGGCCACACTTCATGCACAGAGGTAAACATCAGGTCTGATTTTCCCGGAACATAATTTCGCTGTTCTTCTTTTGACCAGCTGGGATCAGGTGGTGCAATGTAATAAATGGAAGGCAGCCCCTTTTCATAAGGTCCCGGGATCTCTATGTAGGCAAAATTCCAGCGGTTATGTGGAGGTGCCTCATCCACGAGTGACTCTTCATCCCCCGGAATGGAAACAAGATCATTATCGATCAAGAATTGCTTTAGATCGGATAACTGAGCTCGTGCACCTTCAACCGCTCCACCCTCCGGCTTATCTGCCTGGGCTTTCGCAACGCAATCGGTAATGGATTCACCGGGAGCAAACTCTTCGCAGGCATTCGCGAGATCTTTCGTATTACGATCTAGGTCAACAAGAGCAATCGTTTCTAATTCATCTAAAGGCGTATTTACACGTTCACTCATCCACAACATTTTTTTATATTGATCTTCACCCAGGGCATAATCATCTGTAGCCGTTTCAATTTGGGATTCGTACCAGTCACCCAACTTTTTCATGGCAGCGGTGGCAATACCATTTGCTATTAAAAATTTGGACTGCAGAGTTGTATCATCAACACCAGAAAAAATCCCTGGAACACCATCACTCATATGGGTTGCCAGTCCATGGGAAATTCGTTTGCCTACCTCGGCAAAAGTCTTAGGCAAGGGCGTTTCCATGTTTTCAATGATTTGTCCTACAGCAATAGGCACATTATTTGCGTAAACCGTATATGCTTTCATCCGCTTTTCAAGGGGGGCGTATTCCCGGGAAAGATATACATCAGGTCCAATTGCTCCATAAAACACCGGATTGGTAAATGGGAGCCTAGCTTCATCCAGCGAGAAGAGCTGTTCATCAATAACGGCTAAGAGATATTTTTTATCAAACTGCTGCGCTGCACTCAGATTTTCATCTTCGAAACCCACTGTTTTAAAACGGGAATCCTTGAGAAATTCAATATGCTTCATGATGCCTGCTTTAGACCAATTTGGAAGCTGACCGTCAAATTCATGTCGACCCATATAAACCCCGAATGTGGGTTCCAATTCAAATGTAGTTTCAATGAAATTGTTCAAAAAAACATCAAACTCAACAGAATGTTTAGCACAGCTATTCATTGTAAAGATACTCCCAAGTAAGATTGAAATAATTAATGAATTTAAACGCACTTGATCTCCTTTTTTTCTTTTCCAGTTTGTTCACAAAATATTATAGAATATAGTACCATGGTAGTAATCACGCTAGGAAGCGCATAAAAAATATTACCAGAAAGTGAACTCGAATTTGTATTCATGCTTTTTCTCCAATTTTCCACCCCAATTTGGGTTCCACACGTATTCTTCCGAAGATATTAATAATCCATTCGTATCATAATGATATTTCAAGGATTTCTCTACCTTCCCCCATAGTTTATATTCATAGCCTAAATAGTTACCACCCCTATCATAATTAAATAGATAAATTGATTTAATAATTTTATTGTCTTTTACAAGCTCGCCATTTTCAAAAGTTTGGTATTTTTTAGGGTTATCCCAATTTTTATGGCTGTAGATGAACGTTTGTTGCCATTCATCATTTATTGCATTATACCGCTGTTCCATCATTCTTGTATATTCACTTCCAAGATTATCGTAAGCAAATGTCCAATAAAGAATTAATTCTGTTTCTACAGGGTATGTTGATGAACCCAGCTTCTTAGCATATTGGAGTATTTTAATTATTCTACCTGTAGAGTCGTATTCAAATGTATGTGCTAAATATTGATTATCACTATTTTGATTATCATCATATAAGAAAGCGACATTCCTAATAAGCAAGCCTTCATCATTGTAAGTATACTCGTTCCTTTCGTTTATATATCCAGACATAAATGCGGATGTAATACAATTTTTATTATCATATTTTATACTTATAGTATACTCTATTCTTTCCCCGTTTATTTTTTCTATCATTTTCAAATCTCCTTCATAATCATAGTGATATTTAGTTGATTTATCACCTTCAAAAACAGAAATTGATTTAACATTTTTGTATTTCTTATTCAGTTTTATTGGTTCGAATAAATTATACCAGTCATCGTTTGGGTAAGGATGAGGTTTATTATAACTCCACATTG
>Ga0207966_1000597_pt1 | contig 20535 bp, 17 predicted proteins | sample Knorr_S23_td_NAD_FD_185611 | JGI IMG/M metagenome (GOLD analysis project Ga0207966, IMG submission 185611) | Marine microbial communities from Southern Atlantic Ocean transect - Knorr_S23_td_NADW_ad_2500m_LV_B (SPAdes) (version 2) | ecosystem: Environmental > Aquatic > Marine > Oceanic | place...
ATGCCGAATTAGTATCTTTACTTTGGTGCCTTTATCGCCCCGGATAAGCTGGACGACTTCCAGAAGACTGAGGCCTTGAATGCTTACACCATCGACTTCGAGGATCACATCCCCAGGTCTTATTCCCGCCGCCTCGGCAGGTGTGTCGGGCATGGGCGCTAGAATCGTCATCACACCGTCGCGGATACCAACCTCGGCCCCAATGCCGCCGAAGAAACCTCGGATGTCCTCTGTTTGCAGGGAGTATTGTTCGCTGTCTAAGAACCCGGCATAGGGGTCGCCCAGGGCGACAAGCATACCGCGAATGGCGCCATCGCTGATCGCGGCAGGATCAAGTTCGCCGCCGTCAATATGCTCTTGGACCAGCAAGTCCCACACCTCGCTTAGGCGCTGGAACTCGGCGGGAAGGTCCTCAATCGCGGTGTCAGGTTCATCGCTACCGCCGAAACAGGCAACGGCCAACAACAAAACGGCCGCCAAGATGGCAACCGAAAGATAACGAAGGGAGAATCGAGTGCTGGCCACGGGTAATCACTCCTGCCGCGAAGCGGAATCCGCCTTCCTATATCAAGTGATTCCAAGCTCCGGGGCATCCACATTGCAGGCTTCGATTGTACCATAGGGCATGCCCGGCTTAGACTCCAGCCACCCTGCCGAAAAAGCTTTTTCGCCAACCCGGGAAGCCACGTTGACACTGATTTCGGCAAGCTGCTAGCATGGCGAAATCCGGGCTAGTCCAGCCTAGAACTGGCTGAGCTGCCCACATAACGGAAGGTGAACCTTGCCAGGAATTTCGGCCTATGGCGCTTACGTCCCCAGATACCGGTTAGGTGCAGAAACCGACGGTTGGGACTCGGCCGGACAACGCTCGGTGGCCAACTTCGACGAAGACAGCGTCAGCATGGCGGTGGCGGCAGCCATCGACTGCCTGAACGGACGGGATCAGGAAGAGATCGACGGTCTACTCTTCGCCACCACGACTCCGCCCTACGCCGAGAAACAATGCGCGTCTATCATTGCCACCGCTTTGGACCTGCGTCGCGATATCTTCACCGCCGACATAACCGATGTGTTGCGGGCCGGCACCACAGCCTTGAAGTCGGCATTGGACTCCGTTGCGGCCGGTTCGGCCAAGAATGTTCTGGTGGTGGCCAGCGACAACCGGCAGGGAGCGCCCAAAGGCGAGGCTGAGAGAAACTCCGGAGACGGGGCCGTCGCTTTCATCATTTCCGAAGATGCGGTGATTGCCGAACAGGCCGGTTCGTACACGATAACCGAGAACATGATGGACACCTGGCGCAGCGCTGGGGACCAGTTCGTCCGCTCCTGGGAAGACCGATTTGCCATTGAAGAAGGCCTGGAACGGATCATGGGAGAGGCGGTTTCCGGTTTCATGGAGAAGGAGGGCGTTTCGGTCAAGGACGTAGCCAAGCTGGCCCTATATTCCCCCGACGCCCGGCGTCACGGACAGTTGGCGCGGCACCTTGGCTTCCAACCGGAACAGGTGCAGGACCCGCTATTCGGCCGGATGGGAAACACCGGCGCTGCTTTTTCATTGATGCTGTTGGCTGGCGCTTTGGAAGATGGATCGCCAGGCCAGTTGCTACTCACAGTAGCCTACGGCGACGGCAGCGATGTGCTGGGCTTCCGGACCACTTCAAAGATCGGCGAACGAGGGCACGGCTTGGGCGTTTCTGGATTCCTCGACTCGGGCCAGGTGCTGGATAGCTACGAGACCTACGCGAAGTGGCGGAATGTCTGGCTCACCGACTCATCGTCGAGACGGCCAGATCCCCAGTCGCCGTCGGTCACGGCGCTGTGGCGGGAGAGCGACCAGAACATCAAATTCCACGGGGGGGTCTGCAACCAGTGCGGCTACGTGCAATACCCGCCGCAACGGGTCTGCGTTGAGTGCCAGTCCAGAGACGACTCGACACCCATCAGGCTCAGCGACAAACTAGGTACGGTATTCACCTACTCCCTGGATTATCTGGCCGGCACGGTGGACACACCTTTGGCCGTTGTGGTGGTGGACTTCGAGCCGGGGGGCCGGGTCCTCTGCATGATGACCGACCGGGAAGTGGGTGAAGTCCAGATCGGAATGCCGGTGCAGATGAGCTTTCGAAAGTTGCGGGTGGTTAACGGGATACACAACTATTACTGGAAAGCTGTTCCTCTGCGGCGGGTCGATTAGAACTTTGGCAGTATAATTGCGTTTAGGCGACAGTAATTAGGAGAAAATTATGCGCGGGATCAAGGACCGGGTTGCCGTGATTGGAATGGGGTGTAGCAAATTCGGTGAGCGTTGGGACTCCAGCTCTTCTGACCTGATCGTCGAAGCCGCCTACGAGGCCTTTGAGGACGCCGGCATCGAGAGCAAGGACGTCCAGGCCGCCTGGCTGGGCACCGTGGGGTCGTTCCGGACCGGCCAGCCCCTGGCCGCAGCGCTTAAGCTGGATTACATCCCAATCACCCGGGTGGAGAACGCCTGCGCCACCGCCACCGACGCCTTCCGCAACGCCTGCTACGCCGTGGCCGCCGGCATCTACGACATCGTTCTGGCCGTGGGCGTGGAAAAGCTCAAGGACTCGGGTTTCTCGGGCCTGGCCGTGGCCGAACCGACCGGCGCCGACGTTAACCCGCCGGTGCCGCCGCCCTCCCAGTTCGCCCTGGCCGCTACCCGCTACTTCCACCAATACGACATCCCCTACGAAGAGGGGAAGATGACCCTGGCCCAGATCGCGTCCAAGAACCACCACAACGGGACTATGAGCCCCAAGGCCCACTTCCAGCGGGAGGTCAGCGCCGAACAGGTGGCCAACGCCCCCATGGTGGCCTGGCCATTGGGTCTATTCGACTGTTGCGGCGTCTCCGACGGTGCGGCGGCGGCCATCATCACCACGCCAGAGATCGCCAAGACCTTCCGGGATGACTACATTTTGGTGAAGGGCATCGGCCTCTCCGTGGGCGCTTTCGGCGTCCTCCGCAACGATTGGGACTTCACCCACTTCCCCGAGTCAGTCCGCGCCAGCCAGGCCGCCTATCTGGAGGCGGGCATCTCCGACCCACGCCAGGAGATCGACCTGGCGATGGTCCACGATTGTTTCACCATCACTGAGTTGATCATCTATGAGGACTTGGGGTTCAGCCCCCGGGGCCGCGCCAGCGAGGATGTGGCGGCGGGGACATTCAGCCTGGAAGGGGAGCTGCCGGTGAACACCGACGGCGGCCTGAAGTGCTTCGGCCATCCCATCGGGGCCAGCGGAATCCGAATGATCTATGAGGTCTACAAGCAGCTCCAGGGCAAGGCCGAAGGACGCCAGCTTAAAGACCCCACCCTGGGTCTGACCCACAACCTTGGAGGCCGGCCCGGCTCATTCACCTGCTCGGTGGCGCTGTTCGGGACCAGGGACTAGTCGCCCTGTAGGCGGGTTCCGGCGGTACAACCGCGTTTTGCCCGCCCTGTGTCATAGATTCTGGCTCTACGGATTCCAAGGCCCCTACTCGCGATCTGCGCGGCTCCAAGCAAATCCCGCATCCGCCACACTGACCCTTCCGGGGAAGGAGAAGGGTCTCTTTCCGCTAGACAACGGCAGTACAGATGCGATGAGATTCCTCGGCTCCCGCCTCGGAATGACAGTCTTGATGTTGGCCTCCGGAAACAAGCTGTACACGTAGCTTGTTCCATGCCTGGAACCATCTCGTCGCCAAGCATCGTAGCCTAGATATTCGACATAATCTTAAATTTTGTTTAAAATGTGACCAATAAAACGTTGTGCCGGGGGCGCTCCGGCTGAAATAATCGTGGTGGCATAAAGTGAGAGTGGAAGTGGGTGTGATGTCATCTAGTAATCACTTCAAGGTCACGAGGGTCCCTTGCTGAAGACCGGCGTAGTGCAGGTCGTGGCAAGAGGTGCCGACGTGGCCTTTGTTATCGACGAAAACGCGCCCTTTGACGTGGTGGCAGCGGAACTGAAGGACTACCTGGACAAACAGAGCGGCCTGTGGTCCAAGGGCGACATCACCATGAACGTGGGCCAACGGATGCTCGTCCGGGAAGAATTGGCCCAGCTTAAATCGATCATCGAGGCCAACTCGGGCCTGAGGGTGACCCGCTTCTGGTTCTCGCCCGAGTCTCTGGATAACGGCGAACTTAAGATCGAAGCCAAGCCGCCCACGACTGTTGCGCCCGCCAAACCTACGGCACAGCCACCGGCACACAATGAAATAGTGCTTCCCGAGGCCCAGCCGGAAACTTCCGATGCGTCGATCAGCGCCGTCGGATCGGTCATCGAGAGCCTGAAGAGCCGTCAAAATAAGAACGGGACCCGTAACCGGAACATCACCGAAGCGCTGTTCATCAAGTCCACCTTCCGGTCGGGGGAGTCGCTGCACCACCACGGAGACGTGGTTGTGCTGGCAGACGTTAACCCCGGAGCGGAGATTTGCGCCGACGGCGACATAGTGGTGGTGGGATCTCTCAAGGGATGGGTCCATGCAGGGGCCTCCGGCGACAACAAGGCCGTGATCATCGCCTTGGAACTCCCTTCGTCCCGTTTCCAGATCGGCAAATACACGGGCGTCGCGCCCGTCAATGCGCGCCGTCAGCCCAAATCGTCTGCCTCCGGACCCCGGATCGCCTACGTGCGAAGCCGTTCCATCCACGTAGCGCCATTCGCGGGCCGGTTTGCGAGATACAACAAAGGAGTACCTTATGACGGGTAGGACCATCGTAATAACGTCGGGCAAAGGCGGGGTGGGCAAGACCACCGCGACCGCCAACATCGGCACCGGCCTGGCCATGCGCGGCCACCGGGTGGTGGTGGTCGACACCGACATCGGCCTCCGCAACCTGGACGTCATCATGGGTCTGGAGAACCGCATCGTCTACGACCTGGTGAATGTCATAGAAGGGACCTGCAAGCTTAACCAGGCCATGATCAGCGACAAGCACGACTACGAGTTGTATCTGATACCCGCGGCCCAGACCCGGGACAAGAGCAGCATCAAGCCGGAACAATTGCGAGAGATGTGCGCCGAACTAGAGAAAGAGTTCGATTACGTGCTCATCGATTGCCCGGCGGGTATCGAGCAGGGCTTCAAGAACGCCACCGCCGCCGCTCAAGAGGCGATCATCGTGACCACTCCGGAAGTCTCGGCCATCCGCGACGCCGACCGGGTCATCGGCCTGCTGGAGTCTTCCGGACTACACCGGCCCAAGCTCATCATCAACCGCATCGCGGCGGAGATGGTTAAGCGCGGCGACATGATGGACCAGAAGGACGTAGAGAGTCTGTTGGCCGTGGAAGTCATAGGACTGGTCCCCGCCGATGAGCACACCGTGGTAGCCGCCAACCGGGGAATCCCGGTGGTCCATAACCCTAAATCATCCGCCGGCGGAGCGTTCTTAAGGATTGCCGCCAGGGTGGACGGAGAAGAAGTCCCATTGATGGACATGCAGCCCAAGACCGGCCTGTTCTCGAAGTTCAAAGGGATGGTCGGCATGAGCGGGAGGGCCTACTCTCATGCGTGAACTACTACGTTGGCTCTTCAATATCAGCGGCAAGGAATTGGACAACGCCACGGACATGCTCTCCAAGGACACCGCGAAACAGCGGCTCAAGTTGGTTCTTATACAGGACCGTCTCGAGCTGGCCCCGGAGAAGTTGGAGGAGATGAAGAAAGATATCTGGGAAGTGGTCTCCAAGTACATGGTCGTTAACGACGATTTCATGGAATTTGAAGTCCGCCGCCTGGACGACCTGACAGTCCTGGTCTCCAACATAGAAGTCAAAGACCTAAGCGACCTGACCCCGGCGCCATCGACATAGGGTTCAAGCAAGTTTTGGATTTTGAAAGGGGCTGCCAATCTAGGCAGCCCCTTTTTCGTCATTGCATTCGTCCGCGGAAGGATGCAATCCGGGCAAATTTGCTCCATACAGGACAATCAGCGTAGGCGCGGGCTTTTAACCCGCCGGCCTCAGGTAGGACGATTCTAATTACCCGAGGTCGGTATATTAGATTCGTTTCCGTAATATTCCAATTGAGCAACGTTATTAGCATTATATATTACCGTTTCTGTAATTTCGCCAGCCGAGTAAGGCAATTAATGCTAGATAACTAAAAGGAGTAGATTATGCCGTTCGGAGACAAGAGCCAATACGAATACCCCGCTGAAGCGCTTTGCAAAGAGTTTCCCGCGCTGCAAAAACAGGGAAGTGATCCGGCACAACGGGGTGATGTCTATTTCCAGTTCACGGGCGAGCCGCTTGCGGCGAACTGGGGGTGAGCAAACCTGGGAGGCCTGGCAGTTGGCGAATAATGTTCCCAGCGATTTGGACGGATACTATCGCTAGTCATCAAGTCTAGTCGCCAAGTCGTATGTAGATTTCATACAGCCCATCGCCCCGACAGGTTTCCAAACGAACTCGCAATACCAGACGCTCCAGGCGCAGTTAACTGCTCTCGCGAACGCTGAAGGGACGATCTCTACTAACGCGAACGATGCGTTTCAAACCTGGGTAGCCCAGAATCCCTCGTACGCCGATGAATTCAAAGGTTTTGCGGGTTACCAAAAATGGTTAACTACGCCTGGGACGCCAGGACCCGGTTTTCAGACCAACCCCACCCAGAACCAAGGACAGCAGGATGTTGTAACCACGGCTATCTCTCAATTCATGTTGAGTGTTAACCAGCCCCTCAGCTAGGCCCAGGCTGCTGCGGTTGATCCGGCAAATATGCAGACATGGGTGGTTTCCGGTGTTACTCAATAAGGGGCAACTAACGACGATCGCAGAGATGCCCTCCGCGATGGCAGCGTGGACGAGCGCTACGCAAGGAGCGTATGAGCTCAACGCCACCATCAACAGAGAATCTACCTCCGAAACCCCATGGAAACGGTCTGTTCATACCAGTGTCCAAAGAAAGTGTGCATCCATCTCTCATCACACAGAGATCGACTACTCACGCCTTATCACGGACACGAAATTCAACCTGAACGTGAGGGCTGTGGGCGCGCGGGTATTCCCGATCTTTCGGGGCGCCTGGTACGACTCGACGTGGCTGCGAGCCAGCAACGTTGCATTTCCTGAAGGCTCACGATTTACGATGGCTGACTTCTTTGGCGAAAAAGGATCCCTGCATATGGTTCCAACGCAGATGCTCGTCATCTACAAACCAAAGGTCGAAATAACCATATCGACAACATTGTATGAACAGACCGTGAAAAACTGGTAAGACGCCTCTGCCTCGGTGTCCATTTTCGGCTTGGATTTCGCCCTGGCCGGCGGCATCGATAAATTTGTCACGGACGAAGAGGCCGACACGAAAAAGATTACGCTTGACTCTTATGACGCGCCGAATACCGTTCCCCTGGTGTTCGGGGTATCGTCTCAGGGTTATTATCCGCCACCTCATGCGGTCTAGCGCTGCCAGAGGGTCGAGACTTGCCTCTTTGCCGGCAGCTCTCGTTTAGGGATTCCTACGCGTCCGGTTAGCAATCCGGTGGGGGCTCAGGCTCCCCACCTCTCCGGCACATCGGTCATCCCCTGAAGTATGTCTTTTCTTGAGCTAAGGCAAGAAAGCCAGAAGGATTCGGTGGCGTCAGTTCGATTAGCTCGTCCAGATGGGTTTGCGCCGATCTAAACGCATTTAGCTCACATTCCGCTAGGGCCCGGCCCAGGATCAAGCGAGACTCCACCAACCCGTGGCCGCTGTGTTCCAAAGAGCTTTCCCATTGCCCCACCAGCCCGATTGCGCTCTCGCTATTTCAGAACGAACGGTTTCGTGAGGGTATCTTCTCCCACCCTCGTCATTCCGGGGAAGGCCGGAATGACGAGGGCCTTTCGGTTATTTCGGGGGCAGATTATATCTATTCACCCGCATATTGACCACTTTCAGGCCCGCGCCTATCATTGCCTCACGTTCATCTGCAGAGGTCTGAAATACCCTTGTCCAACTCCAATGAATCCGATGCCCTGGTGATCGGCGGCGGCATCTGCGGCGTGGCAACCGCGTTTCACCTGGCGCAGCTAGGCAAACGGGTCACGTTGTTGGAACGGGGGGAGATCGCCGGAGAAGCCTCGGGCGTCAACGCCGGGGGGCTGGGCGGCCTGGGCTGGGGCAACAACCCCGCCCTGCAAGCGTACCTGACCGCGGGCAGCTTCGAGATTTTCAAGACCCTCCAACTGGACATGGGATACGACATCGAGTTCCACGCCCCGGGCGGCTTGCAGGCCATCCACACTGCAGAGCAGGCGGATTTCACGCGGGACCGCGTGCTGCGACTGCGGTCCGAGGGCTATCACGCGGAATTTCTGACCGCTCGAGAAACGCGTGCCATGGAGCCCGAGGCCTCGGAGTCATTGGCCGGGTTCATGTTTCTCCCCAGGCGCGGCCGCGCCAACCCAACTAAAGCCACTGAGGCTTTCGGAAAAGCCGCCGCGGCACTGGGCGCCGACATCAAGACGGGCCACGATGTCCAGGCCCTGACCCAGCAGCAGGACGGTTCATGGCAGGTCCGGTCCAGCCAGGGTGAATTCAGGGCCGACACTTTGGCCTTAGCGGTTGGCGCCTGGTCCGGTCCGGTGGGCGACATGCTTGGCATCGACATACCCGTCACCCCCATCAAAGGCCAGATGTGGGCCACCGAACCGGTCCCGCCCAGCATCTTCCACCTGATCGGTTCCATGGAATCGCCCTTCGACTGGAGTTCCGAGGCTGAGAACGAAAACTACCCTCCGGAGATCACCCACCACGGTGACACCCGCGTAACCCGGCACCTCTACGGCGGCCAGACCCGGAACGGCGAGATCATCTTCGGCGGAGACCGGCAGATGGTGGGGTACGACTACACTCCCGACATGGGCGGCATCGAGGTCAATCGGGGCCAGGCGTCGGAGGTTATACCCTTGGTGAGCAGGCTGCCCATCAGCCGCACCTGGGCTGGGATCATGCCCTTCTCAAATGACGGGAAGCCTATCATCGGCAAAGTCCCCGGATTCGAGAACCTATTTATCGCCACCGGCCTGGCGTCTTCCGGGTTCGGACGCGGCCCGATGACTGGGAAACTGATCGCCGAATACATTCACACCGGGCATCCGGCCCCAGTGCTGGCCGAGTCCGACCCGGCCCGATGCATCACTTTTAAAAAGACCGCCAGGTAACTAGACCGCCAGGAGTGCCCGACTTGCGCCTGATACTAACCAACTGCAATGTCATCGACTGCGTGAACCCCGACCCCAAGGCCCAGGCCACCGTCGTCATCGAAGACGGGCGCATTCTGGAAGTCCGGGACGGTGGCCCGCCGGCCAGCGCGTCCTGTGACCGGGTGATCGACCTGGAGGGCTCATACCTACTGCCAGGCCTGTGGGACGTGCATATCCACCCCCAGCATCCGGTGCCCGCGGGCACCACGGTTGCGCAGATCACCGCCGACTTCGGCCAAAATTTGATGACCGGCATGATCGAGGCTGGAGTCACCGCGGTGCGCAGCGGCGGGGCCAGCAATTGGATGGACGTGGCTTGGCGCCGGGCCTTCGCAGGGCCGGGACCGGCGGGGCCTCGGGTCTTTGCCTGCGGCCACTTCTTGACCACCACCGGCGGCCACTTCCTCACCTCAGGACACGCCAGGGAGTGCGACGGGCCTTACGGATACGCCGAGGCCATCCGCGACCAGATGAAGCACGATGTCGACCACATCAAGCTGAACCTCTCGGGAGGCATCATGGGCCCCCGGTGGGACCGGCACACCGAGTCGTTCTTGCTGCCCGAGGAGATAGAGACCGCCTTCGCACTTTGCCGCCAGCGTAACTTCCCGGTCATGGCCCACGCCACCAACCCTGAGGCCGTGAAGATGGCCATCAAGCTGGGCGCCCACAGCGTCGAGCATGCCTACATCACCGACGAGGACTGCATCACGGATTTCGTCAGCCGCGGCACCTGGTACGTGCCCACCCTGAGCATCAGCCAGCTCTCCCCCAACCTGGCCACCACCGAGCACGAGAGAGCCTGGGCGGCCCAAAAGCAGCTTGCGGCCGACCTGGTGGTGAGGGCCGACGAGGCGGCCGAGGAACACCGCAATTCCTTCCAAAAAGCACTGTCCGCCGGGGTCAAGATGGCCCTGGGCTCTGATATCTCGCCAATGCGCGACTCCGCGCTGCTGGAACTGGGCCTCTGGGTCAAGTGCGGCGCCACGCCTTGGCAGGCACTAACGGCTGCTACGAAGAACGCCGCCGAGATGTGCGGCGTGGGGCCGGAACTGGGGACGGTAGAGGCAGGCAAACTGGCGGACTTGATAGTTGTTGGCGGGAACCCGTTGGCGGATATCGAGAATGTGCGGAAGCTGGAGATGGTGCTGAAGGAAGGTAGGGTGGTGGCGGACCACCGGGGCTAGGGGCCGCAGAAGGGCGTGTCCATAAGATTTCCCCGTTCAAACCAAACATCTTTCGATGTCATTCTGAGCCAGCCGGAGCGGCGAAGAATCTACCGGGTCACATGGTCGGATCCGGTAATTGGCCCCGCACATTGGCTGATTGTCCAAACTTTGGTAGATCCAGTAATTTCTTTAGTGAAAAAGAATCTTTTTGCAAACTCAGGGTGACAGTTAATGGCGAATCTATTTTCCAACCCGATTGCCACCCCGCTTGCCCACGCTTATAATCTGCCGAACGTGCTGAGTCATTCATTCGCTGATCAGGGAGTATGAAATTGCCAAACGATAAGCTGACCATCGGTAACGTGGAGATCACCTCTTTGTCGGACGGGGTCTTGGCGTTCGACCTCTGCAATTTCTTCCCTGACATCGCCAAAGAGGACTGGAAGGGGCAGGAAGACCATCTGAGCGCCGACGGCGGAGTTAGCTTCAACCTGGCGTGCTACTTGATCAAGTCGGACGGGCATACCATCGCCGTCGACACAGGTCTGGGGCCCAAGCAGTCGGCCGAGACGCCCTGGGGCGAGCTGCTGGACGACTTCAAGGCCCATGGCATGCGGGCTGAGGACGTGGACATGGTGGTCATGACCCACGCCCACCGGGACCATATCGGCTGGAACCTTACAACCACGGACGGAAAGTACGCCCCCACCTTCCCCAACGCCCAATACTATGTGAGCGCCCGAGACTGGGAGGCTTGCCACGACCCGGCCCTGATTCAAGATCGGTTCCCCAACGCCCCGGAGTGCGTCTGGCCGCTGGAGGACCTGGGCGTGCTGAACCTGATGGAGGACGGCCAGCAGATAACAAGCGAGATCACGACCCTGGCCACGCCGGGCCACACCCCCGGACACATGAGTCTGATGATTTCCTCTCAGGGCGAGAACGGTCTGGTGCTTGGTGACGTGCTGCACAACACCGCCCAGATCGAGAATATCGATTGGGTATCCCGCGCCGATATCGACCCTGTCCAGACACGGATCACCCGCCGCGAGATGATGGACCGGCTCGAGCGGGAGGGTATCCCAGTGGCCGCCGTTCACCTGGCCAAGCCGGGCTTCGGCAAGATCGTCCGGGAGAATGGCCGCCGCTTCTGGCAAGGCCTCTAGGGCCCTGCGGGCGGCAGGCTAATGTTAGCCCTCAGTGGCGGGACCCTTATCGATGGGACTGGTGGGCCGCCTCTGCCGAGCGCGACGGTACTGGTCAACGATGACGGCCGTATCAAGGCGGTCGGTCCGAGCGCGGCGGTGGGGTTGCCGCCCGACTGCCAGATTGTTGACATAACCGGCCACACGCTACTCCCCGGCCTGATCGACTGCCACGACCACCTGACGTCCTTCGGCTACAACTTGTTGGGCCGCTGGGGATTGGCTGAGCCGCGAAGCGCCCGGGTCCTGAGAGTGGCCAAGGTCATGGAAGAGACCCTGCTCACGGGCTATACGGCCATCCGCGACTGTGGCTGGCTGGATGTTGGCTACAAGCAGGCGTTGGAACAGGGCCTGATTCCGGGGCCGCGGTTGCAATTGGCCACCAGTCCCCTTTCGCCAACCCAGGGCACCCAGGACCGCTCCAGTCCCTCAGGACACCACCAACCCATATCGCCCGACCCCAACCTGCCCCGAGGCATCGCCGACGGTCCTGACGACGTTCGCGCCATGGTGCGGGAGGTGGTGCGGGCCGGAGCGGACGTCATCAAGTTCTTCAACACTGGCTTCGGGCGGGAGACCCAGAGCGGCACGACCCGCTCCTACAACCCGGAGGAAGTCCGGGCGTTGGTGGACGAAGCCCACATCCACGGCAAGCCGGTGGCCTGTCATGCGTTGGGCGGTCCGGGACTGCGCACCGCCATCGAGGCCGGAGTGGATTCAATCGAGCATGGCTGCTTGCTGGGGACGGAGCCCGATCTTTTGAAGATGATGGCCGACAACGGCGCCTACCTAGTTCCCACCTTCACCGTGTTTACTTTTCACGCCACCCAGGGCAATCCCCATGCCCAAACGGAGGCCAAGGGTTTCCGGCAGCAGCACATAGAAACGGTCCAGCAAGCTTTGTCGGCCGGGGTGAGAGTGGTCGCCGGGACCGATGCCGGCGGATGGGAGCACGGCAACAACGCCAAGGAGGTGGAACTGCTGGTCGAGGCCGGGATGACTCCGATGCAGGCCCTTGTTGCAGCAACGGGCTGGGCTGCCGGGTGCCTGGGCTTGGAAGACTCGATCGGAACGGTGGAGCGCGGCAAGTTCGCCGATCTAGTTGTCGTCGACGGGGATCCTTTGGCCGACATCACCATCTTGCAGGACAAAGACCGGATTCGGTTTGTGATGAAAGAAGGTCAGGTCCACCTGGACCGGGTCTCCGGCGGCTAATCGACCGACCAATCGAACTTGCTGTAAAGGCCGTGTTTGCCTTGGTACTCCCAGGTCATCGTCTCATCCTTGACGTTTAAGTTGGAAAGACCTAGGACGTGTTCGTTTCCGTGGATGACGTTTCTTAGATTTTGGATGGTAACCAATCCCTGGCGGTCCTCGCCGCCTCGGAGCGTCTGCATCTCCAGAAATAGCCGGTCGGGGGCGGCGATGGTCCTCGTTCGGCCGTCGATGGTCATCTCCAAAGGGATTCTTTTGATCTCCGCATATTTGCCGTCGGTGTAGAACTGGGACATCACTCCCCACGGGCCGCCGTCGTCCCCTGAGAAGATCGCCCGCAGCGCTTCATCCTGCTCCGGAGTGGACCGGTCATCCACGTACAGAACGGTCGTCCAACCGCCGTCCGCCATGGTCCCCGGACAATGCAAGAAGATGGCTGCGTTCAGTCCCGCCAGATCGACGCCGCCGTAGCTACCTTGCTCGAAGGACACCGCCCAGATGGTGTCGCAGTACCCCATGGTTGGCGGCTGCCGGAAAGACACGTGGCATGGGCAAAGCAGGTTACAGTTACAACCTTCGAATAAGTCCCCCTGGGCGGTCCAATCTACAACCATCACCAACTCCATTCGATTCGCTTCCAACCGTTGGAAGCAACGATACAATCCATTCCCTGAGGATGTCCAGAGCCAGAAGGCTTCCCTGCCGCTGCTACCAGGCCAAAATAAAAGGGGAGCAAGAAATAATCTTGCTCCCCATGGTTCGCCCTATGATCTTTGGGCGGTGGGCCTAGAACATCGTGCTGTCGCTGACCTCGCCGTGGAGAATAACGCGCAGCCGGTTACGGAAGTTGAACAACACTTCGTCGTCCTTCCCCTTGTCCAGCCCATCGTTCTTACTCTCGATGTGCTCTAGGAGCTCCTCAAGAGCGGCGTTCTCCCTGGTCCCGCTGGGGATCTTGAAGAAGTCGGCGTCGAAGGTAGGCAGTTCACCCGGACCGAAATATCCGGTGACGTACTTGCCGGTGCTCTCGTCGTGCAGCGTGTAACCCTCCAGGTCGTGGGTGCCTTTGCCCAGCACCTGGCCGGTCTCGATGTAATGCTCCATGACAGCCTTGGCCCCGTACTTGTTGATAGGGCAGACCTTCATGCAGATGGCGCAGCCTTCGTACCGGGACATGACGGGGCGGCAGCGCTTGTAGATCAGCTTGTTCTTCTCAACACCCCGCCACCAGATCTTCTCGCGCATCAGGGCTCGGCCCGGACAGCGGTTGACGCAGACCTGGCAGACCTGGCAGAAGGCGTGCAGGCCGTAATCGACAGGCTCGTCGAAGGATACCGGGGCGTCGGTGGTGATGATCTGTAGGCGGCACCGGGCGCCGGCGTGGGGGGTGAGCAGTTGGCCGTTGGCGCCCAACTGGCCCATCCCAGCGGCTACAAACATGGGAATCGTGGCCGCGCTATGGTTGCTGGGGCCGTGTAATTGTGCGTGATATCCCAAGGAAAGGATGTAGTCGACCATTCGCAGTCCCATAGGCGCTTGGACCTCGTAAGTCCCGTAGTGGCCGTGCTCAGCAGCCATGCTGGGAGCGGTCTGAGTCTCTTCGAAGTCTTGTTCAAGAGCCAGGCAGACGGCGTTGGGATACTTAACGTGGTCTTTCCGGTCCTGGTAGATGAAACGTACGTCGTGATCGGTGAATCCGACGTCCAAGTACCCCATCTCGACGGCTTTGTCACGAATCAACTGGGTTACATCTTGGCCTGAGGAGGTACCGGTGGGCTGCAGGTCGCCTGTCCGGTTCATGCTGGGGTAGAACTCTTCCATCACGGCTTGATGTTCGTGGTGGTATTTCTGCATAGCCGGGGTGCCGACGCTGGGGGCCCATTCGGTGTCGGCGCCGTGCTCTACCTGCTGGCGAAGCAGGGGATACTCCCTGCTGTAGAAATCGATGTCTTTACTGACCATGGGGATGCCGGGGACCGTTTCCAGTTCCTCGGGTACCGGAATCTCCACAGGTTCCATGCCGGCCTTTCTACCTGGCCGGACGACAACATGTCCTACCTTTAACATAGGTCTAACTCCTTTTGAACCAGAGTTGGGGATTGAATGGGATTTTGACCGACGGCGCGGACGATGTCAACACGCCTAGTTACAAGTAACGGCCGCTACCGGGAACTAACCGGGGTTGGAATCGGACAACTGTTCCTTGAAAAGATCGATGCTGGGCGTCTCGGACGGGTTGATCCCATTCAACAACCCCATGTAGTAACTGATGTGATCACCCAGCACAATCATCGACAATAACTGGGCCAGGTGGCCGCCCGGCAACCCGGTGAAGACGCGGTGCTCGATGCCAGAGCGGTCCAAAGTTTCGCTTAACACGGCGTATCTGCTTTCCAGTTCTGGGGTTGGTTGGTACGGTTTCAATAGAAGCGCGGTGGTGCGCTGTCTGATCTCCGTGCCACCGGGGAAACTCTCCACGGAATTGTGCAGGAGCTCAGGCAACAACTCGGCAAAGGCCCAGGACTTGCCGTTCTCATTAATCTGCGACTTCCACCGAAGGGCCATCCCCGAGAGATTTCCTCCGCCGTACACCACCGTCAGGCGGCCAATCAGGCCCCTTGCCATTAATTTGGCTGGGTTTTGCTCAGCCGACACTTCGGACGCAACTTTGTAAGCCATCGACTCAGCGGCTGCCACGGCTTCCATTACTTCATGGTCAGAGACACTGATCACACCTATCCGGTCTAAAAGGGACGCCAGCAGCATCAGGTTGTATCCAACAGCGCTACGGGGTTCGCCCGGAGCGTCAACGGTCATAACCGGGATACCCGATTTGGCTGACCGTTGGGCGAGGGCGCCTCCTCCTGTGATTACGGCCATAGGGGCGCCAGTCGACCGGGCATGTTCGAACATGGCCAGAGATTCTTCGGTCTCGCCAGAGAAACTGCACACAACAACCAATGGCTTCGGTGCCGCATCGGGTCCGGGGATGCCGGAGATTCCAGGAATATGGAAATCACGGACCACTCTGATTGAAGTAGTCGAGCTTGGTCCAGCCAAATCGGCGGCCAAGTTCCCGGCGATCGCCGAGCCTCCCATACCCGCGATTATCACTTCCGTGCAACGTCGCCAATCGTCGGGGAACCCGATGTTTTTGGCCTGGTCCCACGCCCGTTTGCACTGATCAGGCAGGGATTGGAGCCGCCGGTGTAGACCGGACGGGTCCAACTCCTGATAGATAGACTGATCGTCCAGGTTAATCACCAGATCACCGCCGGACCGAAACCCGTTTTCGCACCATGCTTCCCGTCAAGTGAAGGCATACCCTCGAGTCGTTTTTGCAGCACCAGCCATATAACCCATACACGCTTAATACAAAACTATACGCCAAATTACCGTTCTGTTTCCGGCGCCAGGATTACAATTAAATAGTAAATAGGGCCGACCACCAGGTTCGAATGTAACTGGACGGCCATGAGACAAACATCGCCTCTTTGTAGGATTACCGTTTCAGACATGGTTGGATTCTTACGAGATTCATATAATTCGGTGCTGTTGTGACGGGAACCAATCTCTTGACTCCCAATTTGCCCTACTGCTTACCAGCATGGGTATGGGAGCAAAATCTAAGCTTTGCGACAATCACATGTATAAGGAATTGAACGGGGCATTTTATGAGAATTAGCATCCCTGGACTCGGCGGACGCCTTCGCCGGGCCCGCAACGGAACTGGGCTGAGTCAGGAAAAAGTTGCCGAGCGCATCGGCGTTTCCTGGATGTCTGTACACCGCTGGGAGCGGTCACAACGCGCCGTACCCGACCACCTATTAGACAAACTCTGCGAACTCTACGACAAACCCATTCGCTGGTTCCTCACTTTGGAAGAAGGCGATCTGGAACAAGGGAACGAACCGGGCGATGGGTCGGGCAGAGTATCCGATGCATCGGGCGCTTACGGCCGGCGGGGTGGCACTGATGCCGCCAACCGGGTGTACCGAAAGATCGCTGACGCACCGGCAGGTTATCTGCCACTGTTGGAGAAAGTTGTTGAAGATATCCTCGATGGCCTTCGAACTAGCAAACGATAATATTGGCAACCAGCGAAAGTGTCCCACTTTTGCTGGTTGCCAACAGATCCTGAGCCTGATTCGCGGCAGATTTCAAAGCTTGCCGCACTTGGTCCAGTATCTGCCATTCGCCCGGGACCACTGATTCCAGCCCGGCCGCCACATCGAAAAGATGGCTGGCCGCATCATCATCGGTCCGGATATACAGATAGGGCTCGGCGAACCCATGCGCCAAGCCGTGGAAACGGTATAGGGATTCCTTGATTCGGCTGGCGCTGTGCTCCGGACTGTGGCCCATGGTGTAGACCTCGGTCCAGCTACAGGTGGAACGTATCACCCCGCCGCTTACCTCGGCCCTTAATCTCCGAATCGCTTCGGGCAACATGTCTTTAGAGAAGGAAAGCCGCTGGCGGACACCCATAGGAGCCGACCGATGGTTCAGTCCCACAAGCACGAAACGTGCGTTCCTGTCCGCGTCTCTAGCATCGATTATTTCTGATCCGGCCAACGGTGTTCGTCCGCTAAGTACGTCCGGACCCTCCGCTGATGAAGAGGATATCTGCGCCATGTTTTTCAGTCCTTTCGTTGGCAAAAGGCATCGCTGGTGTACCTTAGCGGTTCAGACGAGCACACATAGTCGGTGTGTACGAACTCATGGTCCGCGGGATAACAACGAAGCCGGCCAAAACCCGAAGTTGGATGATCGTGCGCAGGCTCTAGGGTCCAGAGCTCGGCCGGTAACCTTGGTGTCTTGGCGGAGAAAAGGGACAGACCCTTCATGACCACTCTGAGTTATGCTCTCACCCTGCGCACGTACCTCCAAGCACTTAACGGACCGGTGGAGTGAGGCAAACCCTACCCATTTGGCGGCTCCCGGAGGGCCAGCCTCATGGGCCTGCTGGGCCAACTAAATGGACCGCCGGAGTTGTCGAACGGTGGGACCCGATTCCTTCGTGTTTCTGGCTATATGAGCGGGACCAGCGTTGACTTTCAGAAGGCCAGGACCTAACCTTGCGGATGGAAACAGAATAGCGCGCGGTGTCCCGATCGAGTTCCTACGCTGGGTAAAACCGGTACTTAGGGACCATGTTGGGGAGAATAGGAAAGCCGGTGAGACTCCGGCACGGGCCCGCCACTGTGATTGGGGAGTTCTTCGGCACGGCGATTGCCGGTTGCGTCCCGACCCGTTGGGGGCACGGCGGTAGCCAGTAACTGTCCTTCCGCGGAAGGATGGCAAGGCGCCGAAGAGTGAAGATCCAAAAGTCAGTAGACCTGCCGCGCTAGCAATGCCGCTTCGTGGATCGAGTGGGCAGTTTTGTACACCAAGCCTCCATCCTCAGAGACGGAGGCTTTTATTTTGGCCACCACACTTGGTGGTCCAAACTTTTTGTACATTTGGGAGTAGGGAAATATGGCATCTGATTCGCCAGCCCAGACGGCTAGATTCTCCGAGGAGGAGCAACGCGGGCTCTACCGCGCGATCTTCTCGCGGCGCGACATACGGACCTTCAAGACCGATCCCGTACCACCGGACGTGTTGGCCCGGATAATCCGCGCGGCCCACCATGGCCCATCGGTGGGGTTCATGCAGCCCTGGGATTTCATAATGGTCCAGAACGTTGAAATTCGCGAGAAGGTCAAAGACCTATTCGACAGGGAGCGTCAGGCCGCTTCCAGCTTCTTCGATGAGCCGCGGCGGTCTCACTATCTATCGCTGAAGTTGGAAGGGATCATGGAGTCGCCGGTGAACGTCTGCGTCACCTGCGACCCAACCCGGGCGGAAGTGGTCCTGGGGCGCAATTCTATCCCGGAGACCGACCTTTACTCCACCTGCTGCGCGGTGCAGAACCTTTGGCTGGCCGCCAGGGCTGAGGGGGTCGGTGTCGGCTGGGTCAGCATCCTGAAGCAAGCCCAACTGCGTCAGATATTGGGGGTGCCCCACCACGTGATTCCGGTGGCGTATCTGTGCTTGGGCTACCCGGTGGAGTTCACGACGGAGCCGGTCCTACAGGCCGCCGGCTGGCGTGACCGCTTGGACCTGGAAGACTTGGTGCACTTCGACGGCTGGGGCGGTGGGGATTGGGCGGAATTCAGCCGGGCCCTGGAAGCGACTAAAGGGATGCAACTGGGGCTATACGAATAACGGCGAGACCCGGCTTGTTCGCTGCGTCTCGCCGCGCCACCGGCCGGTGACAGTTATCTAGTTGATGCCTACGGTTGATGCGCCAACAGGTACTCGCGCACCTGGACTATCGTCGCTGCCATCACGTCTTTATCCTCTTTCCACGGATACACGGTCTGCTCAGCCTTTGGCGCCAACTCGGCCACTTCAATGGCAGCCTCGTAGGAGTGAGACGGCGTGTTGTCAGGCATGACCAGCATCGGAGTCTGGCAGGAACTAACGAAATCGCGCGATACGCTGTAGACAAAGTCGGGATTGTTCACGCGGTAAAGATTTTCCAGATACGCCATGCAGGTCTCCATGGTCACGTCACTCCGCTTGGCCAAAAGTCCTGGCGCCCAGATATCGCGCCCGGAGTCGTACATCGAGTCGGGGAACGCCGGGTTGTGCCCGACCGGCTGGCAGAGAATGCCGGCCACGATTCGCTCTGGTGCTCGTTCCATCAACTTGAGCGCGAATGGGCCTCCGATGCAGTAGCCCATAAAGGAGAATTGCCCGATTCCCAGGTGGTCCAGCAGCGCCAGTTGGTCGTCGGCGAAGGCTCCCCATGGGTCGTCGACGGGGACCGGCCCCTTGGACTCGCCGCCGTTGGCATTGCGCTGGTCCATGGTGATGCATCGGAAGTCGTTCTTGAACTCATCCATCGCATTGAACACTTGTCCAGGCCAATTGCTGGCCAGGGAGTTCAAGCCACCGCCGGGGGTGACCAGAAGCGGGAAGCCAGACCCCGCTTCCTCATAGTGAATCTGGACGTCGCCATAGGTGAAATTTGGCATATAAAGTTCCTCTTAACGAAAACGTATCAACCAGCGGATTATATCGGATTCGAAATCACTGGCTGCGACAGGATAGCACGGCATCATGTTCAGGGTGTCCCATGAACATCGAAATATTAAGGAGACCGGAGAGGACATGGGCGGGGAATGGAGGAGGCAGAAGGCCTGCAACCAGAATCATGCTTAAGTATGGTGGGCGGTAGAGGACTCGAACCTCTGACCCCCTGCGTGTAAAGCGTATTGTACCGTATCTAAACACCCATCTTTAGCCTTAAAACTATTCCATATGCATCCACAGTTGTCCATGGCAGTACAAAAGGAACTTGAAAAAATAATTGAAAAACTAAGCACGACTCAGGCACGGTATGTACCTTAGATAATCAAACAAGCGGGGCATAGAAAAGTTAATCCCTTCATATGCAGCATAGGATTCTTCTTCCCTACGATATATACCCAATTAATAAACCCTTCTCCCATATTGCTGAGAGAAGGGTTTTGTTTTGTCCCACGGTAGTCCAGTTTCCTAGGCGAGAATCGCTGTATAGAACCACCCACTTAACCATATTTTTCAACGGCGGCCCCAATGCCCGGGCCAGCCTTTCCAAGGTCTTCTCCGTTCATAACTGGGGTCAACTCGATGCTAGCGTTAAAGGCAAGAAACCAGGGTTCTAGAATTGCTGGAAGCTGCGATGCGTCTTGGATGTCAAGAAATATG
>Ga0207966_1000598_pt1 | contig 20486 bp, 20 predicted proteins | sample Knorr_S23_td_NAD_FD_185611 | JGI IMG/M metagenome (GOLD analysis project Ga0207966, IMG submission 185611) | Marine microbial communities from Southern Atlantic Ocean transect - Knorr_S23_td_NADW_ad_2500m_LV_B (SPAdes) (version 2) | ecosystem: Environmental > Aquatic > Marine > Oceanic | place...
CCACCACGGCCAAGCCCCGGCTGAGGTTCTCTTGCAAGCACGATATCTTCATCTTCCGCCCACCTGGTAGATTGCCTTGGTTTCAATTTGTAAAGCTAAAACGCTTTCACTCGGGAAGCCGCTTCTGAGAGGCACGCGTATTATGTCATTCCGTCTGAGTAAAAACAACTGAAAAGACGTAGTTATTCCCGACTTTTAGGCTCATTTGGTCTCCGGAATCCGAAAGTGCCGGGCGTTTTGTGTCTGCTATAATAGGCCCGCGCTTAAATCTAAGAGAATTTTCGCCTGATTCGAAGCTGTAGACACTACACCGGAAGTCCACATGACCGAACTTCTATTTCACAACGAAGCGTACCTGAAAGAATTCAAAGCCACCGTAACCGATGTGGTTGACGGCGGAGTTGTCCTGGACCGCACCGCCTTCTATACGGGCGGCGGCGGTCAGCCCACCGATTCCGGCACGTTATCCTCGGGAGGCCAGGAGTACCAAGTCACCGGCATCAAGCGAGATGACGGCAAACTGGTGCACCAGATATCGGGCCACCTGCCCAGTGTGGGTTCAACGGTTTCCGGCGCTATCGACTGGGACCGAAGGTATCTCCTGATGCGGACCCACACTGCCCTCCACATCTTATGTGGGGTCGTTTGGCGGGACTACGGCGCCCAGGTGACCGGCGGAGATATGAGGCCCGGCGAGGGTCGCATGGACTTTGAATTCGAGAATTTCTCCGCCGAATTCGCCGGGGAGCTGGAAGCTAAGATGAATTCCGAAGTGGCCGCGGACCGGGACATCTGCGTCCATCACCTGAGCCGGGAAGAAGCAGACAAAGTGCCGGACTTGATCCGCACCAAGATCAACCTATTGCCGCCAAACATCCAAGAGATCCGCACCATTGATATCCAAGGGCTGGACCTGCAGGCCGACGGCGGGACACACGTGGCCAACACCCGTGAGGTCGGCGTGATCAAAGTAGTCGGCCATGAGAGCAAAGGCCGCATCAACAAGCGGATCCGTATCGCACTTGAAGATTAGTTACCTCTCCACGGCCCATCCAACTTCCCCCGGAGGCGCACCGCCCAATGCCCGACAATCCCACTTCTGACACCAGCGCGCTCCGCCGAATTGTGGGGATCGATGTCGGCGGCACCTTCACCGACATCGCCGTCTTGGAAGACGGCGAGCTAACGGTCCACAAACTACCATCCACCCCGGCAGACCCGTCCCGCGGGATACTCCAAGGCGTGAAAGAAACCGGCGTCACCTCCGCAGAGTTCGTGCACGGCTCTACTGTCGCCACCAACGCGTTGCTTGAGGGCAAGGGCGCCCGCACCGCGCTGGTAACGACCATGGGATTCGAAGACGTGCTGGAGATCGGGCGTCAAAGCCGCGCCGAACTCTACAACTTCGAGATGGACCGGGCCCCAGCCCTGGCGCCTTGGGAACTGCGCTTCGGTTTGCCCGAGAGAGTCGACCACACGGGCGCCATCGTCGAAGACTTGACGCAAGAGGCTATCCAGACCCTGATTGGCTTGTTGGAAGAGAGCAAAGCTGAAGCTGTGGCCGTATCGTTCCTGTTCTCCTTCCTGAACACGGCCCATGAAGATATGGTCCTGAACGCTTTACGGCAGATGAAAAATCCGCCGTACATCTCGGTATCATCTCGAGTCTTACCCGAATTCAGGGAGTATGAGCGTGCCAGTACCGTGGTGGTAAATTCCTACGTGGGCCAGGTTATGAGCCGGTACCTGGGAGAACTTGAAGGTCCATTGGGCAAAGGACTGCGCATAATGCAGTCGTCGGGTGGCAGCATCACCGTCGGGTTGGCTTCCGAGCAACCAGTCCGCACCATCTTCAGCGGCCCGGCCGGCGGCGTGGTCGGCGCATTCTACACCGCCATGCAGGCTGGCTATCCCGACATCATCACCGTGGACATGGGCGGCACCTCCACCGACGTCTCGTTATGCCCCGGTGAGATCAAAGAGACAACATCGGCCAACGTAGGAGGTTATCCCATCGGCGTCCCAATGATCGACATCCACACCGTGGGCGCCGGCGGGGGTTCCATCGCCCGCGTCGATACCGGCGGCGCCTTGGTCGTCGGCCCCGAATCGGCGGGAGCTGAGCCTGGCCCAGCCTGCTACGGTGTGGGAGACCAGATCACGGTCACCGACGCCAATCTGCTTCTGGGGCGCCTGCTGCCGGACCGGTTCCTAGGCGGGCGCATGACCCTCGACCGTGACCGCGTGGTAGGACTGATGCAGGTTCTGGCCGGCCAGATCAACGCGGACGCCAATCAGACTGCATTGGGTATCAACCGGGTGGTCAACGCCAACATGGAACGGGCTATCCGGACCATATCACTGGAGCGAGGTTACGACCCGCGGCTGTTCACCCTCGTGCCCTTCGGTGGCGCCGGGCCGATGCACGCCTGCGAGCTGGCCCAGGAACTGGGGATACCCCGAATACTGGTGCCGTCCAACCCGGGCATCCTTTCGGCATTGGGTGTGGCCATCGCCGACATCGTCAAGGACTATTCCCGGACAATCATGCTCCGGGGGGCCGACTTGGACCGCTCCCGGATCGACGAAGAATTCCAAGGCATGGAGGGGCAAGCCAGGACCGAGATGGCCGGCGAAGGTCTGGCCGTAGATAAGATGGCCGCCCGCCGTTTTTTGGACGTCCGCTACGTGGGCCAGTCCTTTGAACTGACGGTTGATTATCCGTCCCAGACCACCAAGACCGATCTGGCCAAGGTGATCGGTGACAACTTCTACAAGGCCCACCGACGGCGCTTTGGCTACGCCGACCGGGCAGAGCCGGTGGAGGTGGTCAACCTGCGGCTCAAGCTGGAGGTTGCCATGGAAAAACCGTCGGTCCAACCACAAACGACCGGCGCCGCTGACTCGGCGCACGCTCTGATCGGAGAAGCTGAGGTGGTCTTCCACCAGGGCGCCCTGACTTCGCCTTTGTACCAGCGGGAGCAACTAACCTGCGGCAACGTTGTCTCGGGCCCGGCGTTGATCATCCAGATGGACTCCACCACAGTACTTCCCCCAGGTTGGGGCGGAGCGGTGGACCCATTTGGCAATCTCTTGTTAGAACCGGAATAAAGTTTCTACTGGCATATGATGGAGTGCAACAATGACCCAAGGGTCTCAAGAAAAATCCCAACTTAGAGTGCTGTGCATATTCGCCCATCCAGACGATGAAGCTTTCGGCTCTGGGGGTACACTGGCTGAATTGGTGCGGAAGGGGCATAAAGTGACCACGGTCTGCGCTACCAACGGCGACGTCGGTGAGATCAACGACCATGCCTTGGCCACTCCGGAGAACCTCTGGGAGGTCCGTCAAGGAGAGATGCGGCAGGCCATGGAAGTTACGGGTATATCAGACGTTAGGTTCCTCGGTTACCGGGATTCCGGGATGGATGGCACTCCAGACAATGAAAACCCCGCATGTCTATTTCAGGCTAACCCATCTAAGGTTGATGCCCAGATTGCGGCATTGCTGGTAGAACTGAAACCGGACATAGTATTCACCCACGACCCCACCGGCGGCTACGGACACCCTGATCATCTCACCACCTACCAACGCACCACAGCGGTGATCGAAGCAATGGGCGAAAATCGACCGCACCTGTATTTCGTGTGTTTTCCCAGGAAACATTTCACCAAGCTTTGGCAGGATATGACCGATGCCGGCATCACTCCACCCTTCGCCAAAGAGGAGTTGGAGAATATCGGTTCACCCGACGATTACGTGACCACAGTGAGAGATGTTTCAGACTACGTGGAAATCAAGAAAGAATCGCTCAGTTACCACCAGACCCAACTTGACCCTAATGGACCTTTCGGCGCCATGGCGCCTGAAGTCATGACCGCCTGGATGAGCACCGAGTACTTCTACCTAAGCCAACCCGAAAATGGCGGAGCACAGGAAGATATCCTCGCGGAGCTACCCTAGGATGATCAGTAAGACGCAGGTGCCAGGGGGTAACAGATGCCTGTAGACCCGGTCAGCCTGCAAGTTTTCAAGAGCAAATTTGAGTCCGTCGCCGAAGAGATGGGCGTCGCCCTGCAACGGACCGCCTACTCGCCCAATATCAAAGAACGCCGCGATTTCTCTTGCGCGGTATTCGATCCTCAGGGGAATATGGTCGCCCAGGCGGCCGATATCCCAGTGCACCTGGGAGCCATGCCCGCGTCGGTGAGAGCTGCCCTGGAAGTCTTCCCCGATTCCCTGAACCCCGGGGACATCGTAATGCTCAACGACCCGTACATGGGCGGCAGTCACCTGCCAGACATCACCATGGTCGCTCCGATCTACGCCGAACGGGATGGCAAAAAAGAGTTGGCCGGGTTCGTGGCCAACCGGGGACACCACGCCGATGTGGGCGGCATGACCCCTGGATCCCTCCCACTCTCCACCGAGTTGTATCAAGAGGGGACGATCATCCCGCCCATCAAGCTAGCCCGTAGAGGCCGTTTGAACCAAGAGATCATCCAATTGATCTGCCGTAATTCCCGGACCCCCGACGAAAGGAAGGGAGACCTGGCCGCCCAGACAGCGGCTATACGCGTCGGCGAACAGCGCATGCGGGAAGTTACCGAGCGCTACGGTCTTGACGACACACTGGAACATATGTCCGCGCTGCTGGACTACTCGGAAAGAGTGACCCGGAGGGCCATCGCCAAGATTCCCGACGGCCGCTACGAAGTGACCGATTACATGGACGACGACGGCCTGACTCAAGAGTTGGTGCCCATAACCGTGGCCATCACGGTTTCCGGCGATGAGATGGAGATCGATTTCACTGGCACCTCTCCTCAACGCCCCGGGTGCATAAACGCTCCGGTGGCGGTCACAAATTCGGCATGCCTTTACGTGGTGCGTTGCCTGCTGGACGAACAGGCCCCAGCCAACCAAGGCTGCCTGCGTCCCTTGAGCATCATCACGCCATTGGGCAGTTTGGTTAACCCGGAGCCACAGCGGGGAGTGGCTGCCGGTAACGTGGAGACTTCCCAGCGGATAACGGACGTCCTTTTGGGCGCTTTGGCCCAGGCGCTGCCCGATGTCATTCCCGCGGCAAGCCAAGGGACAATGAACAACATGATCATCGGGGGCCATGATCCGGTTCGGAACAAGCCATTCGTCTATTACGAGACCATCGCCGGCGGAATGGGCGGGAGACCGGATAAAGACGGCATCTCCGCCATCCATACGCACATGACCAACACCATGAACACACCCGTTGAGGCTATGGAGTTCGCTTTTCCGCTGCGACTCAAACGGTACGCGGTGCGGCGAGGCTCCGGCGGCGACGGCCGATTCAAGGGCGGCGACGGCGTCATACGGGAAGTAGAGTTCCTCGCCCCCGCCAGAGTCACCCTGATGTCGGAGCGGCGCAAGCTGCCACCTCCCGGCTATCACGGGGGACATCACGGGGAGCCGGGCGAAAACGTCTTGCTGCGGGGCGGTTACGAGGAGATAACGTTGGCCGGTAAAGAGCTGGTGGACGTCGAAGCCGGAGACGTGATCAGCATCCGGACTCCTGGCGCCGGCGGCTGGGGCGCCCCCGAAGGCGAACAGGCTCCTTAGTGGGTACCTTCCGGCCGGTTTTCCAAGTCTTGCTGGTCATGTTTGCGTTGTTGCTGACGGCCTGTTCAGGCGATGCAACTCCACCCCGAGACTTGCTATTGAGCCCGGACGACTTTCCGCGGTCCGCCGTCACGGAGACTAGCCGGGAGACCGGCGAGAGCAATAAATATGAACCGGCGGTCCAGGTGGAGTTAACAAGCCTAGACTTCACGATCATTGAGAGCCTGGTACTCTTCGAATCCGTTGACCTGTCTCTGGCCCTTCTGTCTGAGATCAAACAGGACCAGCTCTCTCAAGGTGTCGACGCTCATCCGGTGGATGGTTTTGACGCCAACTCGGGAGTCTTGGCGGACCGATTACATGGAGAAGATGCGTCGACATTGTTCTTCGTGGAAGGGCGGGCATTGGTACGGATCACCTTGAGCGGCGTGGACCACGCCGAACGGGTCTGGGATGTCGCCCGGCTGGCCCGTGAGAAATCCGGCTAACGAAAATTAGTTGCCGTTGACTGTGGACGAGTTGAGTTCTGTCGAGTAAACTAAGGCCGGTTGCAGTAGAACGGCTTGGCTAGATCACGGGACTCAAGCGCCCTGATTGCCGCTAGATTGCATTGAAAATTCGCCAAGTTGGGGTACGACTCTCGAAGTCGGGCCAACAACAGTAGGAGATTAAAGATGGTCAGATTCGCACGTTGCAACGCCCTACTTTCTCTGGCTATAGATGCTTCCGGTAAGGGTTGCCGTTACGTTGCCAAAGGCGCCTCGGATGACGATGTCGTGAAAGACATGGGTGAGCACCTCACTAGCGTCCACCAGGTGGATCCAAGCGAAATACCGAAGGCCAACATCCTAGCCACGACCAAAACCAATAACGGCTAGGTTACCGCTTCACCGGCACACGCCGGATAGCATAAGACAAAAAAGCCCAGGCAATACCTGGGTTTTTTGTTTGCCAGCGGACTGGATCTAGCTCCGGCTTATACGAAAACCCTTTCCGGGTTGGTCGTCGGGTAAATGGCCAGTACCTTGGCCGGTTTGTCCGACTGATTCGTGATGGTATGCTTCGCGCCTGCCGGCGCTAGAAGAAGGTCACCTGGACCCAATATTCGGGTCTCGCCGTCCAGCACCGCCTCGATGTTCCCCTCGACCACCAACGTTGCTTCTTCGTAGCCGGGGTGGATGTGCAGGGCCAATCCGGCGCCCGGTTCGATGCCGGCGTCGACCACGGTCAGATTGTTTCCGCCATTGTCCTTCCCCACCAGCGTTACCGCCTGGGTCCCAGAGGTAGAACTGCCCGCCTGTGCATCCCCTTTCATGACGAATGGCATGAGTCACTCCCATTGGCCGATTCAAGAACGCCCAAGAGTTCTATTTGCCGTCGTCGAAGCTGACGATAATGACTGCGTTGGCGATGAGCATCCCGTCATTGCCATCCACGCTGGGAATCTCCAGGCCGCCCATGACCGCTTTACAACTGCCTTTCTCGTTACCGTGGGGGAGTGTCGCTTGGACTGCCTTGGTGTCCACCTGGTCTGGCTTGGACACGCCGATGGTGACATCAACCGTCATATCGTCGGCAGTCTTTCCTATCATCCGCTGAAAACCCAGACTGCTGTGGTGGATCGCATCGAACACGGCGCGGGTGGCCGCTTTAGTGTAATCAAGTCCATGGACGTCCACCCCCATCCCCATCTCGGTGACACATCGTACCATTGCCATGGTTTACCTCCGGTCCTAGGTCGGAATTCATCCGCCGTTTGGCCGACTCATTACAACTCAGGCGCACCACGCCGTCAAGCTTGATGGGCGAGACGGAGGCTACGATCTCCTAATTCACCGAAGCTTGGATGCCCATGCTGGAGGCGTCGTAGCCTCCAAGGCTCTCAACCCGGCGGTGCAGGACTGGGCGGCGTAGGAGGTCCAACAGTACCTGGACCGGGCCATCGGACAGGAAGTGATTGGGGACCACCAGGTCGTAGCGTTCTTCTTCCAAAGGGAGGAAATCCAAGCCCATGGCCACGGCGGCAGCCTTGACTCCGACGCCCACATCGGCGTTCCCCGAAGCCACGGCGAAGGCCACCGCCAGATGGCCCCATTCCTCTCTTTGGTAGCCGTCTAGATCTCCTCCGGAGAGGCCTGCCCCAGTCAAAGCCCGGTCGAGGAGGTCCCTGCTGCCGGAACCAGGTTGCCGGTTGACCAATTTGATTCCTAGGTTCGCCAGACCTGCGACGCCGGAGATCTGTTTCGGGTTACCGGGAGAGAGGATCAGCCCCTGCTGCCATGCGGCGAAGGTAACCAACGTGCAGGGAAACGGCACCAATTGCCGGACCCACGAACTGTTATACCCGCCGGTCGAATCATCCAGCAGGTGGCAACCGGCCACATGGGCCTCACCTTTGGCCAGGCCCATCAGCGCTTGGCGGCTGCTTTCTTCGCCGGCAACCAAGGCCACACCTTTGGAACGGAGGCCCGATTCCAATAGCCCCACCGCCGGGTCGCAGCCCAGCATGACTAGAGTGGGCGAATCGACTTCTTCTGGGTCGAAGGGCTCTACTGTGATTCGCCGGTTATTGCTACCCATATCCTGGGAAACAACCAGCCCTTCGGCGGCGACGACTGCGTGGCGGGTGTTGTCGGCCCCCGCCAAAGGACGGGCCAGCAGTTTCGGCCCTACGCGAAATAACCTGGCCCGCTGGGCTGGAGGGCCAGAAGCAGAGTTCTGGGAAAAGCCGGAAACCAGGTCAGCTTCCACCGCCACGGGTCGCCGCTCCGGCAGATAGAAGAGCGACTCAACCCTTTCACTGAGAGCCTGGGCCAGCCGTAGGGCCACCTCAGTGGAAGGGTTGGCGGCGCCGGACTCCAACGAGGAATAAGCCTGCCGGCTAATACCTGCCTGACGGGCAAGTTCGCTCTGGGTCAGACCAACCCGGTTGCGCGCTTGTTTGAGGTTGTTTTCTAGGCCGCCGCTGTTCCTTGGCATGGCTTAAACGTACATTAATCTTGATATTATATCAAGTATACTTTACAATCCGTCTGTTCTGAAATATGCCCGATTCAACTACCCATACCTTGCCTCCGAGGCTGGCCAAGATATTCTTGCTTCCGTTGTTGTTCATGATCGTCGCCTGCGACGGAGATGGCGCGTCCTTGCGGGTGTTCGCTGCGTCATCGCTGACTGGAGCGTTCAATGACATCGCCCTGGCGTTTGAGGCCGAGAATCCTGGCATACGAGTTAAGCTCGACTTCGGCGGTAGCCAACGGATGCGCTCCCAATTGGAATTCGGGGCCAAGGCAGACGTTTTTGCGTCGGCCGACACCATTCAGATGGACGCCTTGGTGGAACAGGATCTGGTCGCTGGAATCCCAGTGGATTTCGCCTTGAACTCGCTGGTCGTCTTGGCGATGGCCAAGGGTCCGGTGAATGAGATTGCAGACCTGGCCCGGCCAGGAGTCAAAGTGGTCCTGGCCAACGACGTTGTTCCGGTGGGGTCATATTCAATCCAGGTACTTAAAAACCTATCTCAGAACCCCATCTATGGACTGGGAATCGGGTTCAAGGACCGCGTTCTGGCTAACAGAGTATCGGGGGAACCCAACGTTGGTAATCTGTTCCAGAAAGTTGTCCTGGGAGAGGTGGACGCCGGCATAGTCTACGAAACCGACACCGCCAGGTCTCTTGATGCGAGAACAAAGGACATTTTCTTCATCTCAATCCCTGATGCGGCCAATGTCAGCGCCCGGTATCCAATAGCCGTACTAGAGGACGCGCCGGAGCCGGAGTTGGCCCAGCAGTTCGTGCAGTTCGTCTTGTCGAATCCAGGCCAAACGCTGCTCCATGGATATGGATTCTCTTCACCATGAACCTTGATAAAGGAAGATCGATTTGGCGACATTGAATCCGGTCTCCCGGATAACCAACCAACCCGCCGGGATATTCGGCGGCGGCGGCGCGGTGCTGTACGTGCTGTTCATCGGTTTGCCCGTGCTGGCGTTGCTGGTCCGGGCGGCCCAGCAGAGCGATTTCCTGGACGCCGTGACCAGCGATGCGGCATTGTCCGCGCTCCGGCTGTCCTTGATGACCAGCATCATCAGCATGGCGGTGGTTGTTCTGCTGGGCACGCCGTTCGCCTATTTATTGGCCCGTAGCGACAGACTTTGGGCCAGGTTGGTGGACAGCTTGGTGGAACTGCCATTGGTCTTGCCACCGGTGGTGGCCGGTGTTGCCATGCTGATGGCCTTTGGGCGAAATGGCCTGGTCGGTTCGGAGCTAGAGAGTATCGGCCTGGCGATCCCCTTCACCACCACGGCCGTGGTGTTCGCCCAGATATTCGTCGCCTCCCCGTTCTTCATCCGGTCAGCGAAACTGGGGTTTCAGTCGGTGGCCAAAAACTATGAGGACATCGCCCAGACACTTGGCGTATCGCCATGGCGTACTTTCTTTCGCATCACCCTGCCGTTGGCGGCGCCGGCCATGTTCACCGGACTGGGTCTGGCCTGGGCCCGGGCGCTCTCCGAGTTCGGGGCAACTATGATGTTTGCTGGGAACCTGACCGGCGAGACCCAGACCATGCCCTTGGCCATCATGTCCGCTATGGAGACGAGCCTGGACGGCGCGTTAGCTCTATCGGTGATGCTGTTGGCTGGATCCATCTTGGGGCTCGTCCTGTTGGGATTGCTCACTCGTCGCCGATGGCAGGGCAGGTCATGACGACCCAGACAGTTGCGTCTACCGCCAGTGGTTGGGTCGAATGCCGGGTGGGCGGCTTTCAACTCGAGACAGCCTGGGAGGTGAAACCCGGACAAGTCTTGGTGCTATTTGGGCCCTCCGGCGCTGGCAAATCGACTACCCTCCGGGCCATCGCCGGTCTGCTGCGTCCGGTGCGCGGCCACATCGAGGTCGGCGGCCAAGTGGTCTACGACGGCAAAGCCGGAACCTGGGTGCCGACGCACGGCAGGCGACTGGGTTATCTGACGCAGCAATACCACTTGTTCCCCCACCTGAAGGTCGAGGCTAATATCGCTTTCGGACTCCCTGATGGCCGGTCCGCCGCTGGGAGAGACCGGGTCTTGGAATTGACCAGCCTGTTTCAGTTGGAAGGTCTGACCGACCGTTATCCTTGGGAGCTATCTGGGGGACAGCAGCAGCGGGTCGCTTTAGCCCGGGCGCTGGCTTCAGAGCCGGCCATGTTGTTGCTGGACGAACCATTCGCATCGCTGGATTCAGAGCTTCGGCGCACTCTACGCCGGGAGCTCCGGGCGATGTTGGCGCAGTCGCCGGTGCCGGTGATGCTGGTGACACACGATCGTGAGGAGGCGCTGGCATTGGGCGATTCGGTGCAAGTCATCAACGAAGGCCGTACTCTTGTCACCGGAGAACCGTTGGATGTTCTGGGACAACCAGGACAGGGTAGAATCGCCCGTTTGGTAGGTGTGGAGAATCTGTTCGATCTGACGGTCCAAGAGCGAAACCCCCGCGATGGGACTATGACCTGCGTCGGCCCCGGGCTGCGGCTGGAAGTGCCTCTGGACTCGCAAATATCCGAAAGCGGGACACCGGATGGCGGGCAGGACCGGGTCACCGTGGGAATCCGCGCTTCCGATATCATCTTGGCCAAGGAAGACCTGCCAGGGTCATCGGCACGCAACCGGCTGCCGGGCCAGGTCTTATCGGTCGAGTCCCGGCCTCCTGGCTACGCTGTCACGTTAGACTGCGGCCAGCCAATGCGCTGCCACATCACCGGGGCGGCTCTGGAAGAGATGGGGATCCAACCGGGACAGCGTCTGTGGGCCGTTTTTAAGGCCTCATCATGTTTCTTGGTGGACCAAAACCGGGTCTAACCCACCAGCCGCGCCCGAAAATCTGGCCCCATTTTTATTATTGGTCAATGGGAAGGGTCGACGCTTCATATTCTCTGGCCCGTTCAAATGAGCATAACGGTTATGTCAAGACAAGAACCCGGTGAATCACCAAGGAACGGCGGGGGTTTTTCGTAAAACTTAGTGACGAATATCGTCTGTTATTGGCAGTCACAATACTGGTTTACCCTTGCCAACGCATTTTGGGATAGGCGTATTTTACGCTTGCATCGGGAATTGTAATGCGTATAATGCGCACCAAGCAAAACCAAGGTCAGGCTGAGCAGGTTACCGAAAACCCTCGACGGCGGACGGGCGGTTCAAACCAGCCCAAGTTGACCCGGCGGCGCCAAATTAGGGGTGAGGACCCAGGAGGTCAACCAGTGGCACTAGCAGACAGAACATTAACTTGTGTGGAGTGTGGCGGAGAATTCATTTTTAGCGCCGGGGAACAAGAATTTTTCCAAGCCAGGGGCTTCGGAAACGAGCCCAAGCGCTGTCGTAGTTGCCGGGCAGTGCGGCGCTCCGAGCAAAGGTCTGGAGGAATGTACCAGGACGGACCCAGGGAGATGTACCCGATCAACTGCGCCGAGTGCGGACAGGACGCCATGGTGCCCTTCCGGCCTAAGGGCGACCGGCCGGTCTACTGCAGTGATTGCTTCAGCAAGATGCGCACTGAGTCTTCACCGGGCCTCTAGGCCGAAACAAGACGAGGCAGAACAAAAGGGCTGGCAAAATGCCGGCCCTTTTCGTTGGCTGCCGTCTCTTGGCCCACGATGCTAGTATCTTTTATTCCCTGGCGCTTAATTACTGGACCGTAGGGGCAGGTTCCTAACCTGCCCCGGTTCACAACCAATATCGTGATAGACTCGGTGATCGTTACCGACCGTGAATTCTCGTTGGGCCTCAGCCGCCTGGTTTTAACAAACGTGTTTTGTGACAGGCAGGGCGGGTTGGAAACCCGCTCCTACGGGACCTGGGGGTAGAACCACTGATCGCCCCTACATCTTCACCCTTTATTTCGTTGAAGCTATGAGTCACCAGCGGCTACAATGTCAAGGCGCTGAAATGCGTAATTACCTCGTCCAACGGTTCGTAAGGCTTCGACCCCAAAATGAGATTCAAAGACCTCAGAGATTTCGTACGTTTCCTGGAAGATAAGGGAGAGCTGCGCCGGATCACTGCGCCGGTCAACCACGAACTGGAGATCACGGAGATCACTGACCGGGTGATTAAGTCTGGCGGCCCAGCCCTTCTGTTCGAGAACGTTACCGGGTTCGACACTCCGGTACTGGTCAACATGTACGGCACTGAGCAACGCACGGCTTGGGCTCTGGGCGTCGAAAACCTAGACGCCTTGGCAGGCCGAGTCGAAGGCTTGCTGGATCTCATGCACGACCCGCCCCAGGGACTCATGAGTAAGCTGAAGGCTTTGGGCCAGTTGGTGCATTTGGCCTCTTTTCAGCCAAAGACAGTGAACAACGCACCCTGCCAGGAAGTAGTGATTCAAGGCAGCGACGTTGACATATATAGGTTCCCCATACTCAAATGCTGGCCCTTGGACGGCGGACCTTTCATCACCTTGCCACTGGTCGTCACCAAGGACCCGGAGACCGGTGTTCAGAACTACGGCACCTATAGGATGCAGGTCTACGACAAACAGACCACCGGCATGCACTGGCAGACCCATAAAGTGGGCACTCACCACTATCGTCTGAGCCATGAACTGGGCTTGGGAAGACTGGACGTTTCGGTAGCGTTGGGCGGCGACCCTGCCACGATCTGGACCGGTTCGGCTCCGTTGCCGCCGGACATGGACGAGATGGCGGTAGCCGGGTTCTTGCGGGAGGAGGGCGTTGATCTCGTAAAGTGCATAACCAACGACCTGCTTGTGCCAGCCCAAGCTGAGATAGTGCTAGAAGGCTATGTTATTCCGGGCGAAGAACGGAATGAGGGACCCTTCGGCGACCACACTGGGTACTATTCCATGGAAGACCCATTCCCGGTCTTCCACGTCACATGTATCACCTACCGAAAAGAGCCCATCTACCCCGCCGCCTTGGTCGGTCGTCCGCCCATGGAAGACTACTGGATGGGCAAGGTAACTGAACGGGTCTTTCTGCCTTTGATGAAGTTGGTGCTGCCTGAGGTTGTGGATATCAACATGCCGGCAGAAGGTTCCTTCCACAACTTGGTGATCGTGTCCATCAAGAAAGAGTTCGCAGGTCACGGCAAAAAGGTGATGCACGGCCTTTGGGGATTGGGACTGATGAGTCTGGTCAAGACCATCATCGTCGTTGACCATAACGTAGACGTCCACAACATGTCCGAGGTGGCCTGGCGAGTCACCAACAACATTGACCCGTCCCAAGACTTCGTATTTTCCGCCGGACCCATCGACGACTTGGATATCGGGTCTTCCACACGCGGGGTTGGCGGCAAAGTTGGCATCGACGCTACCATAAAGTTGCCACTGGAAGGTGGCCGTCAGGGCGACTGGCCGCCGGACATCATCATGGACCAGGCAGTGAAAGACCTGGTCGACGGGAAATGGAGCGACTACGGCTTCTCCTAAAGGCGTCACAGCCGGCGATGTGAGAAGATACTGAACATGTCGGCCGCCGATGCATTAACCTCTCCCGCCGGGATTATCGCCACCAGAGTTCCACGCTACCTCAGCACCATAAGGATCTGGGAGTCCCTTTACGCTCTGCCGTTCTGTTTCATGGGGATGTTTCTGGCTGCTGACGGATGGCCCGGATGGAGCGTTTTCATCTGGATTACAGTGGCCTTGACCGGGGTGCGGACCCTGGGAATGGCGGCCAACCGGTTCTTCCATAGAAAAGAAGACGTTCACAATCCCAGGACCGCCAACCGGCACCTTCCCACGGGTAAGTTGAAACCCTTTGAGGTGTTTGGGTTGATGCTGGTGGGCACCGGGGTGTTCTTCTACGCCGCCGCCCAGTTGAACGGCCTGGCTCTGGCGTTGGCCCCGGTGGCCGCCGCCTACGTGGTCCTTTACTCCTTCGCCAAGTACTACACCTGGGCCTGCCACTTCTTCTTGGGTTGGGCGTTGGCCATCTCTCCGTCGGCGGCCTGGATAGCCGTCACCGGCCGGCTGGACCCCGAAGCCGTATTGCTGTCGGTGGTCGTTGCTCTGTGGGCCGGCGGGTTCGATATCGTCTACGGATGTGCCGATATAGAATTCGACCGGAAGTACGGTGTGAATTCGTTCCCCAAGCGCTTTGGCATCGCCGCGGCACTGCGGACAACCAGAGTGATGCATGCCGCATCGGCATCCGCTCTCTTGGCATTGGGTTTTTGGCTGGACTTGTCCTTCTATTATTTCATCGGTTGGGCCATCGCCGTGAGCCTGCTGGCATTGGAGAACGGTCTGCTTAAGGCCGACGACCTCTCCAAACTGCGATCACCTCTCTTCCAATACAACAGCGTGATATCGATGGTGTTGCTGCTGTTCACCATCCTGGCGGTAGAGATATGACGAATCTGAATCCTGTGGTGGTCGGTATCACCGGGGCCAGCGGAGCCGTGATGGCCCGAGCCACGGTGGATGAGCTGCTACGCCGGGACATCCCCACTGTGGCGCTTTGCTCCAATCCCGCCCGAATGGTCTGGCAGGAGGAGATGGGGGAGAATTACACCGATACGTTGGTTGAGTGGCAAGAACACCCGGCTTTCGTCCATTACCCCATCAACGACCTGCGAGCGCCGGTGGCCAGCGGCACCTACCCCACCGCCGGCATGGTGATCGTTCCAGCCAGCATGAACAGCATCGCATCCCTCGCCGGAGGGCTGTCCGGGAACCTGCTCCTCCGTAGCGCCGACGTTTGCCTGAAAGAGCGGAGACCGTTGGTGTTGGTGCCCAGAGAGACCCCACTGCATAGCATCCATTTAGAAAACATGCTGACCCTAAGCCGGATGGGCGCCGTGGTGGTCCCTCCTGAGCCTGCTTTTTATCTGAAGCCCCAAGGGATCTCTGACATCGTCGATTTTGTGGTCGCCCGGATCTTTGTGGCGTTGGGCCTGGATCAGAGCATGCCCAATGACATGCAATATCAAGGTCCGGCTGAGTAGCCTGGCCCGAACCATGGCTGAACTCCAGGGTGCTGAGAAACAACGTTACGTTGCCGACCTCTTCTCTCGAATATCGGGCCGCTATGACCTGATGAACGACCTGATGACCCTGGGTATGCACCGCCGCTGGAAACGGCAGACCGCCGCGCTGGCGGTTCAGGGGCTCAGCGGCCCGGCCATCGACGTATCCACCGGCACCGGAGACCTGGCGCTGGAACTGGCCCGGCGGCCGGACATCGAACACGCCGTGGGCTTGGACCTTCTCCCGAAGATGGTTTCTCTGGCGGAGTCCAAGGCCGAAAGCCGGGGTCTGTCGGCGACCGTCACCATGATGATCGGCGATGCATTATCCCTGCCCTTCGCCAACGGAAGTTTCGCCTGCGCTACCGCCGGGTTCAGCCTCCGCAATATGCCCGACGTGAAGCAAGCGTTGTCCGAGATGGTACGTGTGGTGCGGCCCGGAGGACGGGTGGTAATTTTGGAGTTATCACCTATGGAACACGGCCTGAGGTCCACGTTATTCCGCCCCATATTTCATAGCTTGATCCCAATGATTGGCCGGCTAGTGGCTGGCGATGGGACCGCCTACTCCTATCTTCCCAGGTCGGTTGATCATTTTCTGGAGGCCGAGCGGCTGGTGGACATGTTGTCACGCCTCGGACTGGCTGAAGTTGACTACCGGCGTCTGGGTTTCGGGACCGTTGCTCTGCACTGGGGAATCAAAGTAGGCCAGGCAAACTAGGTACAGGCTCATTCGATTCCCTCGTGGAATAGCGGGTTTGAGCTTGTTTAACACCCATCGCTAAGTTAAACTGATTGCAATATTGCGGTATTCGAAACCCTTAGTTGGACTATAACTGGGGCGGCCGAGTATCAACAGAAGAACTATCATGCCCACGATATTCGACAAACTAGAGCCGGTGATCCAACGCTACCATGAAATTGAAGAATCCATGGGAGATCCTGAGGTTGCGGCCAATTTTGAGCGCATCCAGGAGTTGGCCCGGGAACGGGCTTCCCTGGAAACACTGGTGAAGATCTCCTCCGTATATAAAGAGTTGGTGGGTGAGATTGAGGACCTGGAATCCCTGCTTAAGGAAGGCTCGGACCCGGAACTGATCGAGATGGCCAAGGAAGAACTGACCATTGCTCAGGGCAAATTCGACGAGTTAACCCAGAATCTGCGGCTGGCCCTTCTCCCCAAGAACCCCAACGACGAGCGGGATGTGATTATGGAGATTCGGGCGGGCGCCGGCGGGGCCGAGGCCGGTATCTTCGCCGCCGATCTCTACCGTGCGTATTCCCGTTACGCCGTGAACCAAGGTTGGAAAGTCGAAGTCATGGACTCCAATCCCACCGAGGTCGGTGGGTTCAACAAGATCGTTTTCGAGGTACAAGGCAAGGGCGTTTTCAGCCGCATGAAGTTTGAAAGCGGCGTGCACCGGGTCCAGCGTGTCCCCAACACCGAAACTCAAGGCCGGATCCACACCTCAACGGCCACGGTGGCCGTGCTGCCGGTGGTAGACGAGGTGGAGGTGAAGATAGACCCCAACGAACTTCGTATCGATATCTTTCACGCCGGCGGCCACGGTGGCCAGAACGTCAACAAAGTGGCGACGGCGGTCCGTATCGTACATGAACCCTCGGGCTTGACCGTTGTCTGCCAAGACGAACGCTCGCAGCACAAGAACAAGCAACGCGCCATGACCATGCTCCGGTCTCGATTATTCGAAGCCGAACAGATGCGCCACGACGCCGAAATTAGCGAGGCCCGCCGCTCTCAGGTTGGCCAAGCAGACCGATCTGAGAAGATCCGGACCTACAATTATCCTCAGGACCGGATCACGGATCACCGCAGCAACGAGAACTTCCACGGCATTCCCAGGCTTATGGATGGCGGCCTGGACGACATGTTCGACCGGCTGAGCGCCTGGGAACAAGAACGCCTCCTGGCCGATGCCACCGCCTAACGGGCCCAACAAGGGCGTTTCCATCTCGCTGTTATCTTTCCGGCATGCCATTTCCCTCTATAATCATGTCTATCTCCCCAGGGCTCTAAGTTGACTTATTAGGATGTAAAGCTGTCTCATGCCCGTTCTCCGTACCGTTATCCAAGATACCCATCAGAAACTCGAAGCTGCCGGGATTCCCGACGCCAGGCTAGAGGCCGAAGTGCTGGTGATGAATGTGATGCGCATGGCACGGCAGAGCATCTTCGCCGAGCAGGAGACCGAGGTTTCGGGACAGCAACAGGCCGCTCTCGATGAGTTTTTGGAACGCCGCTATAGCCGGGAACCTTTGGCCTACATCCTGGGCCAACGCGAGTTCTACGGTATCAACGTGGTCCTTACTCCGGCGGTGTTGATACCGCGCCCCGAGACCGAAGGATTAGTTGAGCAAGCCCTGTTCATGGCTTTGATGGGAATGGAGTCCACCGAGCTGACCATCGCCGATGTCGGAACCGGCAGCGGGGCCATCGCGATCAATCTCGCCATTCACCTGCCTTCGGCCAAGATATATGCCGTGGATGTAGAGGACGCGGTGCTGGATGTCGCGGCCTACAATGTACGGGTCCATGGCGTGGCCGACCGGGTCAACCTGGCCATTGGCGATCTGTTGGATTCCGTACCGGAGCCCGTTGACCTAATCGTGGCCAACCTGCCCTACATCCCCACGGACCGGATCCCGACTTTGCAGCTAGAGGTCCAGCAAGAACCGGTTTTGGCGCTGGACGGCGGACCCGATGGTCTGAACCTAGTCCGACGGCTGCTGAACCAAGCCGAAGACAAGTTGAAAGATCATGGGATCATCCTGCTGGAGATGGACCCGGAACAGATCCCGGTGGTCCAAGAGTTGGTGCTTCAGCATTTCCCAGAAGGCTCGACCAGCGTCGAACAAGACCTAGCCGGCATGGATCGCATCCTCGTCATACACCGGCAAGCGGTGGAGTAAAGGACACGGTCACACCCAACCGTCATTCCAGCGAAGGCTGGAAACCAGGGTGTTCTTTTCTTAGGGGATGACGGTTGGTAATCGCAGTCACTTTGGATTCTGGCCTTCGCCAGAATGACGGGAGCGGCGCCAGGTTGCCTCAATGCCACCGCTCATCCTGGGTTGAGCAAGCGCCACCTATATACACTCTAGGCTCAGGAATCGTGGTTCTAGAAGTCGGCGATTGGCTTGCACGACTTGGCAATGCAATATGATGCCTACCTTTCACGTTGGCTCACCGTCGTCTCAACTCCGCTCGCTGGCAAAGGTTGCGGTCATCCCATTGCATGATTTCAAACACCGGTCGGGTGGGCGGTGGACTGCTGGTTGCAAACAGAGCAAGCCAAAGTGGTGGATAAGGCGTCGGACCTGTTCGTGGGACTCTTTGGAGAGGCCGGACGGCACAGTAGATCAGCTCCGGGGATGGCCGTCCTCCCAAGGAACACAGCTGTAATCGTAGATCGCGTCATTGAGATTGCGGCTGGTTAATACCTGAATCTCCCGCCCACCTCGTGGTAACGAGAACGGGTCAGAAATTATCAAATTAAAAATCCACGGACTTAACAAGGCACTGAAAACAACATGCCCTTGGCGGTTTACTGCCAAGGGCATGTTGTTTATTCATTTTTACTGTTTTGCTTGATGGCGGATGAGCGCCTTCAAATTCATTGGCTTAGTAGCGTCCGCCGCCGCCGCCTGATCCGCCACCCTGTCGGCTGAAGCAGTCGCTGCAGTAAACAGGACGGTCGCCGCGGGGACGGAACGGCACAGTGGCCTCATTTCCGCACTCGGCGCAAACCACGGTATGCATTTCGCGAGGACCTCGGTCAGATCCGAATCCTCCCCCGCCGCCGCCTGAGCTGTTCGCTCGCCGTGACTGACGGCAAGAGGGGCACCGCTTGGGCTCATTCGTGTAACCCTTCTCGGCATGATAAGACTGATCATCGGCTGAGAAGACGAACGATTGTGAACACTCCACGCATGTTAGATTTCTATCCTGGTAGGCCATAATTAACTTCCCTGTTCGTGTAGAGTTGGCAAATGTCTGGTCATCGAGACCAAAAGACGCGGAATTTTAATGCGAGACTCCGAAGGACGAAACGCCCGTGGATACCCGTAGACCGTTCTAGTATGGTTTTAGAAGAGCTCAGAATACTGCCACCAAGATTTAGGTTAACATATATTAAAATGCGCGGCAGGCACGAAATGTCGTTAAGGATACCCAACTTAAGCCTATCCCCAGGTTTGACTCGTCAAGTGGCGCCAAAAATCACCAATATCACACCCACAACACTAAGCATAGTGCCCGCTGCCAACAGAGAGTCGATGGTCTCCAAGCGCTTGTATTCCTTTGAGCCAAATATGCTCAGTAGCTTTGAACACGGCGGCAGTTAACACTCCGGCAACGACTTCTATTATCCTCTCCGATTTTGGCTCTTAAAAAAGCTAGGTTCTCACTAGCTATTCAGCGTTAGGTCGAGCTACTGAAGCAATTCATGGGAGGTTGCCCTTTGGTTTTACTCGCGAAACCAAATAGAAGTCCTTTTGGTGCCCCGCGGATGGCAATTCATCTCCTCACCAGACCGGATGCTAAGCAGTCGTTAAACTTGGGAAATGTTGGTTTTGGATTTAGTCAGAGCAGGGTTGTCTCACCTTCAAAATATCCCTTCGAGACAGGGCATAAAAGTCCGGTTGGAAAGCGGTCAAGTGGGTCGCGTTAAGAAAATAGTGGTGGCGAGGTAACTTCCCTTTATGGCCTTCATAAGTATGCAAAGAATATCCCTTGCCTTTATTAGCGTCCCATTTTTTGACGGGGTCAACTTAACCATTGAGCGATGAGAAAAGGTTGGCCCGGTAGGCAGGAACGGGTCGGGGAAATCAACCCTGCTGGGGCTGATAGAGGGGAGCGTCAAACCAGACTTCGGCGCTGTTTCAGTACAAAGGGG
>Ga0207966_1000602_pt1 | contig 20449 bp, 17 predicted proteins | sample Knorr_S23_td_NAD_FD_185611 | JGI IMG/M metagenome (GOLD analysis project Ga0207966, IMG submission 185611) | Marine microbial communities from Southern Atlantic Ocean transect - Knorr_S23_td_NADW_ad_2500m_LV_B (SPAdes) (version 2) | ecosystem: Environmental > Aquatic > Marine > Oceanic | place...
ATAACTTTTCAGCAATTTCTTTTTTAATAGTGGCTAATTCTTCTTTGGTTAAAGCATCGGGCTGTTCCTCGTAAACTAGCAATTTTCCAAAATATTGAAGTACAGGATCTTGAAAATTTTTATAAGTTTTAGCTTTTTCTTCCCAATTTCCTTTTTGGAATTGAGTTTTTAAAAAATTATCTTGTTTGGACATTTGAATAGACGATTGATGAATGGAATTTTCAGGAAAATAATCATCTTCATCCTGGCTTGCGCTATCTTGCTTTTCCCTGGCCTTTTCTTCAAGAATATCGTGCACTTTGCTGGAAAAATCATGATTATTTTTAATGAGCTTTGCTCTTTTTAGAATTTCCTCTTTACCGATTTCTTTATAATCTTCTAAAGCGCTAAAATTTTCTTTGGAAAGCACTACTGGCATCTTGTTTAATGAAATTTGCCTGATTTTAGTTGGAGTAGAAAACAAAGTCTGTTTTAACTCGCTTAATCTTAAATCAAATAATAATCGAGGATCATGCTTTAAATCAAAAGCACAAAGCCAGGATTTTCCATAGACAGGATGAAAACAAACAAATGTGACGGCAAAATTATAAAGTTTTCCAAAAATAAGATCTTGATAACAAACAAAATCTTCATTAAAAAATTTTTTTCCAATATCATCGCCTTTTTTATAAATAAGTAATGCATCCCAAACCTCTCCTGCTTTGTCTTTTATTTTTTTGGCTAGTTCTAAAGTAGCTATAACATCACCCATGGCATCATGAGCATTGTCATGGGCAATTTGATTAACTCTGGTTAAATTTTCCAGTTTGAAACTTGGTTTGTTATTTTCATTTAAGGGAACAGCTATGGAATTAGGAGCAAATGCACTGACAGCTCTCGCTAATTTTAATACATCTAATCGGGTATTGCCTTTGGCGCTGGTTAAATAAGGAAAATTAAATGACTGAAATAGACCCTGACGCAAAACATCTTCATCAAAACCAATACTATTAAATCCCACAAAGCATGCCGGTGACCATTCTTCAAATTTTTGCCGCAGTTCTTCCACTAAATAATAATGGGACACCTTATGAGACTTTAATTGGTCAATAGAAATTTTATTAATCAACAAAGCCTCTGGTGCTGGAATAATATTTTTTTTAAGTCTGCAAGAAATATCCATTTTGTCTTTTATTTGAAAACTCTCATCGACTAATACAGCTCCAATTTGAAGAATTTGATCAAAATCTTTGTTAAGACCAGAGGTTTCAAAATCATAAAATACAAAATTATCCATTTTCTAAATTGGCTTCCTAGCCTTCATTGCAGTGGCTATTGTTCCTTCGTCCAAATAATTGAGTTCCGCTCCAAAAGGCATCCCTTGGGCAATCTTTGTAATTGGAACATTCAATCCTTTTAACTGTTCGATGATAAAATGAAGTGTTGTCTGAGAATTGACAGTCGAATTTAAGGCCAGTATCACTTCTTTTATTGAGTTGGCTTTTACTCTCTCAATTAATTCTTTAATCATTAAATCTTCAGGTCCTATACCATCAAGTGCTGACAAATTTCCACCTAAAACATGATAGAGTCCTTTAAACGTTCCTGTCTTTTCAAGCGCCCAAAGATCGGAAATGTCTTCCACCACACAAATAATAGATTTGTTCCTTCTTGGATCACTGCAGATTTTATCGGGAAACTTAACTCCTATATTGCCGCAAACGGGACATTTTTTTAGTGATTTTCCTGACGTTAATAAAGCCCTTGAAAGTGGAAACATCAATTTTTCTTTATTTTTTAGTAAAAATAAAACCAATCTGCTTGCTGATTTCGGTCCAATGCCTGGTAGTTTGGAAAATAAGTAAATCAGTTCATCAAGTGTATTGTCAGACATATTTTTTTTTTAAAAAGGCATTTTGAATCCCGGTGGCAAGTTTAAACCTCCCGTTAATTTTTTCATTTCTTCAGCAGAAGCTTCTTCAGATTTTTTCTTCGCTTCATTAAAAGCCGCTACAATCAGGTCTTCTAATATTTCAGATTCCTCAGGTTTCATTAGCGATGGATCTATTTTAATTTTTTTTACTTCCCCCTTGCCCGTGACTGTTATTTTGACAAGGCCGCCGCCTGAAGAACCTTCAACTTCCAAATTTGCAAGCCCCTCCTGCAATTCTTTCATTTTTTTTTGCATTTCCTGGGCTTGTTTTATCATATCCCCAAAATTATTCATCTTTTTCTTCCTCTTCGATTATATCTCCTATAGCAGAACCTGGAAATGTTTGCAAAATCTCTTTTACTCTTTTATCTTGCATTAATTGTTTTATTGTATCCTTTTTTTCTCTTTCACTTTGTTCTTCTAAAGTCATTTCTCCTTTTTCTTGAGAAAAGAATAGAATCCATCTATCTCCTGTCCAATCTTTCAACAAAGAACTTATTTTGTTACTAAAATCTTTAGGAAGATCTTCCATTGGATTTAATTCAATTTTTCCTTTTTGAAAATTTACCAAGCGTACGTGGGAAACCAAATGATTAAAAAGTAAAATTTCTTTTTTCTTCAAAAAAAGATCCGCTACATCTTTAAAACATGAAAGGGCCATACTTTCTTGTTTTTTTTCCATTTTTGTCTTATTGTCCTGTGGTTTTACTTCTGGATCTTTTACTAAATTTTCTACATTCTTCATTTCCATTACAGTGTCAGTTTTAATGTTTTTTGTTGGTGTTTCTTTTGTTTTACGGTATTCCTCTTTTAAAGTGTCATCGACATTGTTCTCCTGCACTTTTCCTCTATCGCTATGAGTTTGCATGTCATGATTTTTTTTTAGTAAATCTTTTACAACTTCGTCTGTCGTTGGTAGATCTGCTGCATACACTAAACGAACCAGCACCATTTCTGCAATAATATTTGGCATATCATGACTTTGAACTTCTTGATAACCTTTTAATAAAATTTGCCAAGTCTTTGAAAGCTCACCCATATTTAATTCCTTGGCCAACTCTTCTCCCATATTTTTATCAATTTCTGATGTTCCGGGTTCATTAACTACTTCTGGCGTGACATGGACTCTTGTAAGCCAATGGACCAGATCCAATAAATCTTGAATAATAGTACCTGGTTCAGCACCAGAATCATATAATTCATTAAAAATATCAAGACTTTCCTTGGGTTTACCGTTCATTAAATTTTTAAATAACGAATAAATTTTAGTACGATCAACAAGGCCCAATAAATCTTGTACATACTTTTCTGTTATCTTTTGTTCTCCACTAGAAAGTGATTTGTCAAGTATGGATAGTCCGTCTCGAACTGAACCATCTGCAGCTTTTGCAATTAAATTAGCCGCTGTTATTTCTAATTGTGAACCTTCTTTCTTAGCAATGTTTTGTAAATGTTCTGCTAAAAGATTAAACGAGACTCTTTTTAAATCAAATCTTTGACATCGCGATATGATGGTAGCTGGAATTTTTCGTGGTTCAGTTGTGCAAAAAATAAACTTTACATATTCAGGAGGTTCTTCTAAATTCTTTAAAAGCGAACTAACAGCTGAATTAGATAGCATATGAACCTCATCTAAAATATATACTTTATATTTCCAACTTGATGGCCTGTATTTTATACCATCTAACAGCTCTCTCATTTCGTTAACACCTGTATATCTTGCAGAGTCAACTTCGTAAAGGTCTATAGGGTTATTATCTTTAGTTTCGGTTTTTCCATTAAAAAGGTGTGCTAAGATTCTAGCTGCTGTTGTTTTACCAACACCACGTATACCACTTAACAAATAAGCGTGTGACGTCCTATCACTATCGATAGAGTTTTTAATTGTTGATACAAATACTTCCTGGCCAATAAGATCCTGCAATTTGTTTGGTCTATATTTCCTTGCTAAGGCTAGAAAAGAAGTTCCCATTTTTTTTTACCAAATTAAATAACTAGTGGGAGATTAAATGACCCATATTTACTGGGTAGAGCTGCTGGATTCCTCCTCTGACTCGATTAACCAACAAATATGTCCATTAATCTCCCAAATTATTATATATCAGGTTGGGGGGAAAAAAAAAAATTATTTACGAAATTTATCTGCGTAGTAAACACCAAGAATTTTAATAAAGTCCGTATATTCGTTCATTTCCTGTAATGCATTGGCAACATCATGATCTTTTTCATGTCCTTCAAAATCCACATAAAATTCTGCCTGTTTAAAAGAATCTCCTACATAATAACTTTCCAATTTAAGCATATTAACAGAATTGATTGCAAAACATCCCAAAGCTTTATGAAGACTTGCAGGAATATTATTAACTCTAAAAATAGCACTGGTTAAAACTTTTCCTTTTGAAGGATTAATATCGATTCTCTTTTTTTGTAAAAGAATAAAACGAGTTGTATTTTTTTCTTTATCTTCAATGTTTTTTCTTAAAATTTTAAGTTTGTAAATTCTACTTGCAAGTTCTGAAGCAATTACTGTTTGTGTTAAGTTGCCTTTTAGACTTATTTCTTTTGCTGCACCTGCTGTGTCCGCCGTAATAATTCTTTGTAAATTAAGTTTTTTTATAATATTTCTACACTGTGACAAAGCATGAATATGACTGTGAACTGACTTAATATTCTTAATATTCGTATTTTTTAAACCTAATAAATGTAATTCTACTTGCATAAAATGCTCACCAACAATCTTTAGAGAAGTTTTATGCATTAAACTATGAATTTCAGCCACTCTTCCAGCTATAGAATTTTCAATAGGTATAAGAGCTGTATCTGATCTTCTTTTTTCAGTAGAATCAAAGACTTCCTCAAATGTTTCGCATGACTGTTTATGTGCATTTGGAAACAATTTTTGGCAAGCTAAGTGGGAATTAGAACCCTCAATTCCTTGATACGAAATAATTTGTTTTTTTTTTATATTCATAATACTTTTATTAATTTAAAGAAGCTATAGATATACTATTAGTTTTTGAATTTTAAATTATTTATTTTTTTTTATATGTCAAAAATACCGTTTCAATTTATTAAACTGGCCAATAAATGCGCTGATGCAAGCGGAAAAATTATAAAAAAATATTTTCGAAAAAAAATAAAAATAAACGTAAAAAAAGACAATACACCTTATACAAAAGCCGATTGTGAAGCAGAAAAAATTATTCGAGAATTAATATTAAAAAAAGAACCGAGTTGTGGTTTTGTGGGAGAAGAAACAGGAGCAATTAATACCCACAATGAGTACTGCTGGGTTATTGACCCAATAGATGGAACAAAAAGCTTCATTACAGGGAAACCCACCTTTGCAACTTTGATAGGATTATTAAAAAATAACAAGCCTGTATTAGGTATTTTAAATCAACCTATATTAAATGAAAGATGGATTGGGATTGCAAATGTAGAAACAAAATTAAACAATAAAAAAGTTAGAGTTAGAAAGTGTAAAAGTATAAAAGGAGCAAAAATGTATGCTACGTCTCCAATGATGTTTCAAGGGAGAAACCAAAAAATTTATAAGAATGTTAGGAATCAAATTGGCGAATGTCTCTTTGGCGCTGATTGTTATAGTCATGGTTTGATGTCGTCAGGTTATGTAGATGTGATACTGGAAGCAAATTTAAAGCCCTGGGATTATATCGCTAGCGCATCTATTATATCAGGTGCTGGGGGAAAAATTACTGACTGGAAAGGTAACGATCTAAATTTACAAAGTGATGGAAGAATCTTAGCAACTGGCGATTCTAATATTCACAAAAAAATTTTAAAAATTATCCAAAAGTAAAATGAAGATAATTCTAAGCTTTTATATTTTTCTATTTTTTGTTTCCCAAACCGTAGCTATTGAAAAATTGAATGCGGCTCATGCAATTAGCATGCATGGAACGCCTAAGTATGAAAAAAATTTTAAAAATTTCGAATATGTAAACCCAGAAGCTATAAAAAAAGGAACAATAAAGTTATATCAAATAGGAAGTTTCGACACTCTTAACAATTTTATATTAAAAGGAAGCCCTGCTGCAAACTTATCTCAAACTCACGATAGTCTTCTGGTTCAATCTTACGATGAACCATTTACATTGTATGGATTGATAGCGGAAACTATAACTGTTCCAAAAGACAGGTCATGGGTAATTTTCAAAATAAGACAAGAGGCAAGATTTCATGATGGCAGTCACATTACAGTTGAAGATATTATCTGGACTTTAAATACCTTAAAAGAAAAAGGGCATCCTTTTTACAAATTGTATTATTCAAATATCAAAAGTGCTAAAAAATTAAATAATTCAGAAGTAAAATTTATTTTTGAAGGTGAAAGAAATTTAGAACTTCCCTTAATTATTGGTCAAATGAAAATTTTATCAAAAAAATATTGGGAAGATAAATTTGAAGATGTGTTATTAGAGGCGCATATTGGAAGTGGTCCATACAAAGTTAAAACATTTAAAGCTGGTAGAGCAATTGAATTCGAAAGAATCAAAGATTATTGGGCAAAAGATCTTCCAGTAAATAAAGGAAGATTCAATTTTGATAATATAATAATTGAATATTTTCGAGATGCGACTGTTTCACTAGAAGCTTTTAAATCTGGTGATTATGATTTTCGTGAAGAAAATCAAGCTAAACGCTGGGCCACTGCTTATAATTTTCCTGGATTACAAAAAGGTTTGGTAAAAAAAGAAGAAATAAAACATGAAATTCCTTCTGGAATGCAAGGTTTTTTTATAAATACAAGAAAAGAAATTTTTAAAGATCCAATTGTAAGAAAAGCTTTAAACTATGCTTTTGATTTTGAGTGGACTAATAAAGCACTTTTTTTTAGTCAATATAAAAGAACAAATAGTTATTTTTCAAATTCTGAATTAGCTGCATCTAATTTACCAACAAAAGAAGAATTAATTTTATTAGAGCCTTTCAAAAATAAATTACCAAAGGAAATATTCAATCAAACTTTTAAAAATCCAATAAACGATGGTTCAGGTGATATCAGAACCAACTTACGTATTGCAAATAAACTACTCTACGATGCAGGATGGATCGTTAAAGATGGAAAAAGAATAAATGAAAAAAGCGGTATCCCTTTAAAATTTACTATTCTTTTAGTAAGCCCAGAATTTGAAAGGATTGCCTTACCTTACGCAAAAAATTTAAAAAAAATTGGAATAGAAGCAAAAGTTAGAACCGTTGATAGCGCACAATACGAAAGAAGGTTAGAAAATTTTTCATTTGATATGGCTGTTATATCAAGAGGCCAAAGTTTAAGTCCTGGAAATGAGCAAAGAGACTTTTGGAGCAGTTCGTCTGCGAATATAAAAGGAAGCAGAAATTATATGGGAATTATAAACCCTGTTATTGATTTTTTGATTGAGAAAATAATTGCTGCAAAAACTCGTGAAGATTTGGTAACGGCTACACGAGCTTTGGATCGAGTACTACTTTTCGGTCATTATGTTGTCCCACATTGGCATATTCAATATTTTCGAATTGCTTATTGGAATAAACTTGAAAAACCCTCAAAAAATCCAAAATATGATTTGGCACTTGATACATGGTGGATCGATAATGAAAAAGATAAACTATTAGAAAATAAAGAAAAATAATGTAATTATTTACTTATGTTACCCTACATCATAAGAAGACTTTTACTTATAATTCCAACACTTTTAGGAATATTACTTATAAATTTTATTATTGTTCAAGCTGCACCCGGGGGACCAGTGGAGCAAATAATTTCTCAAATCAAAGGGCATAATGTTGATGCAACTGCAAGAATTGGGGGAACAGATCAAGGAGAAGTCTTGTCAAAAAATCTAAATATTCAAAATCAAGCTACAGATGTATCCAGCAAATATCGTGCTTCTCAAGGTCTTGATCCAGAGTTTATAGCTGAATTAGAAAAATATTATGGTTTTGACAAACCACCACATGAACGTTTTTTTATAATGATAAAAAAATACTTAAAATTTGATTTTGGAGAAAGTTATTATAAAGGAAAAAAGGTTATTGATTTAATATTAGAAAAAATGCCCGTATCCATTTCTCTTGGATTATGGACAACACTAATTGTGTATCTCATATCAATTCCTCTTGGAATTAAAAAAGCTATAAAAGATGGGTCAAAATTTGATATATGGACTAGTGCAACAATAATAATTGGGTATGCCATACCTGGTTTTTTATTTGCAATTTTCTTAGTTGTTTTTTTAGCTGGTGGAAGTTTTTTTGATATTTTTCCTTTACGCGGATTGGTTTCAACAGATTGGCAATCTTTAAACTGGTTTGAAAAAATTTTGGATTATTTATGGCATATAACACTACCTGTTTTTTCATTGGTAATTTCAGGTTTTGCAACTCTTACGATGTTAACAAAAAATTCTTTTATGGATGAAATAAACAAATTATATGTTTCAACAGCAAAAGCAAAAGGACTTTCGGAAAAACGTGTTTTATACGGTCATGTTTTTCGTAACGCTATGTTAATTGTGGTCGCAGGTTTTCCGGCTGCCTTTATAACTGTTTTATTTACCGGAGCTTTGTTAATTGAAGTAATTTTTTCACTAGATGGTCTTGGACTTCTAGGTTACGAATCCGTTTTAAACAGAGATTATCCGGTTGTTTTTGGAACTTTATTTATATTTAGCTTTTTTGGACTAATCTTGCATTTAATTACCGATTTGATTTATGTTTTAATTGATCCTCGAATTGATTTTGAAACAAGGGATACATAAAAAATGTTAGGCATTAATATATCTGAATTAAATTATAGAAGACTGCAAAATTTCAAAAATAACAAAAGAGGTTATCGATCTTTTAAAATATTTATATTTTTATTTCTTTTTACACTCTTTGCAGAATTTTTAGCAAATGATAAACCTTTATTAATAAAATATAAAGATTCATTCTATTTTCCAACTTTTCAAAATTATACAGAAAAGACGTTTGATGGTGACTTTGAAACTTATGCTGATTACAAAGACCGATATATCAAAACAAATATTGAAAAGAATGGTTGGATGCTTTGGCCTTTAATAGCTTATAGCCATGATACAATTAATTATTTAATACCTACTCCAGCCCCTTCTCCGCCTGATAAAGAAAATTGGCTAGGAACAGATGATCAAGGTCGTGATGTTCTAGCGAGATTAATTTATGGTTTTCGTCTTTCCGTTTTATTTGGATTAACATTAACATTATTTAGTTCAATTATTGGAGTCGCTGCTGGTGCAATTCAAGGTTTTTTTGGTGGACTCCTAGATCTTATCTTTCAAAGAATAATTGAAATCTGGTCGGGTCTTCCAGTTTTATATATATTAATAATTTTATCTAGTATTGTAGAACCAAATATATTTTGGCTATTGGGAATCATGTTGCTTTTTTCCTGGATGAGCCTCGTTGGAGTAGTCCGTGCAGAATTCCTTAGAACAAGAAACTTTGAGTATGTCCATGCTGCAAGAGCATTGGGCCTCAATAATTTAACAATAATGTCAAGACATATACTTCCTAACGCGATGGTAGCTACATTAACATTCCTACCTTTTATTCTGAATGGATCTATTACAATTTTAACATCGCTTGACTTTTTGGGCTTTGGTCTTCCTCCGGGATCTCCAAGTCTTGGTGAATTGCTAGCACAAGGTAAGGCTAATTTAAATGCTCCTTGGTTAGGAGTGACTGTATTTGTAACTCTAGGAGTTATGTTATCTTTATTAATTTTTGTTGGGGAAGCTATAAGAGATGCTTTTGATCCAAAAAAATATTTAGAAGGAAAGATCTAACATTGAAAAAATTACTTAGCATAAAAAATCTTTCTGTTTCATTTAAAACAAATAAAATTATACCAGCAGTTAGAAATATTTCTTTCGATATTTTCAAAGGGGAGGCTTTAGGAATAGTTGGCGAAAGTGGATCGGGAAAATCTGTAACAGCGTTATCTATTCTAAAACTATTACCCTATCCAAAAGCTTTTCATCCATCAGGAAAAATTTTTTATAGAAATAAAAATATTCTAAAAATGAATGAAGAAAAATTACAGGAAATTAGAGGAAACAATATATCGATGATCTTTCAAGAACCTATGACTTCCCTAAACCCACTGCACAACATTAAAAAGCAAATTAGTGAAACACTTTTTTTACATAAACAATTATCTAATAAAGAAGCTGAAGAAAAGATAATAGAATTGTTAAATTTAGTTGGATTTCCAGATGCTAAAATGCGATTAAATTCTTATCCTCATGAATTGTCTGGTGGCCAAAAACAAAGAGTTATGATTGCTATGGCATTAGCCAATGATCCAGAATTGTTAATTGCAGATGAACCTACAACAGCTCTTGACGTGACTATCCAAGCACAAATTCTTAATTTATTAAAAAAATTACAAAAAAAACTAAAAATGAGTTTGATCGTAATTACTCATGATTTAACAATAATTAAAAATATCACTGATCGGGTTGTTGTAATGACAAATGGAAAAATAGTTGAATCAGGAAAAACGAAGAAAATTTTCTCGAAACCAAGCCATAATTATACAAAAAAACTTTTAAATTCTGAACCAAAAGGAAATCCAGTTGTAACAAAAAAACAAATAACTCTTTTAATGAATACTAAAAAATTAAAAGTATGGTATCCAATAAAAAAAGGACTTTTTAAAAGGACCGTAGGAAACATCAAAGCAGTCGATGAAGTGGATATTGATGTTTTTCAAGGGCAAACATTAGGAATTGTTGGCGAATCTGGTTCGGGAAAAACAACATTAGCTATGGCAATACTTAGATTAATTAAAAGTGAAGGAGAAATTAATTTCTTTAAAAATAGAGAAGAAATGAAAATTAATAATTTTAATTTTAGACAAATGAGACCATTAAGAAAAGATATACAAATCATTTTTCAAGATCCATTTGGAAGCTTAAGCCCAAGATTATCCATTGAAGAGATTGTTGGTGAAGGATTGCAAATTCATAAAATAGCTTTCAATAAAAATGATAGAAAGAAATTAATCATAGATACTTTAAAAAAAGTCGAACTTGATCCAGACATTACAAACCGTTATCCCCACGAATTTTCTGGAGGACAACGTCAAAGGATAGCAATTGCCCGTGCACTTATTTTAAAACCTCGATTTTTAATATTAGATGAACCTACATCCGCTTTAGATATGTCAGTACAATCTCAGATCATAGAATTGTTAAAAACATTACAAAAAGAAAATAATTTGGGATATATATTTATCAGTCATGATTTACGAGTTATAAAATCGCTTGCCCATAAAATAATTGTTTTAAAAAATGGAAAGATTGTTGAAAAAGGAAACTCAAAAGATATTTTTACAAATCCGAAGCAATCTTACACAAAAAAATTAATTTCTGCAGCATTTGAAATAAAATCTTTAAATTAAAAGCTGATTCAATTAATTTTTTACACCAAATCTAAGAAAAAAATATCCAGTAATTGCAGAAAAGAAAGAACCTATCAAAACTCCTAACTTCATTCCAGTAATATGTATTTCATTTTCAAAAGCCAGGTTTCCAATAAATAAACTCATTGTAAAACCAATCCCTGTCAAAATTGCTACACCATACATTTGAATCCAGTTAGCCCCAGAGGGCAATCTTGCGTAACCCATTTTTATTAAAATATAGATTGTTAAAAAAACACCAATTTGTTTTCCAAAAAAAAGACCTGATATAATTCCTAAAGGAATGGGATCAAATAATGTATTTAACGATATATTTCCGAAATAAACACCAGCATTTGCTAAAGCAAACAAAGGCATAATTAAATAAGCAACCCAAGGATGTAATTTGTCCTCAAAGTATGTTAGTGGAGATTGTTGTTTTGAATTCTTGTTGTGAGGTATAAATATTGCTAATAAAACTCCAGCAATAGTTGCATGAATTCCTGCATGTTGAATAAAAATCCAAAGAAAAAAACCAAGGAGAATATAAATCCAAATAAATGAAATATTTTTTTTATTACAAAAGTAAAGAAAAAATAAAGTAATAAAAACTAATAAAAAAGGCATTAATTCTGTGCTGGAACTATAAAATAAAGCTATAATTATAATTGCCCCTAAATCATCAATAATTGCTAGAGCTGTTAGAAAAATTTTTAATGAAATAGGAACCCTGTTCCCTAAAAGACTTAAAACCGCTAAAGAAAAAGCTATGTCAGTGGCAGAAGGTATGGCCCAGCCTCTTAACGTATCAGGTTCATTAATATTAAATATTATATAAAAAAGAGCCGGGACAGCCATTCCCCCGATCGCAGCAATAATGGGCAAAATAGCTTGAGAAGGCATTGAAAGTTCTCCTTCTACAAACTCTCTTTTTATCTCTAACCCCACCACAAAAAAAAAGATGACCATTAAGCCATCATTAATCCAATGTTGAATAGATTTGTGAAAAAGTGGTAAATCAATTCCAAAAAACAATTCAAAATGGAGAATGTCATAAAAACTTTCAGAGTAAGAGGAATTGCTTAATGTTAGTGCTATTATAGCAGCAATGAGAAGAAGTATTCCGCTTGATGTTTCTAACTTTAAAAAATTTCTTATGACACTTCGAAAAACCATTAAAATATCTTACATATTATTTCCATAAAAACAAAAATTTTAAAAAAGATATTTTGTTAAAATTTTTTAAAAAAAAATAATCTAAAATGTCTTGCAAAGAAAGAAATAACTGATTTAATGATTGGCTAATTATTATTAACGTTTACTTAAAGTGAGATATACTACATGAGTTCGAAGACTGGCAAAATCAAATGGTTTAATCCCAAAAAAGGTTATGGGTTTATAGACCAGGATGATGATGATAAAGATATGTTTATTCATATCACAGCTCTGCAAAAAGCGAACATTTCTGGACTTAACGAAGGTGATAAAATATCATTCGACGTTGAAGATGAAAATGGTAAAGCTAGTGCTGTCAATATAAAACAAATCTAAATCCTAAAAATAAAATATAAAATTTTATTGAAAAATCATTTAAGTTTTAAATGTAATAGGGAAAGAACGACTTAAAATGCTATAAAAAAATAAATGTAGCAAATTTTTTTTATAGATCGCCTTGAACTTCTTTATGTTGATTTTCATCATACTGAACTTGGAAATTAAAACTAACACCAATTCTATCTTTATTGCTCATATTTTGTTGTACTGAATGTGATACCCATCCTGGAAACATAACAACTTTTCTACTTTTTACTGGAACTGCATAAGTATCAAACGCTAATGGAGATTTGGGTTTAAAAATAATCCCCATTTGTCTATTATCATAAGGGTCATGGATAAAAAGATTACCCATTTTTGGATCTGCATTCACATAATAAGTCCCACTACAAGCACTCATTGGATGAATATGCCTTGGATGCATACTCATTGGTCTATTAATAGTGCACCACATACCAACACAAAAAATTTCTTTTGGCTCTATGGCCTGTAGTTCCTGAAAATATTCTTTAGTAGTAGGTATTAAAGCTTGAACTAATTCCTGAAAAATTGGTTCGTTTTTATGAAGCATTTGATTGCTTCCAAAACTTGTGAACCCTGTACCATAAAATTGTTGACTCCAATTTTTTGCAGCTTCATCTTTTTTTGAATATTCAATAATCCATTTTTCTAATCTTTGATTGAATTCTTCAGAGATGGCGTCTTCTTTTTCAAAGACTGGTGATGGATAAAATAAAATAAGTCCCATTTTTTTTTTTTTCTTTTTTCTATTTATATTTAACAAAAATTCTCATTTAATGTAAACGAATTAGTTTTTTGTATAATAATTTACAAACTTTATATACTAAATTTAAATGTTAGATAAACAAAAATGTATTTGGATAACCGGGGGGAGCTCAGGTATTGGAAAGAACTTAGCTTTGAAAATGGCATCTAAAGGATATAAAGTTGCTATAAGCGCTAGAACGAAAAAAAAATTGCAGCAAGTTAAAAAAAAATCGGAAAACTCAAGAGGATCAATTCATTTATATCAATTGGATATTACATCTAAAAAAAATATTAAAAAAAGTTTAAATAAAATTGAAAAAGAAATTGGTGAAATTGGTACAGTAGTTTTAAATGCTGCACTTAATTACCCTGTTAACTGCAAAAATTTTTCTTCAGAAATTTTAGAAAAGCTAATGAAAGTAAACTATAACGGTACAGTAAATTGTCTGGATGAAATTATAAAAAGGTTTATAAAAAAGAAATCTGGCAAGATAGCAGTTGTTTCTTCATTAGCTGGATATATAGGTTTTCCTTATTCTTCTGGATATTGCCCTACCAAAGCTGCTCTAATTAATCTTTGTGAATCTTTAAGGTTAGACTTAAAACAATATAATATTGTTCTTCAAGTTATTAATCCTGGTTTTGTTAAAACACCTATGACGGATAAAAATGATTTTTTTATGCCTTTTCTAATTTCGGCGGAAAAAGCTGCTGAATATATTTATAAAGGTTTAAAAACAAATCGTTTTGAAATTATCTTTCCAAAAATTTTTGCTTATATCCTTAAACTTTTAAGAATTCTTCCTTATTTTATTTTATTTCCAATACTTAAAATAATCTCAAAAAACAAATAAATTATTTTTTGGCGGAGAGAGCGGGATTCGAACCCGCGATACAGTTTCCTGCATACACGCTTTCCAAGCGTGCGCCTTCAACCACTCGGCCACCTCTCCGTACAAATTAAATATATATATTATTTACTATTTTCGCTAGTTTTTAGAGCCTCTAAAAAAGCTGATTGAGGTATATCCACTTTGCCAAATTGTTTTAATCGTTTTTTTCCTTTTTTTTGTTTTTTTAATAATTTATCTTTGCGAGTTCTATCCCCTCCATATAAACTTCCAGTTACATCTTTTCTATATGCTGGTACTGTTTCACGTGCAATAATTTTTCCACCGATGGCTGCTTGTATAGGTAATTTAAATTGCTGACGAGGTAAAACTTCTTTTAATCTTTCACAAATTTCTCTTCCTCTTTTTTCTGCATGTAATGCATGTACAATAATTGATAAAGGTTCTACAATTTCATTGTTAACTAAAATTGAAAGTTTTATTAATTTACTTTCCCTAAAACCATCGATTTGATAATCAAAACTTGCATAACCCTTAGTAAGAGACTTTAAACGATCATAGAAATCAATAATAGTTTCAGATAACGGTAGTTTGTATTTTATCATTACAGTTTTTCCGATAAAATTATGTTCTATTTGTTCTCCTCTTCTTGATTCACATAATTTAAAAATACTTCCTAAATAATTCTGAGGAGCAACAATAGTAGAAATAATCCATGGCTCCTGCATATTTTTTAAAAGTGTTGGATCAGGAAATTCGATTGGATTTTGAATTTCTTGCTCTTTCCCATCTGTTGTTGTTATCCTATAAACTACACTAGGTGCGGTTGTTAAAAGTTCTATGTTAAATTCTCTTTCTAATCTTTCTCTAATTACCTCCATATGCAAAAGTCCTAAGAAGCCACAACGAAATCCTTGCCCTAATGCAGCTGATGATTCTTGTTCATAAGAAAAACTTGAATCATTTAAACTTAACTTTTCTAAACTATCTTTAAAATCATTAAATTTAGAACTGTCATAAGGAAACAGGCCACAAAAAACAACCGGTTGTGATGGCTTGAAACCAGGAAGTGCTTTCAAGCATGGTTTTTTTTCATCTGTAAAAGTATCTCCAACTTTACAATCAGCAACTTTTTTTATACCTGCAGTTATAAATCCTATTTCGCCTGCAGTTAATAAACCCACATCTTTTAACTTAGGTGTAAAAATTCCTACCTTCTCGATTTCATAAGATACTTTATTCGACATCATTTGAATTTTTTGACCAACTTGAAGACTTCCATTTTTAACCCTGACAAGGGTAATGACCCCCAGATATTTATCATACCAGCTATCAATTATCAAAACCTGCAGAGGTTCATTATTATTACCTTGAGGTGCTGATAATTTATTAATTAATAAATGCAATAATTCTTCTACTCCTTCACCTGTTTTTGCAGAGATTTTGATAGCATCTTTTGCGTCAATTCCTATCATATCTTCAATTTGTTTACTTACATTTTCTGGATTCGATGCTGGCAAATCTATTTTGTTTAAAACAGGTATAATTTCATGGTTATTGGAAATTGCTTGATATGCATTTGCTAATGTTTGAGCCTCTACTCCTTGTGTGCTATCCACTAATAATATAGAAGCCTCACAAGCTGCTAATGAACGATTTACTTCATAAGAAAAATCTACATGCCCAGGGGTATCAATTAAATTTAATTTATAATTTTTTTTATTATATTCATAGTTTAGTTGAACAGTTTGAGCCTTGATTGTTATTCCTCTTTCTCTTTCAATATCCATCGAATCTAAAATTTGTTCTCTAAATTCTCTTTGTGATATTCCACCACAATGTTGAATTAGCCTATCTGCAAGTGTAGATTTTCCATGATCTATATGTGCAATAATCGCAAAGTTTCTTATATTGGAAATATCCATTATTTATTTTTCTCTGATAATGGCGTGAAAACTTTTAACAACATTTGCAACAATTTTTTTTCCAATTTCATCAATTTCTAAATCTGTTAGTGTTTTTTTCGAAGGCTGGAGTGTAACCGAAATAGCTATAGATTTTTTACCTTCCGGAATCCCTTCTCCTTCATAGACATCAAAAATATAAACTTTATCTATGAGTTCCTCATCAACCTCAGCGGCAATACGTACTATATCTCCTGCTTTTACATTTTTATCAACAATGAAAGCAAAATCTCTTTCAACTTTTTGAAAATATTTATTGCTAAAAATTTTTTTCTTATCTGCAAACTCATGAGGTAGAGAAAAAAGACTTAATTCGAAAGCAAAAACAGGCTGATCAATATCTAATTTTTTAATTATATCTGGATGGATTTCTCCAAACATAGTGCCTGGGGAATTGTTGTGAAAAAGAAAAGAGCCTGATTTTCTAGGATGATAATAATCTGTGGCACTCTCATTTTCAATGAGGTATGAAGATGGGGGCAATTTACAACATTTTAGAAGAGACTCTAAATCTGATTTAACATCAAAAAGATCGTAATCTCTTTCTGTTCCTAACCAATGTTTTGTTTTTTTACCATACCGCACTCCTGCTAGGCCAATTTCTTGGATATCAGGAATTTTACCTTGTACATTTTTAATATTTCCAAAAATTGGACCTAATTCAAACAAGCAAATTTGTTTTTCACCTTTAGCAATATTAGTAGAAATAGCTTGTAGTAAATTGGGAATGATTGATGGCCTCATTATATCTAGATCATTGCTTATTGGATTTGTTATTTCTAACAATTCACCTTTAAAACCAAATAATTTTGCATTTTGTTTAGAGATAAACGACCACGTTACAGTTTCTGTTAAACCTTTTAATGCTAAGCATCTTTTCATACTTAATTCCCTAATTTGACAACGATTATCTACACTGTTTTGATTACTGACATAAATTGATTGAGATGGAATATTATCATAACCATAAATGCGAAGCACTTCTTCAATAATGTCCGGTTCGTTTTCAATGTCGTGTCTCCAGCTGGGAGATATCAACTGATACTTTTTTCCTTTCTTTAATATCTTAAAGCCTAATTTATTTAATATATTTTGCGTTTCCTTTTCAGAAATTTTAATTCCACCAAAATTTTCAAGACTATCAAAGTTAAATATAATTTTTTTCTTATTATCAGGAATAGAACCATCATAAACAAGTTCGCTTACTTCTCCTCCACAAAAATCTAAAATTAAATTAGTCGCTTCTTCTATACCATTTATTACACTCTCGGGATCTACTCCACGTTCAAACCTGTATCTTGCATCGGTAATAATATTTAATAGTCTTCCAGTTTTTGCAGTAGTTATTGGATCAAAAATAGCAGATTCAAGAAAAACATCTTTTGTACTTAAATCGCATCCTGTTGATGACCCACCTATCACACCACCTAAACTTATTACTTCATTGTCGTCTGATATTGTTATCATTCCTTTTGATAGCTTATAATTTTCATCGTCAAGAGCTTTGAAAACTTCTCCTCCATTAGATAAGGATACAGTCAAATTTCCTTTAATCTTATCCGCATCAAAAACATGCAAAGGCCTATTAGAATCAATTGTTAAATAGTTTGTAATATCAACTAAGGCTGAGATTGGTTTTAAACCTACCGCAACTAATTGTTTTTTAAACCATTCTGGACTCTCACAATTTTTAACATTTTTAATGTATCGTCCATAAAATACAGGACAAATTTTTTTTGCTTGTTTTGCAATTATTATTCTAATATCACTTTTGAACTTTCCTTTTTTTTTAGAAATTTTTCTCTCAACAAAATTTCCCATTTTACATGCTGCTAAATCTCTAGCTATCCCATTTATTCCTAAACAATCTGATCTATTTGGTGTAATTTCAACATCAATAATTTTTTCTGAAGGATATAAGCTAGATAAAGAATCGCCTATTTTTGCATTATCGCTTAATTCTATTATTCCTTCGTGTTCTTCTCCCACACCAATTTCTTTTGCTGAACACAACATTCCTTCGCTCTCAATGCCTCTAATTTTTGTTTTTTGAATTGTAAAATTACCGTTAGGTATTTTTGTTCCAACCTGAGCCAGCACCACCTTCATATTTTTCTTTACATTGGAAGCACCGCAAATTATATCTAATTTGTTGTTTCCATCATTAACTTTACAAAGGCTTAGTCTGTCAGCATTTGGATGAGCTTTAACATCAACAACTTGAGCAACTTTAAATGACTGCAAAGTATCTTGATTATCAATAATTTCACTTACTTCAATACCTAATAGTGTAAGTTTTTCGCAAATATCTTTAAGATTTTTTTTTGTTTTTAAAAATTTTTGTAACCAAGAAAATGTAAATTTCATTTTTTAAACTTTTTCAATATTGTCAAAAACTGAGAATCCAAAATTTTTTAACCATTTAAGATCTGATTCAAAAAAACTTCTTAAATCAGGAATGCCATATTTTAACATTGCCATTCTTTCTACACCCATTCCAAATGCAAATCCTTGAAATTTTTTTGTATCTACTTTACAATTTTTTAAAACATTTAAATTAACCATGCCACAACCCATAATTTCTAACCAATCTCCACCAGTTCCAATTTTAATTTCATTTTTATTTTTATAACAACCAATATCGACTTCTGCTGATGGTTCAGTAAAGGGGAAAAAACTTGGTCTAAAACGAACAGGAAGGTCTTCTATATCAAAATACTCGCGACAAAAATCTAAAATACAACCTTTTAAATGAGACATATTTACATTTTTATCAATATATAGTCCTTCAATTTGATGAAACATGGGGGTATGTGTAATATCCGAATCTGCGCGATATGTTCGACCAGGAGCAATAATTTTTAAAGGTGGCTTCGTATTTTCTAAGATTCTAATTTGAACTGGTGAAGTGTGAGTTCTTAAAAGATTTTTTTGATCATTTTTATTTTTTTTTAAATAAAAAGTATCATGCAGTTGCCTAGCAGGATGTTCTGGGGGTATGTTTAAGGCAGTAAAATTATGATAATCATCTTCAATATCTGGTCCTAAAACTGTTTTAAATCCCATTTTTTGAAAAATTTTTGTTACTTCTGCTATTGTTTGTGTAATAGGGTTGATTTTACCTTCTTCATCTGGTCTTGATGGTAAAGTTGAATCTATACTTTCATTAAATAATTTATTCTTAATTTCATCCCTATTAAATTCATTAAATTTTTTTTCAATCATGGTATTAATTTTATTCTTAAGCTCATTAATAGTCTGACCTGCTTCTTTCTTTTGATCATCAGGTAAACTGCTTATTGATTTTAGATAATTTGTAATACTTCCTTTTTTTCCAAAAATATCGACTTTTAAAGAACTTAAACTTTTAGAATCTTTTATATTGGATAACTTTTCTTCTATCTCTTGTTCTAATTTTTTTAAATTTTCAAACATGAAGGCACAAAAAAAAAGTCTATTTTTTTATAGAACTTACATTGTAACACTTTTAAGATAATTTTTTTTTAATTTTTTTTTTATGTAGTTTTTTCTTTGGTACCGCGAATTTTTTCAACAATAGATTTAAATGTAACTGGGTTGTTTAAAGCGATATCTGACAAAATTTTTCTATCAATTTCTATTTCAGCTTTTTTTATCCCATGTATAAATTGACTATAACTCATCCCGTGCTCTCTAGTTCCAGCATTAATTCTTTGTATCCACAAAGCTCTAAAATTTCTTTTTTTTGTTCTTCTGTCTCGATAAGCATATTGCAATGCTTTTTCTACTCTTTGGATAGCAACGCGAAAAACATTTTTGGATCTACCTCTATAGCCTTTAGCCATTTTTAAAATTTTTTTATGTCTTGCTTTTGCTTGTACTCCTCTTTTTATTCTAGTCATTTATATCTCCATTTTATTTATATGGTAAAAAAGTTTTTACATTTTTAAAGTCAGATTTTGCTAAAATACATGTTCCTCTTGTTTTT
>Ga0207966_1000608_pt1 | contig 20367 bp, 20 predicted proteins | sample Knorr_S23_td_NAD_FD_185611 | JGI IMG/M metagenome (GOLD analysis project Ga0207966, IMG submission 185611) | Marine microbial communities from Southern Atlantic Ocean transect - Knorr_S23_td_NADW_ad_2500m_LV_B (SPAdes) (version 2) | ecosystem: Environmental > Aquatic > Marine > Oceanic | place...
ACATGTTTGCAGATGGGTCCATTCGGGTTGGAGCAGACGGGGCGGCCCAGTTCTGTTTGGCGGTCGCGCCAGGAGATGGCGAAGTCATTAATCCCACCCACAAGCGCCGCGACCTGATTCTTGGGAACTGTGACGCGACGGAGTTGAACCTGAAGCAGTGGTCGTTCTTCCAGAGCGGCCAGGGGCAAGGCGCGTAGCGCGGGCTAAAGGCGTCATACTGGCCTCAAGGCCAGCAGATCAAACGGGTTCGGGATTGATCACATCGCTCGCGGTCGAGCCACCGTCACCCTCGGACTTCGATTTATCGAACCCACACCTTCCATGCGAGCGCCCACCGTGGTGGAACCGGCCTTCGCCGTTCCTGAACTGCTCGATACGCCACTCTCGCAGCGACTCGGCGGCGGGTGGGCGGTTCTGCACCCAGGCGGATATCTCGCGGGATTCAGCTTGCGTTATCAGTTCCTGCTCGACGAGGCGAGGAAGGAACTGCTCAACCTCGTCGGCCTTGACGGCAGATTTCAGACCATGATGCCTAACAGCTTTCAGGGCGTCAGGCTTGCCGGAGGCCCAGGCAGCTATCGCGTCGGCTTCTTCTCTGGTGATTACGCCGGTTTCGACCGCCTCACCAAGCTTTGCAGTGAAGTGAGTTGCGCGGGCTTCGTCACGCGTCTGGGCGATGGCGGAGGCGACATCTTCAGGAGCGAGTCCGAGAAGCTCTGCGACACGGTCAATAAATGCAGACGATCCTCCGGCGTGCCCATGATCGGCACTTGCCACTGCGGCAGCACCGACAGTCGCCCCGACGACAGCCACCACGGCAACAATCAGCAGGATAAATCGCTTCTTCAATGGGGCCTCCGTTGCCGGGCAGATCGCCCGACTGACGAGAACATTCACTTCCTCAAGCCCTCATCTTACCAACCAAATGTCAAGACTTAATGAATGTGGTGCTGCCGGCGTGACGCGGTGCTCGAAACTGGTCATTCCTGAGTCTTGGAACCCGGACATCGGGAGAGCCGCACAGGGCGTGCGGTGCCCGGTTGCTGGTGGTCTGTCGAATACGGTGCCGGGGAAGATTGACACGATGCGGATCTCGTGCGAGTTTTGCTGGAGGGCTGGAAGCGCGCCACTCCACCGGGTGCAACTCGGGGTGAAAACCGGGAACGGTTCGCCGGTAAATAAGCCGGTACAAAAGAAGGACGAGCGACGTTGAGACTTTTTGACTACGACCGGTTGTCGGAAGAAATGCATAAACGCGGTATCGACGTGATTCTTGCAGGCACCAAGCCGAACGTCGAATACCTGTCGGATTTCGAGTGGATGAGGTGGTTCGACAAGGAGAACTTCCTCACCGAGGACGGCAAGAACTATGCCGCGGCGTTCGTTGGATTGCCGCAGGACCAAACCACCGGCCCGTTCTATGTCGCACCCTCCACGCAGACCGGTTACCCGGAGAACTACAACATCTGGATCGACGATGTGCGCTACTGGGGCCCGGTCTTCTTCGTCGCTGGAGCGGAAGAGCAGATGAAGACCGCTGATAATCCGATAGCGAGGGTCGCTCAGGTGCTGCGGGAAAAAGAGTTGGACAAAGGGCGCATCGGCGTCGAGTGGAGGCATATCGAGATGCAGTTCGCGGAAGAGCTGCGCGAATTCCTGCCGATGGCAACGCTGGTCGATGCCGAGGAGGTGCTGTGGGAGCTGCGGATGATCAAGTCTGAGGAGGAGATCGGCCGCATCCGACGAGCTTCGGAAATCACCAGCGACGTGATCAACTCGATTTATTCGGGTGCCGCCTACGAGGGCATGACCGAGTGGGACCTGGAGCGGTACCTGGGCATCGCATTTGCCGAGCGCGACTCGCGCCACATGTGGACTGACGTTGGTTTCGGGCCGAAGGGCGCAAGGTTCGCAGGGCCGACCGACGAGAAGCTCCGGAAGGGAGATATCTTGCGAATCGATGCCAGCGGCTGGTGGAACGGCTACGTGTCGGACCAGTGCAGGTCGCTGGCATGGGACGGGGAACTGAGCGATGCGGCGAAGAGGGGGCATGCGGCCATCTACCGCATGAACAGGGAACTGCGAGAGGCGGTGAGGCCGGGAGTGCTGCCGTCGGACCTGTACCGTTTGACGATGCGGCTTTTCGAGGAGGAAGGGTACGATTCGCTTACCCCACAGGCCGGTCACTCGCTCGGCAGGGTAGCGCACGAACCGCCGTTCCTGGTCGAGGGGTCGGACAGGCCGCTCGAGCCGGGAATGATCGTGGTGGTGGAGCCGACAATGCGGCTGGCCGGAGTCGGGAGCATAAACATTGAAGACACGACGGTCGTGACCGAAGACGGCTGTGAGGTGCTGACCTCTACTCCGCGCGAGTGGGACGCGTTTTTGTAGGGTGGGAGTGGCAACGGCCGATTCGCCCGCGCGTCACCACCCCAGGTCCCTCCGCAGGGGTTGGGACGCGTTGGAGCCGAACTACTTGATCATCTGCTCGAAAACGGGAGCCAGTCTTGAGCGGGCCTCCGAGCGTTCGCCGTCGTCATCTGCGGGGTCGAACGCGGCTTCTTCTTCCGGGTCGGCGTTCAGATCGAACAGGCGTCCATCGTCGTAGAGTTTCCAGCGGTGGTCGCGGATGAACCGGGCATAGCGGTGAACGCGTCCGCTCATCGGTTCGAAGTGGAAGAAGATCCAGTCGCGCGGGTTCCCGGTTTCGCCCTTTAGCTGTGGCAGGAACGACCGACCATCGATGAAATAATCGTCCGGCGGGGTGATTTCGGCAGCTTCGAGAATCGTGGGCAGGAAGTCCGAGGCATCGATCAGATCGGTCGTCACCGCGCCCGAGGGAATGGTACCCGGCCAGCTGCAAATGAGCGGTACGTGGGTGCCGCGGTCGACCGTCAGGCCTTTGCCGCCACACACCTCTGTATGGGAATGAATAATTGAGCAGACCTCGACGGGTGAGCCGTTGTCGCCGACGTATATGACCAGGGTATCTTCGGCGATTCCCAGTTGTTCGAGTTTTGCGTTCACCCGCCCGATCACCTTGTCGTGGTACTCGACCATGTCCTTGTAGTAGCGGGCCTCGTCGTCCCAGTCCTCAAGCTTGGCCCATGTGCGGGCGCCGAGCGTTTCGTTCGATGGCGGAACGAAATCGTCGAACTCCGGGCTATCGGGAGTCGGCTCGAGGGGCCGGTGCGTGAGGGCCATCGGGAAGTAAACGAAGAACGGATCGTCCCGGTTCCTCTCCATGAAATCGATGATGTAGTCGGCGAAAACGTCCTCGCCGTATTTGCCCTCCATGTTTTCGAGAAATTCCCCGTTTTCGTAGACGATCGGGCTCTTGTAGCGGGAACCCTTTTCTTCGGTGTGGTGGGGGTGCCACACGCAGAATTCGTCGAACCCGGCGTCCTCGATTTTCTGACCCGTCGAGCGCGCCTCTGGCATTTCGTCGGGCGGGTTATAGGAATGGAGCTGCCATTTGCCTGCGATGCAGGTCTTATAGCCGGCGCTGGAGAACAGGTGGCCAAAGGTAACTTCGTCGGGTGCGATCAGGCCGAAGCCGATGTAGTTGCGGAAGTTGTACTTGCCGGTCATCAGCTGGACGCGGGTCGGCGTGCACAGGGGCTGGACGTGGGCGTTTGCGAAGCGGATTCCGGAGCCTGCCATGCTATCGAGCACCGGGGTTGCGTACGAGGTCCCTCCGTTTGCCCCGATCGCTTCGTATCCGAGGTCGTCGGACATGATCAAAACGATATTGGGGCGGCGGTTGCCGGACGGGCTCATAGGGGAATCCTTTGTGTGGGTCTGGCCGACCCGGGTCGAAAAATTCCGTAGCCCGCATCAGCCAGTAAGCGCTATTTGGAAAGGTAGTCGAGTGCGTTTAGGATGAGTTTCTGGAACTCGGGGTGTTGTTGCGACGACCCGGCGTGCCCCAGAGCAATATTGGCAACTTTACCTTCGCCAAACTGGTGTGACCATCCGAGCGGCCTGTCTTCGCCATCGACGACACCGTGCATGAAGACATCAATGCCCGGCTGGATGTCGAGCCCGCAGTAGCATTCGTCGTAGGTCCAGAAATCGGATACCCCGGCTGCGATCGGGTGGTCGGGCTGATCGATGTGGACCTGGAACCAGCCGAATGGCGGATGGAAGCTTTCGCCAGTTATCCACCCGCCGCCGGTGATTTTTTTCATTGGTGCCCATTCAGGGCAGGATCCGGCAGAGATGTGCACCGACAGCAAAGCCCCACCGTTTGCAACATAGCGTTCGAATCCCGACCGTTCAGCATCGTTCAAGTCGTTGTCGGATTCGGGCCTGCGCCATGTGTTTAGAACGATTGCATCGAATCCAGAAAGGTCGCCCGCCAGCTCTTCGGACGATTCCGAGAGGGTGACTGAGTGACCGGCCGCTTCCATGGTTTCCTTCAGGACCGGCGTTGTTTCGTCGTAGGGGTGGCTTCCGCCGGTGATTAGAAGCAGATTCATTAAGTACTCTCCGTTGTGTTTTTCTGGTTTTTAGTCACGAACCTGGCAGAGGGTCGGCGTCAGTCTGGTGCTGCCTCAGGTTTGACCCCGCCTCGGAAGCAGCCTGCGATGTCGGGGCGGTAGAAGTGGCCGATTCGAGCACTTTGTCAGCAGTTATCGGATGTTCTTCTGGATGGGCAGCGGTCCAGTCTTTTTGATGGACTTCCATCAGCACGAATTCGTAGCCGTCGCGTTTTACCTCACGGACTTTGTTGAACCCGGCCCTGGCAAATGATTTTTGCGCCCTGAAATTATCTATTAGCGTGTGCAGGTAGACGCGCTTTATCCGGGTCGAGGTGAAGATATGTTTCAGCGCCGATTTGACGACGTCGGTGCCGTAACCGCGGCCCCAGTACTCGCGGTCGCCGATCATGATTCCGAACTCGCACTGCGACTTGTCGGGGTTGATGTCGTAGTACATACAGTTGCCGATATGTCGGCCGTCGAGAGTGTCGATTGCCATCCGGACCGACCAAAGGGACGGGTAGTTTACGTCGTCACGGTGATAGCGCATGTATTCGATGAAGGTCAGCGTAACCGGGCGCGTCGCGTCGAGCCCGGCAAGTTCGGGGTCGACCCGCCACGAATAGTCTGCCTCGGCGTCATCCATGATCTTGGACCGGAGCACGGTCAGATCGCCGACGATTCGCAGGTCAGTCGTCGCTTGTTGCTCGGCCTTCATAAAAGGCCACAGCTTTTTCCAGGACTCGCGCTTCATTCCGATGGGTCAACCTGTGTGATGCTTCTTGTGTGTCGATCCACGCTACATCATCGTACTCACGGTCGTGATTCGATGTGTCGCCGCCGAGGTATTTCATCAGGTACCAGTGAACGGTTTTATCGATTCGCACTGTGGTGTCGTCTTCGAATTGCAGTTCGCCGATCGTTTCGCCGGCCGATCTAAAAAATGAGTAGTAGGTGTCGTCGATGGGCGGGCCTATCTCGACCTGAAGACCGGTTTCTTCGGTTACCTCGCGCAGAGCGGTATCGGCAACCGACTCGCCTTGTTCCGGGGTCCCCTTGGGTAGTGCCCAGAGCGACTCGGCGCGCCTGTGGCACAGCGCGACCGACAGGCGACCGTCGTTTTCGGTTCGCAGCACCACCCCACCGGCGGACCACCGGTCGATGGAATGATCTGTTGTGCGCTGTCTGCTCATCGAAATATTCAGGAGTTATCTGAGGGTTGTGTGAATTTTCTGCAAAAAACCGGGCCCGCTTTCCCTTAACGGCACCAGTCGGGTGCCACGTTACACGAACCCGAGAGGCGGATTCTAAGTTTGACAGCGATGGTGGTCAAATGCTCGCGTACGTGATTCACGTGAAAGTTGAAGTCCTTTCAATAATCACCCCCCCAGCAAATTGACACCGAACTGGTCAAAATTGATAATTGCTTGTCGGGTAAAAGCGCAAGATGTCAGTTCCTAGCACACGATTACAACATTCAGACGGAAATTATCGTCGCCCTTCCGGGACGATGGCACGTGATTTGCTTCCTGATGGCCGCCCGGAAACGGGCTTTGAACCCGTGAATGACTATACGTAACCGCATCATCGCCAGCAGGCGGATGCGGTTTTTTTGTTCTGGTAAACGCAATTAGAGCTCACCACAGGTGTGTTCACCGGACGATGAGTCCGGAAGAGGGTAATGGAAAATTGGATAAGCACGACTTTGTCGTCCGGTTCGCTGGTGAGGGTGGTCAGGGTCTGGTCACATCCGCAGATGCACTTGCGCGCGCGGCCGCCCATGCCGGTTACTTCATTCAGACACATTCGACCTATCCGTCGCAAATCATCGGTGGCCCGGCATCTTCGCAGGTGAGAATATCTACCACGCCGGTGCTCAGTTCCGGCGACGGCGTCGACGTGCTAGTTGCTCTCAACCAGCATGCGTACGACAACCATTTTGAAGACCTGAACGGGGGCGGCGTGACCGTGTACAACGCCGAGGAATACGATCTGCCGGAAGGCGGTCATTACTTCGGGATAAAGGCCGACGAACTCGCCAAATCGACCGGTAATGCACGGGCGGCGAACATGGTTACGATCGGCGCTGTTGCAACCCTGATCGACTTCGATCTGCAAGAAATCGACGAGTTCATCAGGCAGCGTTTCACACGTGGTCGACCCGGTGATGACGAAATCATCATCGCAAATATCGAGGCGGTCCGACTGGGCGCTGATGTTGCAAGGACCAGCGGATTTACTGTCGGGCAGCTGGAGTCCCCTGTTCCTCACGAAGGCGGTCAGGTGATTCTCACGGGCAACGCCGCAATTTCGATCGGCGCGATGGCGGCAGGCCTGGAATTTTATGCCGGTTACCCGATATCGCCGGCCACTACAATCCTGATCTGGATGGAACAGAACCTGTGGGGTGAAGGCCGGTTCGTTCACCAGGTATCGTCCGAAATTGAGGCGATCAACGCGATTATCGGTGCGGGTTTCGCCGGTAAAAAAGCGATGACTGCAACTGCGGGTCCCGGTTTCTCGCTCATGAGCGAGGGCCTTGGCCTGGCATGGATGGCCGAGATCCCGCTGGTCGTTACCAATGTGCAACGAGGTGGACCCGCCACAGGCCTGCCGACCAAGTCGGAGCAGTCTGACCTGTACACCTGCATGCACCCTGCACACGGCGATATCCGCATGCCGGTGTTGGCACCAGGCTCAGTCGAAGAGTGTTTTTACGCCGGGGCGCTGGCCACGAATTGGGCAGAGCGGTACCAGGGGCCGGTGATTCTCGTGACAGAGTTTGGACTTGCCGAGCGGGGTGAGAATATCAAGAAGCCGGATCTCGCCGAGATCAGCACCGAGAGCAGGGCGCAGGTAAGCGAGGGCGACACGGGCAAGCGTTACGATTCGTGGGATGGCACAACGCCGCTGCCGGGAATGCCGGTCCCAGGTGGCCCCGGTGCGTACGTTGCGAACGGTTCCGAGCACGATGAGATCGGCGATACGACGCACCTGCCGCGGCACCACGTACGTCTGATGGAGCGCCGGTTCAAGAAACTCGATTTGCTCGACGGAGCGCACTACGAGATCGAAAACGCAGATGCAGATGTGATTATCATGCCGTGGGGCAGTTCGAAAGGCCCTGCGCGGGAGGCATACGACAGGCTGCGTGAGCGGGGTGAAGATGTCGGCTGGCTCTTCTCGGTGGCACTTCATCCGCTGCCGGGCGAGGTCAAAGACGTGCTGAAGTCTGCTGATAAAATTATTGTTCCCGAACTGAATTACCTCGGACAGTGGTCGGCCCTCCTCAGGCAGGAAGGCTACCGGGCTGAATCGATTACCCAGTACACGGGTTTGCCGTTCAAACCGTCAGACCTGGTGAGACGTATCAGTGAAAGAATTGGAGTTGGAGTTACCGCATGAGTAAGCGCAACCTTGAATATGACTTCGCGTGGTGCCCGGGCTGCGGCGATTTCGGAGTGCGCAGGGCGCTCCAGGTCGCACTCGAGAAATTCTCGGTAGAACATGAAGAGCCGCAATCCAAGAATGTTGTAGTAGCAGGAATCGGTTGTTCCGGAAACATGGTTCACCTTGTCGAAGGCGACCAGCCATTCGGCATTCACGGAATTCACGGCCGCACCCTGCCAATTGCCTTTGGTGTAAAGATGGGCCGACCGGACCTGAACACCGTAGTTGTCGCCGGTGATGGTGACTTCCTTGCGATCGGTGCGGAGCACATTGCCCCGGCCGCCAACCGGAACGTAGACATAACGGCCGTAATCATGGATAACGGTGTTTATGGCCTGACGAAGGGCCAGTCTTCGCCGACGACTGAGTTCGGCGCGGTCACGCCGTCGACCCCCCACGGCAAAATTGAATCCGCTCTGTCACCACTGAAGTACTACATGTCGATCGGCGTCACCTACATCGCCTCGTACTACTCGAGCAAGCCGCGCCAGTTGGCAGTAATAATCCAGGAAGCGATGAACCACCGCGGCTTCAGTATCGTTCACGTTCAGTCGCCCTGCACGACCTACAACGACACCTACGACCTGCTGAAGGGCAAACCGAAGGAAGGGATCGCGGGCCTCGCTTTCGAGATACCCGAAGATCACGACCCCACGAGCGCCCAGGCTGCCGTCGACCTGCTCGACCGCCCCGGTATTCCGCTGGGTGTTGTGTTCAGGCATGAAGGGCCGTCGATGCAGGACCGTCACGAGGGTTTACAGGCCCAGGCACCGGTGAGGTCGAACCAGGAAATCCTGGATTCGTACCTGCTGCAGGTATAGCGCCCCGAGAGTCGCGGGAGCCAGGAGTCTAATTCCCGAGCAGGATTCCGACGCGCCGGATTTTAACCAGCGGACGCGCGTTCGGCGACATATTCGGCGAGCGAGTCACGCAGTGCGAGCCGATCGTGGTGGAGCCTGGCCTTTAGTGCTGAAACCGAAACGTCGAGGGCATCGGCCGCTTTCTGGTTCGATAGCCCCTGGACGTCGCGCAATACGACTGCAACGCGGAGGTCTTCCGGCAGCTCTACGATGGCGACCTGGATGCGGTCGCCCAATTCGGCGTTCATCGCGGCAGCTACCGGCGACTCGGCCCAGTTGCTCGAGGCGACGTCGGCCCGAAACTCTTCGGACACCGTCATTTCCTTGCCACGTTTGTCTTTGCGGATTCGCATCAGGGCTGCGTTCACAGTGATGCGGTAAAGCCATGTGGTCGGCATGGCGTCGCCCCGGAAGCGGTCCCGGGCCTTGTAGGCCGAAACGAACGCTTCCTAGGCAACTTCTTCGGCATCGTGATAATCGCCCATCATCCGGTAAGCAACGTTGTACACGAACCCGGAGTGTTTTTCGGCGATCTACGCAAATTCTTTTGCGTTCATATACCGTGTTGGTCTTTTACAGGATTAGGGGGCCGGAGCGACTGGTCCTGCGCTCAGTTCCGCGAGCGCCAGCGCAGTTCAACAACCTTACCAGAAGCGTGTGATAATCCCGCCCGAAATCTGAGGCTGTAATATCCCTGTCAAGCTTGGAACACAGCAGCTTTAAGATACCCTGAAAACAGTGGTCCGGGGTCTGCATGTCACGCGGCAGCGATACGATAGGAAAGCTCTTTGAACCGTTCGCGCGTACACTGCATCGTATTAAGAGCCCGGTAGCAGTTATGTTGTTTTAGGTAGCGAGAGGTGAGGTGCCGCAGGAGGCACGGAGATTGAAGTGAGCGGCTCGGCGACGTGGATCGACAAGTTGATTGGAGGGATGTAAAGCACAGCCCGGGCGACCCCTGCGCGGACGGCATGGGTGATTGAGTAGAGGTGCGCGACAACGCTTCCGACTTTATCGTCGGCGAGGTGTCTTCAGGGCTGACCACCCGTATCCGCCATCACCTGGGTCTGTGTGCTGACTGCGATCCTTGGTTTACCAGCCTGGCTCAGACTGTCGGGCTTGTTCGCCAGATCCCGCAAAAGGAAGTCCCGGACTCTGTGAAGGAAAAGATCGACGAGATCGCAAACGGGTAGCTCGGCGCAACGCGGTTGACTCAGGAACGGCGTACCGGAAATCGGGAACGCCGTTTTTTATTGCCCCATGAAGAGGAATCTCTAGCTCAGGCCATCCTGCGTCAGCGTGGGATCGGGTTCATCTTCCAGTGCTTCCAGGGCGAAAAATTCCCGGTGCCGGTAATGGAAGTACATGCTGTGGAGCAGGACGCCGATGCCGAGTCCCGTGAGCCCGTAGACGACGGTCGGCTCGATGTTCAAGCTTGGCATGAACGAAAGTGCGATGAATAGCAGGAAGCCGGCGGTACCGCCCCAGAGGCTCGGGTGATTCAGCTTGCTGTTCAGGCCAATCGATATGGCTGCAGCCAGTACCACCGGCCCCAGCAACGCAAGCGGCGCGATTCCCAGCCCTGTGCCCATCATCGACAAGGCCCCATCGCCGCCTTTGAACTTCGTGAAGGGTGAGTTCCAATGACCGGCAATTGCCGCAATCGCGGGTACAAGGAGCTCTGCGCCATCGAGGCCAAGCTGACGGACCAGCAGGATTGCGAGCAATCCCTTTGTGCCGTCGATGATAGTTACTGCAAATCCCGCCTTGCGTGAAACCTCACGGAATACGTTTGTTGCCCCAGCCTGGCGCGAGCCCACCTCGAAAATGTTCACACCGTAAAGTCGGCCCGCAATGTATGCGACCGGAATCGCACCCATTGCGTAGGCAACGACTGCTGAAATAAGGAATGTGTTGAAGGTAACTTCTGGGTTCATGGCTGGGCCCGTATCGGGCCAACAATTATATCAGTGACACCGGTTTCGCACTCTACAACATCAGGCCAGTAGCAACATATAACGAATCATCAGTCTATTTCTACTACGTTCACTTTCACGGAGGTGGGTTCACAATGGCCCTTCATGGACGAAACTTCTGAATCAAAACCTGCCCGTGATGCTGTGGGCGTGGCTCACGACGTAGGCCTGATCGGCGCGTTGCGCGATTCTTCATTACAGCGATTTATCGGTGCCACGCTAATGTGGGGTACCGGGCATCAGCTGGTGACGGTTGCCCAAGGCTACCTTCTGTTCGAGCTGACTGGATCGACCCTCTGGCTCGCCGCCCTGGGCGCTGCGGTCGGCGTCCCTAATATTATCATGGCCGTTCTCGGTGGAATGCTCGCCGACCGGGTGTCCCGAACGCGGTTGCTCATGGTGGGATCGACGATTGCGGGCCTTCCGATGCTGGCGATTGCCGTTCTTTACGCTGCCGATGCCTTGGAACCATGGCACCTGCTCGTGGCCGGCGCAGCCCAGGGTTCGGCGCTTGCCCTCGACTGGATCGCCAGGCTGTCGCTCTTGCCGGATATCGTGCCGAAAAATACCTTGGCGCGCGCGATACCGATCGACCAATCGGTCTTTAACGGGGCGCGGGTCATTGCCCCACTGGCGGGCGGTTTTGTACTGGGCTCGTTCGGTCCATCCGCGGCATACGCTCTGACCGCCGGCCTCTTCGGGCTCGCAATTGGTGTCTACTCCACGTTTCGACCTCACACGCATATGCAGGCCACTCGTCACGCCGGGATCGTCGAAGATGTTAAAGAGGTCGGCAGGGTATTGCGGGGCAATACGATCCTTCGGTTGAACCTGCTGTTCACCGCGGTGAACGCGCTAATGCTGGGCGGTCTGATCTTCATCATTCCTGCATTCGCAAAAGATATATTCGGCACCGAAGAAACGGGCCTTGGTTACCTGTTCACGGCAGTTGGCCTAGGGGCTGTCGCGGGTGCACTGACAATGTCGGGGACGGGGGGTGTGCGGAGGGCTGGCCCGGCATTACTGCTGACCGATTTCCTGTTCGGGGGTTTTGTTATTGCGTGGGCGTTTTCGAACACGATGTCGGCGGCACTACCAATCGCTTTCGTACTCGGTTATTTCAATGCGGTACATATTTCGCTGGGCATTGCGGTGATCCAGGTAAACGTCCCGGCTGAAGTGCGCGGCCGGGTGCTCGGTGCCTACGAGCTTGCGTGGTCGGGTTTTCCGCTGGGCGGACTGGTAAGCGGGTTGCTGGCGGCGGCGTTCGGGCTGCGCAACTCGCTGACTATTCTTGCGATCGGCCTGATCGTGTTTACGCTAGTGGTGAGCGCAGTTAGCGTGCAGTTCAGGCAACTTCGCATCGAGGGCGATCAGGCAACAGGCTTTGCAGCCTGACAATCGATGGGCCTGACCCCGGAATCAGGCTTCCTGGTCGAAGTAGTCGGGCTGATACGGGGGTACCTCGGGGTTGCCGTTGTTCTGCGCCTCGATTTCGGCCTGCTCGGCCTCGGTCAGGTACTTGGAGGGGCAACGCACGGTCAGGTTATCGGCAGTGAAAGAACCGTCCACCAGCTTCTGCCCCTGCAGGATGATCTCCGAGTGGTCGTTGAAGAAGACCTGCCCTATCTCGCCTTTGTAGGTGATTTCGAGTTCTTCGGTTCCGTCTTCATCTTTGATCGAGAAGCGGGCTGTGAGACCGTCGGCATCACGGACGTAGGAGTCCTGCACGAGCTTGCCAATAACTCCCACCTGCCGGTCGATAGCCGTGGGGGAGTCGGCGAGGGCCTGTGCGACCGACAGGTAGCTTACCGTCGCTCCTTGAAAAGCGGTGAAAGCGAAGTAGATAAGAGCGCCGGCCACAAGCACGAACGCGACGCCGAGCTTGGCCCGCGGGCTCATGAGTGTGGAAGTGCGGGCCGTGGATGATACTTCGGGCTCGGAAATCGGGTCCGGGTCTTGCCGGTCGTTACTTTCGTTCGTCATTGTTTTAGTGTCTGCGAAAAATAGCCAGATCGGGTGATTATTTTGCGGGCTCGGAAGGGCCCTTGATGCGTGCGATTTCGTGTTGTAGAACGCGCTGTTTACGCCCTACGTATAAAACATAGACGAAGAACAGCGCCCAGGTGATTGCGAAAACTGCAAACAAGTAACCGAGGCTGGTTTCAAGTTTGCCTTCTTCACGTTCTACGACCGAGGTGGCAATACCGCTCTCGGATGAAACGGTAACCGGTGCGAATCGCTCACGGTGGTCGCGGAGGCGGCGTGCAATTTCGCCGGGTTGTTCGCCCTGGGTGGAAACCCATCGGTCGCCAGCCTGGTTCTCGAGCCCGTATTCGGTAGCTTCCGACACCCCGAACGTCGTGACCGTCCCGCTGGAGTCCGCGATCGCGAATTTGGTCAGCCGCCCGTCGGGGTCAGTGTCGACGCCGACTACGATTCCGCTGATCGTGGTACCTGACTGGGCGGATGCCGTGCCGGTAAGAATCATGTTCCCGGTGATTACGATAAGCAATACGGCAACAGCCATGAGTTGCCCTTTAGTGACTAGTTTCAACTTGTTCCCCTGGCTTCGGTGGACTGTGCTTGATCTGGCGTTGCTTGCGAGATCGGCGCGTGTGTTCCGGCATTCCGTTTCAGTTCGATAATGTCGTCCTCTGCTTTGCGAACTTTGAGGCGGATCTGAACGAGGTAGATAAAGAGGAAGGTGAAGGCGAAGGTCGAAACGAGAAGGACTGTCCCGAGATCGCTGCCAAGAGACGACTCCGCATCGGCGGCGGGACCCGTGACGATGGGCGGGTGTGCCTGCGCCCAGAGGTTGGCCGCGAAGTAGATGATGGGGGTATTGACCGCCCCTATCAGGCCGATTACTGCGGCAAGGCGCTGGCGCTGCGCACCGGGCGGGAAGTATGCCCTGAACATCAGGTAAGCAACATAGATGAAAAAGAGGATCAGTGCAGTCGTGAGTTTGGCTTCGCCGGTCCACCAGACCGACCACACGGGTCGTGCCCAGATCATCCCGGATAGCAGCATCAGGCCACCAAAAACCACTCCGACTTCGGCAGAGGCCACGGCGAGGCGGTCCCACTTTTCGTTTTTGTTCCACAGGTACATGATCGAGCTGCCGGACACGACGAAGATCCCCAGCATCGAACCCCAGGCGACAGGGACGTGGAAGTAGAGGATTCGCTGGACTGCACCCTGGTTGATTTCTGTTGGGACCCAGATGAAAATGAGCCACAGCGCCACGCCCATCAGCACCGCGCTGACAATCGGCATGGGATCGAGAAAATTCAGAACTTTGGTCATGATGGACGGGCGTGCAAATTGCCAGCGTGCAAAAACTTAGGGAATTTTATCACGAACGGGGCCGATTCCAGAGTATGTTGTGAACTGGGTTTCATCGTCGTCGGTATGTCGTTCGGGCCAGTGGTGGGTCGGTCCAAAGCGTAGAAATCAATCTTCGAGTATGTGCTGGAATACGAACGCGGATACCACGAGGAAGACAACGTCGAAGGCGACTGCCAGCTGAAGCCATTCTGACATGTCGGACCAGCTGCGCCCGTTCACCATGTGGCTGGTCGATTCGACAGCGGCCATTATCAGCGGCGTGACGACCGGGAGAAACAGCAGCGGCAGCATAACTTCCCGGGCCCGCACTCTCACCGACATCGCGGCAAACAACGTTCCGACCGCGCTGAAGCCGACGGTGGTCAGCAGGCTGATGGCAAGCATCTCCCACCTGAAGATCACCAGGTTGAAGAGGACTGCGAATACCGGGAGTACGACCGCCAGCGCCACCGTGATGAACAAGAAATTACCCAGTGCCTTGCCGAGAAATATCAGGTCACGGCTGATTGGCGCCAGCATCAGCGCTTCGAGCGTGTTGCCTTCGACCTCGAGTGAAAACGCCCGGTTGAGGCCGGTCACCCCGGCGAATGCAACGGCTGACCAGAGCACTCCGGGCCCGATCAACCTGGCGCTGTCCTGGGACAGGTTGAGTGAAAACGTGAATATCACCATTATCAGCAGGGCGAACCCGGCCACTGCCACGACGACGTCCTTGTTGCGGAGTTCGAGCAGCAGGTCTTTGCGGCCGATCGACCATATGACCGCAAGTGAATCGATCATAGTGCTGATCCCTGCGGTGAGCGTTGCTCGTGAGGCTCGGAATATGCGGCGAGGATACTGGTGCTGTCCCCGGCAGGCGATGACGATTCGAGGCCAACGACTCCGCCGGACAACACGACCGCCCGGTCGGCAATCTCAAGTCCGTGCTCGACGATGTGGGTGGTCATCACGACCGTGCGATCGGCGTGGCGATACTCGTCGATCACGTTATCCAGTCGTGAAACCGAATGGCTGTCGAGCCCGGATTCCGGTTCGTCGAGCAGCAAAAGCCGGGGTTCGTGCATCAGCGCACGGGCCAGGGCGACCCGTTTCTGAAACCCGTGTGAGAGGGTTCTGACACGGTCGTCGAGGTTAGATTCGATTCCGACCCGCACGGCATTGCTGGCTATGAGGTCATCGATATCCCGGAGTCGGTACAGACCTGCGAAAAAGATCAGGTTTTCGCGCACGGTCATATCTGCGTAAAGCATTGGCGAATGCAGCACCGAACCCGTGAGACCGCGTGCCGTGGGGCCTTTCTGGGCAAGATCGACACCATGAATCGAAACGCTGCCGCTATCGGCCTGCGTGAGCATCGCAAGAATCCGGAGCAGGGTCGATTTGCCAGCACCGTTCGGACCCAGCAGCACCGTAACTTCACCGGGTGGGAGCGCCAGTTCGAGGCCGCGCAGCACCGCGGTTTCGCCGAAGTTTTTGACGACTTTCCTGGCTTCGACGACAGGTTGAATTACAGTGCTAACCAATGCTGGTGGTTCCGTTAGCTCTTTACCGCAAAACGGCGCTTGAACGCATCGGGCTGCATCGATGCTTCGGCTGCCAGCCGCCCGAGCATCTCATCGTCTTCGAGGTCTGCAGCTTCGAGGCGAATCATGTACCTGCGAGCCACATCGTAGTAAAGCGAGGCCGTGTCGACCATCCGTACAGTCGTCTTGCCGGTCGTAGCGTCTCGCATTTCGTCGAACGGCACGGCCTTGAGCTGGCTGTCGACGATACAGATCATTGCACCTTGGGCGGTATCTTCATCCCCCGATTCGGTCAGCAGGAACCGCACCGCACCGTGCCCGAGCGTGCGCGTGTAGTCGATATCGAAGGGTATCGGCGCCGCCGACCGCAGCTCGTAGCCGAGGGTCAGGTCGACGATGTCCATCGCTTCGCCCCGTTCGGCAAAACGACGTTCTACCTCGACTCTCAGGATGCGTGCCAAGGGGAGTTCGGAGAGCCGGATATTACCGTACTCGTCGCGGGGAATTTCAACGCCCGAGATGTTGCGCAGATCGCGCATGTTGAACTTGGTAGCGATGCCTTCTGCGATGATAGCGACGCCGTCGGGCCGCCCGGACACGCGCCGCTTGAGAATGGCCCCTTCGAGCACGTCGCATACCTCCGACAGGCTGATTGTCGGCTTTGGAAACTCCTCGGGAATGATGGTGATAGTTGAGGCTGAGGCCTTGCCGATTCCGAGGGCCAGGTGGCCTGCGTGACGGCCCATTGCCACGATGAAGTACCAGCGGTTCGTGGTTCGCGAGTCTTCCCTGAGGTTCATCACGATGTCGGTGCCAACGTGGCGCGCCGTCTCGTACCCGAAGGTCGGCATATCACCGGGCAGTGGCAGGTCGTTGTCGATCGTTTTCGGGACGTGTGCCACTCGAATTTTGCCACCCGCGGCGCGGGCGATCTCCGATGCCCCGAAGGCCGTGTCGTCACCGCCGATCGTTATCAGGTGGCTGATATCGAGCTTTTCGAGGGTCGCGACACATGTTTCGAGGTCTTCCGGGCGCCGGGTCGGGTTCGTGCGCGATGTGTGGAGTATGGAGCCACCCTGGGTGTGGATATTCGAAACATCGGGGATTGCGAGATCGACAGTCTGCGTGGTGTCGCCTTTGACAAGCGATTCATAGCCGTTTTTGATACCCACGGCTTCGAGGCCGGAGTTGACCACCTCGATTACCGCGGCGGAAATCACGCTGTTGATGCCCGGTGCGGGGCCACCGCCAACAAGAATTCCTATTCGACCCTGCCTGCTCGCCATCCAATGGTCTCCTGGTGCTCGCGGACTAAATTTTCGATCTTTTGAAATTTGTTCGCATCCAAGAGTATTGGAATAGGGACGGTCGTGCGCAAATGTGCGGAATTAGAATGGTGAAGCTCGTCGTTTGGGCATAGACTTCCGGCTGACTATCAAACTTGCCCGGAGAGTGACGACCAATGACTCAGCACGACGAACGTTGATCCCGTCATAACCGAGATGTGGCGTGAGGTGCTTGTAGAAGGGCACAGGGACATGCCTGCGTCGCTCCTTCCGTGCCACCCCTGCTGCGGGATGTGCATGAATCCCGCTCGGCGGCGTTTTCGGCGTGCTCATGAAGTCGCTGCGTGGTCGTACTCGATCGCGTAAAAACCCCGCCATGTGCAATATATGAGACGACATCCCTCCCACCGGGGGTGCGGAAGTTGACGTTACGGTGATATTTGCCGATGTTCGCGGCTCGACTGCGATCGTCGAAAATGCTGGACCCGCCGAATTTGCGGCCCCGCTGAACCGGTTCTACGGGGTTGCCATGGACGCGCTGCTCCCCGGAAATGCCGTTATCGACAAGATGATCGGCGAAGAGGTGATGGCCTTCGTTATTCCGGCTTTCCACGGCGAACCGCAAAAGGCTGCAATGAAAAGCGCGACCGAAATTCTTCGCGGTGTGGGTTACGGTTCAGGCAAAGAACCGTGGTTGCCGGTGGGCATCGGTATCAACTTTGGAGAAGCTTATGTCGGCAAGGTTGGCACTGGCGATGTGAACGACTTCACGGTGCTCGGCGATACCGTGAGCACTGCCGCCCGGCTGCAGGCGCACGCAAAGGCCGGTGAGGTGGTCGTTTCCGAAAGTGTCTACTCCTATATCGACTCTCAGTATCCGGGTGTGCAGCTCGAAGACCTCGAAGTGCGCGGAGGAGAAGAGACGTTCGGAGTGCACGTCATCAGGCCGGTCTGAGCGTTCGGAAGCCGGACTCTTGCTGTCTAGTGCCGGTGCGGGTGTCCGACGAGGTGCGGGTGTACTGAGTGCACAGGGTTGAAGCGTCGGCCTTTCCTGAGAGTTTCCACGGGAAGCAACAACTGGTTTCCGGAGCGTTCATTACCGGCGGCGTCCCTGAAGGTGACCGGCCCTTCGCGGTGCTGGACAACGGCGATATCGGCATCGGCCCCGACCTTCAGTGTGCCTATGTGGTCCGGGAGACCGACGGCCGCGGCCGGTTTGGCCGTTCCCAGCGCCAGTGCATCGTCGACCGAGTAGCCCAGGTGGATGTACTTCGAGAGCGTCGTCATCAGGTCGAACACCGGCCCCCGTACGTTGTAGCGGTGGACATCGGACGAAACCGTGCCGGGGCCAAGTCCCTGTTCGAGGCAGGCCTCGGCCACCGGGAATGAGAATGAACCGGCACCGTGGCCGACGTCGAAAATGATTCCCCTTTTCATGGCGTCCCACGCCGCGTCGATCACCTTGTTGTTGTTGTCGAGGATGCCGTGCGAGTTGCCGGTGAACGAGTGCGTTACGATGTCGCCGGGGCGCAGTTTTTCAAGAAAATTCTCGAACTTGCTCACGGTCCCGCCGATGTGGATCATCACCGGCTTGTTCAGCTCCCCCCCGGCTTCGAGCGCCCGGTCGAGAGCGACCATGTCGTTGCTGCCAACGATGGCCTCGGTGAGCCTGACTTTGATTCCGACGATCACGTCAGAGTGCAGCTTCGCCGCCTCAACGGCCTTTTCGACCCGCGCCCACCTGATGTCTTCGAGTTCGCCGATATCGTTGTCGAGCTGGCCCATGCCGGAGATATGCAAAAACGCGAGGACGCGGGTGTTCACCTCGTCGATCACGTAGCGGTGGAAGCCCGCGATTGTGTTTGAGCCTGACGACCCGGCGTCGATCGCGGTCGTAACGCCGCGGTGCACGCATGCGGGATCGGCCTCGATCGCAAGGTGGGCCACACCCCACCAGACGTGTACGTGGAGATCGACAAGACCCGGCGTTACCAGCAGGTCATCGGCCTCAATCACGTCGTGCGTATCGCCGTCGGACACGTAATCTTCGATGACTGCGATTTTCCCCCCTGCGACTGCGATGTCTTTCTTTGCATGTATTCCCTGTGCAGGGTCGATTACGGTGCCGTTCTTGATGACGAGGTCGTAGGTCATAGCCGGTCTTTCTGTTGAGACGTTTCTGGTCGTAGACGATCAATTCAGAGTGAAGTCAGCCAGATGGTAGCGGGTGCAAAGCCCGGTGAACAGCCACAGGGTCTGTGACAGACTTATCGGTATATGAAACAACGACTTCACAAGATTCTGGCCTCGGCGGGCGTTGCGTCGAGGCGGAAGGCCGAACAGTTGATCGCCGAGGGGCGGGTGCAGGTAAACGGAGAAACGGCGAAAGTTGGCGATTTTTCCGACCCGGATACCGACGACATTGTGGCCGACGGCAACCAGGTTTCTGCCGAGCAAAAACGCTACCTGCTGCTGAACAAACCAACCGGCTATGTGACAACAGTGACCGACCCGCACGGGCGGCCGACGGTTATGGACCTGGTCGATGTCCGTGAGCGGGTTTACCCGATAGGTCGGCTTGACACCGATACCGAAGGGCTGCTGCTGTTGACTAACGACGGTAATTTCTCGCAGCGGATGGCCCATCCGCGGTTCGAGATAGAAAAGACGTATCGCGCGGAGCTGAGAAGTCCACTTTCGCCAGAGGGTAAAATGCTGCTGGTGCGCGGAATCAGGCTGGAAGACGGGCCGACCGCGCCTGCGCAGCTTCGTGTTGTTTCGAAGCGCAGGCGACGTGTGGATATAACGATCCACGAGGGTCGAAACCGCATTGTCAGGCGCATGTTCGCATCGGTCGGTTCACCGGTGACAAGACTGCGCAGGATCAGCTTTGGCACGCTTAATCTCGACGATGTGCCGAAGGGCCGGTGGCGTGAGTTGCAAGGCAAGGAAGTCGACGCGCTGCTCAAGCTGGCGGCAGAAATGGTGCGGCCCAAGCGGAGGCAGCGACCGACCGGGTCGGTTGGAGAGCGCGGGGGCGGTGGCAACCGCGCATCGGGCACGAGGAGACGAGCGACATCCGGAGCAAGACGCTCCTGATCGGGGTCGACTACGGCCCGATGTTCTTGGCGTACGGCTCAACTACATCGTTTGGCGTGAACCCGACCGAAAGCCAGAAGTCGAAGGCTTCAGGGCTGTCTTTCAGGATGGCGGCGTAGACGCGTTTTGCTCCTCTATCGGTAAGCAATTTTTCGGCATGCTCGACCAGCTCACGGGCGATACGTTGGCGACGGTACTCCGGCTTGACCGAGAGACGTGCAAAGTGAGCGCGCCAGCCGTCCCATGCCGCTATGACAGTGTCGACGAGTACATTGCCGTCCCAGACGGTGAAGAACAATTCGGCGTTGTGGTCGAGGAATATCTGGATAGTTTCGGCG
>Ga0207966_1000620_pt1 | contig 20161 bp, 13 predicted proteins | sample Knorr_S23_td_NAD_FD_185611 | JGI IMG/M metagenome (GOLD analysis project Ga0207966, IMG submission 185611) | Marine microbial communities from Southern Atlantic Ocean transect - Knorr_S23_td_NADW_ad_2500m_LV_B (SPAdes) (version 2) | ecosystem: Environmental > Aquatic > Marine > Oceanic | place...
GTGAGTCGATTTTCGGGGGCGCATTCCATTCGCTACAACAACATTTACCCTGGACTGTTTTTGGGGGGCAGGTCAAATCGATAACTGGGATATCGATTCTTCCACTCACTTCCATGTGCGTCGATTCCGTGCCCGCAGCCAGGTTTTTTCCGTTGTGTTCGGCTAACTGACGTCTCCGGTTGGCGAACGCGACTCATCGAGCAAGCAAGAATGCGAAAATCTGCCCATTGCCAGCAGGAATAGCGGCGTGTGCAGGTTTCCGGTAAACGGCACCCCTGCAAGCTAGGCCCTCGCTACCCTCACCGGCCGTCCTTCAACAGGGTCTCCGCTGACTACGACATTCGAAAGCGGTGCACTGAACGCATTTGCCGAAATCGTAATCACGTCGTCCACCTGAAACTTCCAGTCCCTTGTGGGGTAACTCAGCTGACTGGTGCCGAAAAAGTGAACATGCGCATCGCCGGGCACCCTGTGCAGCGGATACTTGAAGTGATGGTCTTCGCAGTTGGCGAGCGTGTGCGACATATACTGCTCGCCTGTGTACAAAGGACCGCTCTCGTAGATCAGCCTGCCGTCGCGCTCCACCGCGCACTCCAGCGTCAATCCGTCGAACTCGAAATCGGTGACTAGTTCAGGCCCAATCGCGCACGACCTCAATTTCGACGGGGCGAGGTACAGGTAGTTGATCCGCTCCGTCTCGTGGTCGGACCACTCATTGCCCAGCGTGAACCCGACCCGGCGCGGCACCCCCGCCCTATCGATGAAGTAACAACCCGCCAGCTCCGGCTCTTCCCCGCCATCGAGCGCAAACGCCGGTAGCTCAAGGCCCTCACCCGGCCCCCGCAATACGGTCCCGTTGCCTTTGTAGAACCATTCCGGCGATGTCCCGCGCTCGCCCGCCCCGGGACTACCGCCATCGATGCCCATCTGGAACATCTTTGCCGAATCCGTGGCAGGTTCATCCGTTGGAGTATTACCGGTGGCAGCATCATCATCCGAGTGCATCTGATCACGCGATTTCGCACTGCCTGTGTGTGTTAAACCCGTCCCAGAAACCAGTATCCGGTGATCGTCAGGATGACCGAACGGTGCGACCAGGTACGGTGTACCGCCGCCAACGCGCGCCGCCAGCAGACCGCTGTAATCAAGGCGCGAAGCATCACCGTCCGAAGTGCCCGCCCCGGCCAGCGTCTCGTCAAACGATCTTCCCGAGGCCTGCGAGGCTTCGAACACGGCAAATACCGACGTTAACGTTTCGTCAGCAGCCGTCACGTCCACGACCTCTTCGCCAACGATATAGCCAACCCGGCGGCCACCGGCGCGCGCTATGGAGGGAATTACAAACTGAACTACTCGCATATGGCCCCAAATTCCTTTTTTGAACGACGTGGAGTGATGGTAACGGCTGATCGCGCGCCGGCATACAATCTTTCAACTATCCTTCTCCAGTAAATTTCATGGTCTTGTTCACGGCTACCCCCGAAAAAACCCGCTGCACACCCACCAGGCAAAGATACTAATGACCAGCCAGAGCGCAGCCTGCACCGAAACCGCCTTTACTATCGACACCTCGTCGATCAAGTTCGGCCCGGGTATTACGAGGGAGGCCGGCTACGAGCTCGATCGACTGGGCGCAAGCCGCGTGATGGTGGTTACCGACCCGCAGATGGCCGGAAGTGCCGCGGTAAACACGGCCACCAATTCCCTGAAGCAGGCAAATGTCGACTTCGCCGTGTTCGACCGGGTGAGCGTCGAACCGACAGACGTTTCTTTCAAGAAAGCGATCGAGTTCGCCGTAAATGGCAGGTTCGACGGCTTTTTGCCCGTCGGCGGCGGTTCGAGCATCGACACCGCCAAAGCCGCGAACCTCTACTCGACATACCCGGCAGATTTTCTCGAATACGTCAACGCCCCCATCGGCGAAGGCACACCCGTACCCGGCGACCTGAAACCACTCGTGGCCGTGCCTACTACTGCCGGGACCGGGAGTGAAACGACCGGGGTGGCGATATTCGACTTCGAAGAACTCGGCGCAAAGACCGGTATAGCCCACCGGTCGCTCAGGCCCGACGTCGGACTGGTCGACCCCGAGAACACCCGTTCGCTCCCGAAGATGGTCGCAGCCTGCAGCGGTTTCGACGTGCTCTGCCACGGTATTGAGTCATACACCGCCCTTTCCTTCTCGCAACGGGAAGCCCCGGTCTCGCCCGCCCAGCGGCCCACATACCAGGGTGCGAACCCCATCAGCGACGTATGGGCGCTGGCAGCTCTCGAAATGGTCGGCAACAGCATTCTCCCGGCGGTGCTCGATCCCGACGACCTCGTAGCCCGCTCGAACATGGCCATGGCCGCAACATTTGCCGGTGTCGGCTTCGGCAACGCAGGCGTGCACCTTCCCCACGGCATGTCGTACGCCGTCTCCGGCCTCGTCACGGATTATGCACCGGAAGACTACCCGCAGGGAAAAGCCATCGTCCCCCACGGCATGGCAGTCATCCTCAACGCCCCGGCCGTCTTCCGCTACACGGCTTCATCGAACCCCGAACGCCACATGCGCGCCGCCCGGCTTCTGGGGGCCGATATCGCGGGCGCAGGACCTGAAGACGCAGGCGATCTCATCGCCGATCGGCTGATCTTCATCCTCAAAGAAATCGGCGTCCCCAACGGCCTCGGCGGTGTCGGCTACACCCCCGACGACATACCCGCACTGGTCGAGGGAACCCTGCCCCAGCACCGCGTGACCAAACTGGCACCCCGCGCCACTGGTGCCGATGAACTGACCGCCCTCTTCACTGACTCGATGCAGCTCTGGTAGGAGCCGGCCCCGACGAGGACCGGTTTCCCGACCGAAGTAGAGGAATCTCGGCCGCATCCGCCGGACAGTCGAGACCCCGCGGTAGTTTCCGCCTGTTACCTGCAATCGCTCGATTCAAGCATCAGCTTCGTGTCTGCAGTAACCGATTCAGCATGGGTAAACGACACGCCGTGCACCGACTGGAACGTGAAGGACGTCGTAAACCACATCGTTGACGAAAACATCTGGATGGTCGCGCTGTTCAATGGCCGAACGATAGCAGAGGTCGGCAATGAGTTTGAGGGCAACCTGGTTGGCGATGACCCGGCTGGGGTCTACGAACGTACCGCCAACGACGTAAAAGCCATACTGGCCGAGCCCGACGCCATGTCGAGGACCTGTCAGATTTCGTCGGGACCGGTAAGCGTGACCGAATACTCGAAGCAGCTGTTCCTCGACACGCTGATCCACGGCTGGGACATCGCGGTAGGTTCGGGGCAGGACGCCACCCTCCACGACTACCTTGTGCAAATGCGCACACCTCTGGCGCAGACAATCGCCGACAACGAGGGCTACCGGGCCGTATTTGCCGCCCCGACCACCGCTAGTCCCAACGACAATCCGCAAACTCACCTGCTGGGCCTACTCGGTCGAATCGGATAGAGTTACATCCTGTCGAACAGCCACGAACTTCCTCCTCAGGCCTGAAACGCGCACCGGTCCTGCGCATCGAGGAGGGCAATACATTCATCGAACTGAGCGGGTATCCTGCCCTCTAACAAATTCACCAGCGCGATAACGACCCCTCCCACGAGTAAATCCGAGTTCAATTGACAACCGATTTTTCCTTCATGCAACTGGCCGATCCCCAGTTCGGTATGTTCGCCGGTTCGAGCGGCAAGACGGATGAAGAAATCGCGACCTTCGCCGAACGCGGACTGCTTATTGGTAAGACCTCGAAGTTCGAGGGGTTCGCCCCCGAAACCGCGCTCTTCACCAGGGCCATCGAACACGCCAACCGGCTGAAACCGGCGTTCGTCGTGGTGTGCGGCGACATGATCAATGAAAGCGAAAACGACGACCAGATCGCCGAAGTAAAGCGAATCGGGGCCTTGCTCGACGATTCGATCCCGCTCCACTGGGTGGCCGGTAATCACGATGTCGCCGTCGACCACACAAACCCGGACCAGCAATCGATCGACCGCTATATCGACAACTTCGGTCCCGACTACTACGCCTTTTCACACGGTGGCGTCAGGTTCATCGCAATCAACTCGACCCTGTTCACGTCGCCCGGCGAACTGACGGACCGCGCGAAGGCCCAGCTGGCTTTCGTCGAAGCTGAAGCCATCATCGTCAGTAACCAGAACCCTTATTCGAAAAACGAAACCCCGGGCGCGGGGCGAATCGTCCTGTTCAGCCACCACCCGTTGTTCATCAATTCTCCCGGCGAAGCGGACAACCCGTGGTCGATCACAAAGCAGTATCGAACGCCCCTCCTCGAAATCGCAGCCGACCACGGCATCGGGGCCAACTTCGCGGGTCACTGGCATCGAAACAACATCGCAAACAAAAACGGAATCGAGGTCGTCAGCTCCGGCCCGGTCGGACTCCCGCTCTGGCACGACCCATCGGGACACCGGGTCGTAAATGTTACTTCTGTCGGAATCACCCACGAGTACCATTCCCTGGAAACGGACTGAACAAATCAATGGCGTTTGATCGCGAGGGCGGGATGATCCGCCAATCGTGTGAGAACGAAGACGCAAACAGGTAAATCCATTTAATGCCAGCATAGACAATTCTTTGTATTGACGACGAGCCGCAGGTTCTGAACGCGGTCGAACGCGATCTCAGGAGCCACTACGGGGCCAAGTACAGAATCGTAAAGGCCGGGTCGGGCGCAGCCCCTCCGCCGCACGCTCGATGTTTGACACCGTCGTGGAACGACTCCGCTCAACCGAGGGGTTGCTGCGACAGAGCGAAAGGATGGCGCAACTGGGAACGCTCACGGCAGGTGTGGCCCACGAACTGAACAACCCCGCCGCGGCGGTCAAACGAGGTGCAGCCCAGCTTGCCGAATCGGTCGGAGCGTATGGCAATTCCCAGCGCGCACTCGCAGGACTCGCGCTCACATCGCAACAGGAAGACGCACTGAACGCACTGCTCAGCGAAGTTGCCGGTGCCGCGCGGACTGCCGACGAAATCGACCCTCTCGACCGCAGCGATATCGAATACGAACTGCAAAGCTGGCTCGAAGAACGCAACGTCGAAAACGCCTGGCAGATCGGACCCGATCTGGTTAACGCCGGGTTTGTACGCCAGAAACTCGACGAGCTCGAAGAATCGTTCGGCACCGAGGCCGCGTCGCCGATAGCCGTACTCATCAGCAGGTCGGCAAGTGTCAGCAGCCTCCTGGAAGAGATCGGGCAGGCGTCCGGCCAGACGATCGATGTCGCTGAAGGACTCGACAGCACCCTGCTCATGCTCAGGGGCAAGCTGAAGCAGGGCATCCAGGTCTACCGGGAATACGACGAAAACGTACCGGCAATCCAGGCCTTCGGCAGCGAGCTGAACCGGGCATGGACCAACATCATCGACAACGCCGCCAATGCCATGAATGGAGCTGGCAGTCTTACGGTAAGGGTCTACAACTCGGATGAAGACGTGATTATCGAGATCGAAGACAACGGACCCGGAATTCCAGAAGACATCCAGCACCGGATTTTCGACTCGTTTTTCACCACGAAAGAACCCGGCAAGGGAACGGGACTCGGCCTCGATATCAGCTACAACATCGTGGTCCACAAGCATCGCGGCAACATCACCGTACTATCGGAACCCGGCCGCACGTGCTTCCAGATCACCCTCCCGATCGAAGGCGATCTGGTCGGCAACGACTGAGGGACTGGAAAAATCGAGCACTGTTCGCATGCGTGTCATCCCGAACACACGTACACGGTCAACCAGTTCAGATCGGTGTTGGATTTGACTCTGCTACATCGAGATTGAGCATTGGCCTGATATTCCGCAGGTCGCGGGCCATCATTTCAGGCCCCACACGGCCAACGAAATCCGATCCCCACTGGTGAACATTTCAGCGGGCAAGTACCATCGCATAAATAATCCACCAGCTGCCACAATGGAGAAGATGAAGGCATGAATCTCTCAGCCCTAGCAGGGATCGACCGGTTTCGGGTAGCCGTCTTGACCGGTGCAGTTTTGCCATTGCTCATCGTGGCCTGCGGCTCGGACTCAGGCGAGGCGGCAACGCCCGGAGTGGACGCCCCCGTCATCATCCGAAACGGCGACGTGTTCGATGTAGATTCGTTCGTCAATGCCGGATGGAAGAAGTCGAAGGAATTCTCGATCGAAACGGTGCCCGACTCGAACGCGATCTGGTTTGGGTTCTACAAGAGCCAGGACGTGGAGATTCGCTTCTACGACTCGCACGCAGATGCGATGGGCCCCGGTATGGACTCGGCGAACGCTGCAGTGAACCGTGTTTCAAACGCGAATCTCGAAGGCAACGCAATTTTCGCAAGTGGACAGCGCAAGCAGTACAGCGATTTTTTGGTGGCAGGCAACACCGTCATTCTTTGTCAGTCACTCATCGAAGTATGCGAAGAACTGGTCGAAAACATCCGGTAATTAACAAGCTCGAACATCCCGTAGTTAACGCGCTCGCACTCTGAACCCTCACGGCAAGGGCCCGGCCAGCTAAAACCCGACTCCCCGACCCCTGCGGAGGGACCTCGCCAGAGAACGTCCAAACCGCAGAAAAATCAACGCCCAACCTCAGATCTCAACAACCACCCGTCCCGAGCCCCTCGAAGGGTCCACATCCTGAGCCTGTCTGCCCTGAGCTTGTCGAAGGGTCAATTTAGAACGGCACCGACCCGCAGACCAACTCGCGGTGCTAACGTAACGCCGCCCCGCACTACGAGCGACTACTCCGAACCGGGTCTATACTGCCCTCATCTCATCAGGCTGAAGAACACTCGTTCCCGAACCAGCCAACCTGCCCAAAGGAGCATCCGCCATGAAGATGTACATCAACGGCAACTGGACGTCTGGCACATCTCAGATAGAGGTAGTCAACCCCTACTCTGGCAAACCAATCGACACCGTTCCGGCAGCCACTGTCGAAGATGTCGAGATGGCGATCAAGAGCGCCGAACGCGGCGCAAACGCCATGCGCGCGCTCAGCGCGTTCGACCGGTATGAAATCCTGATGCGTGCAGTCGTTCTGTTGAACGAGCGCAGGCAGGACCTCGGTGAGACGATTACCAACGAAGAAGGCAAGGTCATAAGCGAGGGTCTGCTCGAAGTCGACCGGTGCGTCCAGACCATCACCTGGTCGGCGGAAGAGGCAAAACGGCTCTTCGGTGAGACGATTCCGCTCGATGCCGCACCGGGCAACGAAATGAAGTTCGGCTTCACAGTGCGGGTCCCGGTCGGCATCGTGGTCGCCATCTCGCCCTTCAACTTCCCGCTCAACCTCGTCGCGCACAAGGTCGGCCCCGCAATCGCAGGGGGCAACGCCGTCGTCATCAAGCCGGCCAGCGACACCCCGCTATCGGCGCTCAAACTCACCGAGATACTGCTCGACGCCGGCCTCCCGGCCGAGGCCATCCAGTGCGTTACCGGCTCAGGCAGCGCAATCGGTGATGCACTCGTGTCCAATCCCGCAGTCCGCAAGGTCACCTTCACCGGTAGCCAGGAAGTCGGAGAACACATCACCCACACCGCCGGACTGAAGAAGGTAACGATGGAACTCGGCTCGAACTCGCCCCTCATCGTCCTGCCAGATGCCGATATCGACAAAGTCGTCGCGGCCACCGTGCAGAGCGGCTACTCCAACGCCGGCCAGGTGTGCATCTCGACCCAGCGGGTCATCGTCGATAAGTCGGTGTACAGCGACTTCCTCGACGCCCTCGCACCCAGTGTCGAGGCCCTCTCGACCGGTGATCCGATGAAAGAAACAGTGAATGTCGGCCCGATGGTGCGCGAGAGCGACGCAGCACGCGTCGAAAGCTGGATCCAGGAGGCAGTCGGTGCCGGTGCCCGGCTCGTTGCGGGTGGCGGCAGGGACGGCGCCGTCGTACGACCGGCGATACTTGCTGACGTCGACCGCAACATGCGCTTCTCCCGTGACGAGTTGTTCGGGCCTGCAGTCGGCGTAACGCCCGTGTCCGGCATCGACGAAGCCATCGAGTTTGCAAACGACACGCGCTTCGGGCTTTCGGCCGCGATCTTCACCGAAAACCTCGACAACGCGATGAGATTCGCACTGGAAGTCGATTCAGGCAACCTCAACATCAACGGCGGCACCCAGTTCCGGGCCGACCTGATGCCGTACGGGGGCCTGAAGGACAGCGGAATGGGCAAGGAAGGCCCCCGCTACGCGGTCGAGGAGATGACCGAACTGAAAATGGTAATCATGCACCGCTCGTAGGTATCGCACGGGCACCCCGTAGAAGCAGTCAGCCGGAACTCGTAGTAATAAAGAGGCGGTACTCGTTCCGTAGTTCGTTGTGCTTTTGGTTGTCAAAAATAAGAATGCGATGGGGCCAATCGATTTCGGTTGGCTCCACGATTGACCCAGAAGGAAAAACATTGACACGAATCCATAGTGTTTTCGGCCGAGAAATTCTAGACAGCCGCGGGAACCCAACCGTTGAAGTGGATGTCGTGCTCGTCGATGGTTCTAAAGGCAGGGCGAGCGTGCCGTCCGGGGCTTCAACCGGAATACGTGAGGCTGTGGAACTCCGTGACGGTGACCCGAGCAGGTACCTCGGCAAAGGGGTTCGAAAAGCAGTCGGGTTCGTCAACGGGGAGATCGCCTCAGCAGTCCTGAATTTGGACGCCGAGGACCAGGCGCTGATCGATAACAAGATGATCGATCTGGATGGAACTTCTAACAAATGCAGACTCGGAGCCAACGCCATTCTGGGGGTCTCTCTTGCCGTTGCCAAAGCCGGGGCGGCGGTGGCTGGTAAGCCACTTTACGAATACCTCGGTGGCCCGGATGCCAATCTCCTGCCCACCCCGATGATGAACATCATCAACGGCGGCGAGCATGCTGCAAACTCGATCGACTTCCAGGAGTTCATGATATTTCCAGCAGGCGCCGATAATTTCGCAGAGGCCGTCCGGATAGGTTCGGAGATTTTTCACACCCTGCAGACCTCGTTGCACAAAGCCGGTCACAACACCAACGTTGGCGACGAAGGTGGCTTTGCCCCCGATATGAAACGGGCAGAAGAAGCCCTCGATTTCATCGTCAAGGCAATTCAGGACGCGGGCTACCGGCCGGGCGAGGAAGTAAGCATTATTCTCGACCCCGCATCATCAGAGTTTTTTAAAAACGGCGAATACAACTACAAGGGTGAAGGCCTGGTTCGTTCTGTCGACGAGCACGTGGAGTACCTCGAAAAGCTTGTGACCAAATACCCGATTGTCTCGATTGAAGACGGGGTGGCGCAGGATGACGAAAAAGGCTGGAAACTCGTCACCAAACTCCTCGGATCGAGATGCCAGTTGACCGGGGACGACCTTTTTTGCACGAATCCCAGCATCCTGCGTGAAGGTATAAAAAACGGGATCGCAAACTCCGTCTTGATCAAGCTGAATCAAATCGGAACTCTCACTGAAACCCTGGAAACAGTGAAGATCGCCCACGATGCGGGCTATTCGAGCGTCGTCTCTCACCGTTCGGGCGAGACCGAAGATGTCACTATTGCCGACCTGGCGGTCGCCACAAGTGCCGGCCAGATTAAAACCGGCTCGCTCTCCAGGTCTGATCGGACATCGAAGTACAACCAGCTGATGCGAATTGAAGAAGAACTGGGTTCAGAGGCAAGATTCGCGGGACTCTCGACCGTAATAGCATCGTCTTAGCCAGCGAATTACCGCTTACAGACGCTGAATTCACGCTGACAACAACCGAATCCGTTCAGCCAAAGTCCTGCCTGAAAACCGACGGCCCGTCTAACTCCGGGCATCTCCACTCGCCTACGGCACGTCCATCCGGCGGAGTCGGCGGATCGAAAGCAGTAGGAACAACGCAAACACCGCCACCGACGCGCCGATCGCCACGGCGAAGCTCAGGTTATCGCCCACTCCAAACCTCCGTTCGTCAATACCGTGCATCAGCGCGATCGAATAGTGACGAATGCTCAGGAACCGCACGCCGCCGACAAAGCTCGAGAAAAGACCTTCCCACAGGAACACGTACAGCAGGCCAAATCCGATAGCCCGGGTAGTCATGAGGCCGGCCCAGATAAAGATCGATGAATACAGCGCCACAGCCACGAACGCGCCCACCGAAACCGCGAGCACCGCAGTCATATCCCCATCGTAAAAAAGCTGGCTCGTAATGAACGCACTGCCCACGAGGAAAGGCACCGAAACCGTCATCGCACCCAGCAGTTTGGGAACCACGATCTGCCACCGCGGAATCGGCGAAAGCGTCAGATTGGCCAGCGTCCGGTCTTCAATCTCGTTCGCAAAAGCCGCACTCGCTATGGCCAGCACCACCAGGGGCAAAATCGAACCCGACAGCATCCCGTTGATAACGATACCCTCGAAATCCTCGGTCGATGGCGGGTCGTCGACCATCGTTGCGATCAGCCCCATCACCACCGGCAACGACGCCAGTACTATCGTTATCAACAGTCGCCAGCGGCCGGAAAGCTGACGGAGTGTAAGCCTGTAAACCGATCCCATCGCTAGCGCTCCACCAGGTAGCCGAACACGCTCTCCAGCGAGTCGTCCAGCGGCTCAACACGGTGCACCCTGATCGACGACGCCTTAGCAAGGCGCGGTAACTCAATCTGCAGGTCGCGCACGTTCCGGCTCAGCACCACCAGCGCGCCATCGGGGTCGATATTCACCGCGTCGACCGATTCGAGCTTCACCAGCGCAGAAGCGAGTTCGCGCGGCGAATCGCTCAGCAGCCTCACGTGGTACGGCCGCTCGTCCAGCGCCGCCCTGATCGCGTGGAAATCGCCCGAAGCCGCCAGTTTGCCGTTGACGATCAACAGCACCGTCTCAGCGATCTGCTCGACCTCCTCCAGGATGTGAGAAGAAATAACGATCGTCCGGCCCTCGGCCGCCAGCCGTTTCAACAGGCTCTGGAAATGCACCCGCTGCCGGGGGTCGGCCCCGTTCAGCGGCTCGTCGAGAATCAGAATTTCCGGCTCGTGCACCAGCGTCGCCGCCAGCCGCATGCGCTGGCGCATTCCCCGCGAGTAGGTGCCCATCGGACGGAGCGATGCATCGGCAAGATCGACCAGTCCAATGGCCCTGTCGGCCGCCGTATCAATATCGGCCACGCCCTTGAGACGAGCCATCATCTTCACGAACTCGCGGCCCTTCATGAACTGGTAGACCGTTTCGTGCTCCGACATCACACCGATGCGCCTGTACAAATCGGAATTGTTCCGTACCGACTCCCCAAACACCGTAATGGACCCGTCGGAAACTTTAGCAAGCCCGGCAATCATCCTCAGCAACGTTGTCTTGCCGGCGCCGTTCGGACCAAGCAAACCTGTTATCCCCGGCCTGATGTCGAACGTCACATCGCTCACCGATACGACATTCCCAAACCAGCGCGAAACGTGATCGACTTTTATTACTGCATCAGAACCGTTGATTGTCATGCCGACAACCTCCGGTAGCGAATCCACAGTATCCCGGCAGGAACGAGCGTCCAAACGAAGAACCAACCGACCAGTATCCACGATGCGAACTCACCGGCGGGCGCATGACTCACCACGTCGCTGACCTCACCGAAGATCACGTCGTTGACGTGCACCGGGATGTTGCTCAGGTTGAACATGGATATCCACTGCCCGACCGTGCCGCCAATTTCCTCGGCAAGACCGGTCGTGAACGGTGTCGAAATAACAAACAGCCCCACCAGGAACGCCGAAGCGTAGGCGCGACGCGTGGTAAACCCGGCAGTGAGCAACGCGAGCGTGGTTGTGTAGGCAGCTATAGCCGTCCCTGCAGCCAGGAACCTCGGGATGTCGAGCCAGTTGTCGATGAAATAATCGGCAGGCACCGGGTCACCCATCACAAGGCCGGTCAGCAATATCAACTGGGGCAGCCAGGCAACGAGCAACATCACCGTGAAAAACGCAGCCCACCGGGCGATTATGTAATCGGAACCCGTCAGGGGCCGAACAAGGTAAAGGCTAATCACACCATCACGGCGATCGGGGCACAGCAGTTCTGGTGCACTGATAGCCGCGAAAATAAACAGTATGATCGATGCGATTCCGTAGTAGTCAGAGTGCGACGGCAGGTCCAGTGCTTCCGCAGGTCCCACACCCGCGAGCCGATCAACCGTACCGGCCACCAACGCCAGGACCAGCGCCACCATGACCAGCACCCCAATGAACAGCCACGGCAGGATCTTCGCACGCGTACCGCGGCCGAGCCCCAGTGAATTCTGCAGGCCGTCTTTGTAAACCGAAAGCCGCGCACGATTCCGGCCTTCACGCGGACCATCGTAATGCTGGTAGCCGATATCGAAGACCGTGCCTTCGGCCCTGGCCGGGTCCGGCAAAGTCGTCATAATCTGGTCCCATCGCTGAAATCATCGCCCTCACGCTCAAAAAGCTCAGCAAGGGCCCGCCTCCGCGGCCCCATGCGGCGTAGCGGCGTTTCGGTCTCTACCAGTGCATCTCGTATATGGTCGTACACCGACTCGTCGGACCCTTCCACATATATTCCGCCACCGTCAGCGGTCACTGCCACGCCCCGCTCTCCGAGCGCAGCGACAAGTTGATCGTGATTGGTATCCACCTCGATAAACACAGTCTCGGTCTCTTCCGTAAAACTCCGCACTTCACCCGACTGCACCAGCCGACCCTCCTGAAGCACGATGATCCGGTCGCACGTGCGCTCCACGTCGGCCATCAGGTGGGAAGAAAACAGAATGCTGATGCCAAACTCGCGATGAGTCTTCCGTACAAGGTCGAGCATCTCCTCACGCCCCGCCGAGTCGAGCCCGGCAGTCGGTTCGTCAAGAAGAATGATCGCCGGGTCGTGCACCAGCGCCTGCGCAAGCTTCACCCGCTGCTTCATACCGGTCGAATAACCACCCATCGCCCGGTAACGCTCCTCAAACAGGCCGGCGTGGCGCAGGGTATCGGCAGCACGGGAACGCGCATTCGAAGGCGGCAGTCCGCTAACCTCTGCCATGTGAGTAAGAAACTCGGCGGCCGTCACATTGCTCGGCAGGCAATCGTGCTCTGGCATGTAACCGAGCCGCGACCGGATGATGATATTCTCCGAAGCGTTCTCGCCCAGGATCATCGCCGAACCTGAAGTCGGCTTCAGGAGGCCTAGAAATATCTTGATCGCAGTGCTCTTGCCAGCGCCGTTCTCACCCATGATCCCGGTGATACCGTCCGAAATATCGAAGCTAACGTCGTTAAGTGCAACTACTTCGCCGTAGTGCTTCGTAAGGTTTTGCGCGCTGAGTAGTGCTGCCACGGAGGCGAATCTTAGACTATTTTTTGACCCGACTTCTCGCCGGCCCACCCTGAAGCTACCTAGGTTTGGCCCATGCGCATCACCCTCGGGGGGGATATTTTTCGGACAGACGAGATCAGGCCGATCGATATAGCCAGGAAAATCGCACCGACAACCCCAACCAGCAGGCCGATCGTCTGCCAGTCGATGTCAAGCACCACCGGCGGCACGACGCGCACGCCTTCACCCGAGGTCACAAGGAACGGAATGATCGTCACACCCAGCCGCATGCCCAACACCGCGCCCACAATTACCGCCGGGACCAACACCATCGTCAGTTCCAGTACCATCAGGCCAAGCACCTGCCGCGTCGTGAGTCCCAGCGTCCTCACCACCGCGTACTCGACCATCCGCGAAGCGAACGTGACCTGCGAATAGACCAGGAAGCCGACTGCACTCGCCGTAAGCACCGTGGTGAACGCAATCGCCAGCAGCGCGCGCCAACCGGCCGAAATCAGCGGGTCGACCGCGGCATCGAGCAACAGCTGGTCCTGTGCGATCACCGAAAGTGGTGGGACCGACCTGATCTGCCTCAGACCGTTCTCTACCTCGCTCGGTGCAACCTCCCCGGTATCGATCCATATCTCGTTCGCCTGCTCGGCGATAAACATGCGGTTCGCATTCAGCGACAACCACGTCGAACGAATGTCTCCGACCAGGAACGTAGAAAACTCCGGGTCGAGCGTCGGGAAGTAGTCGGTCGTTCCCACCAGTCGCACTCGAACCTTACGGCCCTGGATATCGACATTTATCCGCTCTCCGACGTCATACCCTCCGCGTTCCATAAACCCGGTGCTGCCAACCGCTGGCACCGATGCGTTGACCGAACCCACAGTCATCCCGCTGAGCCAGCCGATAACCACTGCGTCCCAGGTCATCACCGCCCTGCCCTGCACCACCTCTACTGCACCGTCTTCCGTAACTTTCAGCAACGGCTCGAGGCGGGCACCGTACTGGTTCAGCCCTGGCTCAACGGTCATCCACGACGAGTCCTCGTCGAACCCCTCGATCACCACCATCTCGCCGCTCTCCATGACCATCGCAAGCTCGTCAACTTCCAGTGAACCCGGATCGAGAGTCGGCGGGTTCGACCGGCTGAACCGGCCCCGCGAAACGTTGGGCAGACCAACGCCAATGAACTCCAACTTAAGGGGTGGGACCGGGACGATCCCCGTGAAGTCGATCGCATCGAGCGAACCGGCAATCGTGCACCAGTTCGGATATTGATGTTCCGGCGCGACATCGCACGAAAACGGTTGGCCGGCGGCCGGACGCGGTAGCAGCGAGCCCAGCGTCAGCGTAAATAACCGACCCGTCGAATCGCTCAACCTCGCCGAGACTCGAGACTCGGCGCGCCGTGCAGTCGGGCGGACCTTCAGCGTAAGCCAGCGAGCGTCGGCTGGTATCGGAATCCCCGTTCTCGACCCCGCGAGCAGCGCCATCTGCTCGCCCAGCGAATCCGATGAAAAGTCTGCGCGCGACCACGCGATGTCCGCCATCGGCACCGGATCGACTCCCAGATAGGAAAATGTACTGCCCGCCTCAGCCGTAATGTCGACCCCGGCGGCCCGAAACGCCGGGGCAGCCGAGCTAATGCCTTCGGTCTTTGCAATCTGCGTGAACAGTTCGCCCGCCCTGATCCGGTTTGTGTACGAAATGCCGTTGATCCGGAGGTCGGCACCCGACTGGTACCTCGCCCTGTCGGCGGCACTCACATCAAGCGTGCCCGCAAAGCTCGATGCGAAAACCCCGAGACCCGCAGTCAGGATCATCAGCAACGACAACCTCGAATAGTGCCGCGGGTTTCGGGCCATCTGCCATAACACCAGCGTGATCGCGGGAGACACCAGCCCCGATATCCGGGGCAGCGACGTAATACGCGCGACCAGCTCGACAAACACCGGGAACGCACGCAACGCAACAAACCCGCCGAACGCCAGCACCAGCGCCGGCATCGCCACGTTGATCCTGTCGATCTGCGCTGCACCAACTCCGGGCACGTCAACGAACGAACCGTCGCTCGTCAGCTGCGATGCAAAAACCAGCAGCAGTCCAAACAACGCAACGTCCAGGTAGTACTTCTGCATCACCCCTTGCGGTGTCGGCCGGGTCGACTCCCGCACGTTGCTCATCACGGTCCGCCCGGCGGCCATCGACGCGGGAAACACCATTGCAATAAAACCGGCCACCCCGGTCAGAGCCGAGACGATGTATGCCGATTGACCGAGCGACGACGGCAGCGGGTTCCCATCGTTCAGCCCGCTGAACAGCGGAACAACGCCGATCCACTTCACGAGCAGTGCCGCCACCGGCGGTGCGATCGCGACCGCCAGCAAACTGATCACGGCTCCCTCGACAACGAACGCACCGACAACCTGGCGGGCCGTCGCAGCCCTAGTACGCAATCGCGAAATATCGTCGCGCTGCGTCTCGACCATCAGGATCGACATCATGGCGACGAAGTAGAGAACGACCGCAGCAATCACTGAAAACACAACGGTCATCGGCAAACGACTGAAAAACGTCTGCTGCTGATTCCGGGCGAGCACGTCCCGCAACGGGGTCGATTGCAGGTAGCTCCCGATCTGCGACTGGAGCCCGATCTTCAGGTCGTCGAACCCCTGCAACAGCGCATCCGCACCCGACGCCCTCGCAAGTGTTGAGTCGACGTGGAACCGCCAGAAGTACCTGACCGCCATCCCGGGCATAAACGGGCCAACTTCTCTTTCAAACGCTCCCGGGTCAGGAATAAGCGGAAGGAAACTCAGGTCGCGGTCGTCAAGACCGAACTGCCCGTCGATATCTGACCAGAACTGTGGATCGGAATCACCACGGAAATACACCCCGGAGATTCGAACCTCTATCGAATCGTTGATCTCGTCCCAGAACGGGGCCACAACCACCACATCGCCAACGCTTATTCCAAATGCCTCGGCAGCAACTTCGTCGATAGCAGCCTCGATCGTCAGTTGACCCGGACCGCCCTCACCCGCCTCGGCAGAAGGCCACGCCCCGGCCGTGAGCACCGAACCGCTCCTCAGCCCGGGTGCGTTGATCAGCACTGCTCGCCAGCTGGTCCGATCACTCGACTCAGGTGCCACCCCAACCCGCTGTTCCACACTCTCGATCAGCAGTGTCGGCGACCCGTAGGTCACGGTGAGGTCGGTAACTATCGAAGAAGCAAACTCGTCAACCGTCGATTCGACCAGTGCCAACACCCGACGGTTGCTCGCTGCGTCGAAGTTCCGCTGCCGCCCGGTGATGACGATATCGTGGCTGGGGCTGGTGTCCTTCGCTATCTCGCGCGTAAGGGCGATGTCGCCAAGGGTGTCGAAGTAGATCACGCTGGCTGCGATCGTCACGACCGCCGCAACGACACCCAGCGAAACAACAGTCAACATCGACCAGTGCGACCGCGCCCTGCGCCCAACAAATTTCATATAGACAAGTGGACGCAACTCAGCCACTCTTCCCAGTGGTCCGCAGACTGCTCGCAACGTTGATTCTGCCAACCGATACTATGTCGATTATCATCACCGCAATCCCGATTGCCACAAGCCCGCCCGCCAGGCCAATCAAGTAGTTCCAGTCCGTCGAAAACTCGATCGGGGGAAGAACGGTCACACCGATCTCCGTCTGAGACGCCGTGTCGACAGCCAGCCGGGCCATCACCATACCGGCCCCGGTCCCGGCTGCCAGACCTGCCAGCAGCACCACGAGCTGCTCGACGGCAGTCACCACAAGCAACCCGGGGCGGCCCGCACCAAGCGCCCGCAGCACACTCATATCGAACCGGCCGCTGGCGGGTCGGTTCGGAACAAACGTGAGAAATCCCAGCAGCGCAAGTGCACCCGCCAGCGCGCCAGTCACTATGGAAGCTCCCCGCCAACCGGCAATTGCCAGCGGAGTGACCACCGACGATTCCCGCAGTTCGTTTCGATTTATGAAACTCCGGAGCCCGCCCACCTCGGCGGATATCCTGTCGAACGCTGCCGTTTCGTCCGCATCGTCAAGGCCAACAAATACCTCGCCCGCTACGCCGGCTGAATTGGCGCTGCTCAAAGCCAGGTGCCGCCACAACTGCGCAACGTCCACCACAACGAAGCCACCGTCGACCGGGTCCAGCGTCGGGAAGTACTCGACAGAGCCCACGATCTCGACCGGGACCGACCGCCCGAACGCATGGACCACCGTCTCGTCTCCAACCAAAAGGTCGTTCGCCACGAGCGCTGACTCGCTGAACAGCGCCGGAATTATCCCCGATCCCGCACGAACGATTCCTCTCACGCCGAGATCGGTGCCGATCCCTAGGTCGATCCGCAACCCCCGGTCGACCACATCTGCGGAATCGGTCTTTCGCCTGTACTCAAACCCGGTAGTCGATGTATCGATGCCCCGCGACGATGCCAGCGGATGCCAGTTGCCAGCCTCGTTAAACGATTCAAGCACCACCGCCAAAACGATAGCGGTGCTGGCGTTCTCACCATCTATCTCAGGCTCGTACATGATGTCGTCGATTTCGATCCGCGCAGGCGTCCCGAGCTCATCCGGTGTCAGTTCAAAAAAGACCATACCCACGATCTCGATGGGCCTCGACGCCACTTCCGGCACCCAGCCCATTCTCACCTGCCAGCCCAAACTGGTCACCGCCCCAAGGTCGACCGCAAACGAAAGGCCCTCGGCATCGAGCAACCTCAGGCTCGCTCGGATGTTCCGTTCGATACTGCCCGACCGCATCCGGATACCGACCCGTTTGGCGTTTCCCGGGACTATCAGCGCCGGAAGTTCAGTCTGTTCGACCAGTTCAACTAAATGCGCACCAAGCGGCAAGGACGCATAGTCACCGCGAAACGCGCCGATCCTGGCAAACTCAACAGGTGCGACGGCCAGCAATTCGAGCGGGCTGCCCTGGCCGCCCGCACGAATATCGCCCGTAGTTCGCAATCCAGCCGAAACGTACTGCACACCGGCAATACCCCTCACCTGGCGCAGTATCTCCGAACGGGGGCCGCTCTTCAGATGGACCGGGGTAATCCGGACGTCTGCACCGACTTCGTAGCCCGACTGGTCGCTGGCACTCTGCTGCAAAGTCGCGGCAACGGTCGCTGAAAGCATCGCCGTGCCCGCCGCGATACCAAGAATCGCGACCGGCCAGGCATAGGTGATCGGAACCCTCGCGAACAACGCCGATATCAAATGCGCCCACACCGGACCCCGCCTTGCAAAACCGCTCGAGACGAGCCGCGCCAGCGGTGGCAGGACCCTGAGCGAGAACAAAACCGAAACCGCCAGAAAAATAGCCGGAGCGAACGCAAGTAACGGATTTACCCCAACCGTTTCGCCGGTCCCTTCGCTGACCACCGATGTCTCCGTGGACAGGTCCCATATGACCACACCGCCAAACAGCAAGAACAGCAGATCGAGGTACTGGCGCTGAAAGAACGGTTTCCCTTCCACACGCAGCGACGACAACTGTGCCCCGCCAATCTCCCTGCCCTTGTCATTCCAGATCGTCCACTGCATGTAAACGAACACCAAGAACGCGCCCGAAAGCGACCACGCAAATGCCCCCCAACTCAGGTGCACGGGTATGCCCGACCCGAGCGTCACCGATGCGTATTCGGGAATCCAACCGACCATGGTGATCACCCCAACAGCCACGAACGGTGCCACCAGAGCCGGTATCAGCACGAGGAACACCGCTTCACTCAGGAACAACAACGAGACCTGCCGCCTGCCCGATCCACGTACCCACAGTCGCCCGATATCGACCCGGCGACGGGCCAGCAACACCCCGGCAGCCATCACCGAGTAGTAGGCCGCCGCCAGCAGCAGCACTCCTCCCATCATCAACGTTGGTATCCGGGCAAAACTGATCTTTTCACCCAGCGCGTTCAACCGATTTTCGAGCGCCGAAACTGCCCGCGATTCAGGCAACCTCCTCCGAAGCTGGTCGCCCACCTCACCAATCCCTTCGGCGGTAATCGCAGGGCTCTGCCGCTCCAGCTGTTCAAGGTCCAACTGAACCAGCCACCGGTTGGTTCCGATCGATGCCGGACCGCCCGTCACCGCGTCAAAAAGTCCGTCCCCGGCAATAAACAGCGGCAGCCGGTGTCGCGCACTCGGCCCGGAACGAGTCGGCTCCATTACCTCTCCGCCCAGGCCCATCCAGAATTCTTGCTCGAGATCGAGCGGTTCGAAAAATCCGACTATCCGCACCAGCAGGTACGGCGGGTCGGCCGGTGAAGGTGAAAGCCACACCTCATCCCCAACGCTCATTCCCAGCATTTCAGCCCTTGCCAGGGGTACAACGGCCTCGACGAGGGCCAGCCCCTCATCTCGCTGTACCCTCGCAGCCGGGCGCCTTCCATCCACGATCTCCACACGCTCCAAAAAGCCCTCGAAACGCTGGAGCACGGCCATGTCGGCGGCGGGGCCACCCACTATCGACTCAGGGTCCGCCGCCCAGAAATGGTCTCGCGTCCTCGATTCCTCGCCGATACTCACGACCAGTTCACCCAGTTCTGCCAGTGCAAACTCAACCTGTTCGGTCGCGGCTGAGATTGAGCGATCGGTCAGTGGAAATTCCTCGACGACGATCTGCAGGTTCCTGTGGGCAGGCGAAAGCGTTACCAGAGTCGACCTGAGGCCGAGCGACTCGATCACGCTCAGGTACATCGGTGTGCCGGCAAGTATTGCCGTCATCACAAGTACGCCCACGAAAAGGGCCAACATCTGGGGAAAGTCAGCGAGCAGGCGCCGACGAAATAACAGCAAGCCCGGTCATGTCCAATCAAATTCGGCCAGTAGTGACAAATG
>Ga0207966_1000639_pt1 | contig 19838 bp, 23 predicted proteins | sample Knorr_S23_td_NAD_FD_185611 | JGI IMG/M metagenome (GOLD analysis project Ga0207966, IMG submission 185611) | Marine microbial communities from Southern Atlantic Ocean transect - Knorr_S23_td_NADW_ad_2500m_LV_B (SPAdes) (version 2) | ecosystem: Environmental > Aquatic > Marine > Oceanic | place...
CAATAGTAGTAGGGAGGACACCTAAGAGATGGCTAAGCAGCAATTTGACCGGAGCAAGGACCACGTAAATGTAGGCACGATCGGCCACGTGGACCATGGTAAGACTACCTTGACCTCGGCCATCACCAAGGTGTTGGCTGAAAAAGGTCTGGCCAAATACCTGGACATGGACAGCATCGACAACGCACCTGAAGAGAAGGCCCGTGGGGTAACCATCGCCATCGCCCACGTTGAGTATGAGTCGGAAACCCGGCACTATGCCCACGTCGACTGCCCAGGCCACGCCGACTATATCAAGAACATGATAACCGGAGCGGCCCAGATGGACGGCGCGATCTTGGTTGTAAGCGCCCCCGACGGCCCCATGCCCCAGACCCGTGAGCACATCCTTCTCGCCCGCCAGGTTGACGTGCCAAAGATCGTTGTGGCCCTGAATAAGGTCGACATGATGGATGACGAAGAACTCTTGGAGTTGGTGGAACTAGAGGTCCGCGACCTCCTGAACCGCTACGACTTCCCCGGAGACGACGCTCCCGTCGTCCGCGTCAGTGGCCTTAAGGCCCTGGAAGGCGACGAAGAAGCCGCCAAGGGGATCCTCGAATTGGTCCAGACCATGGACGATTACATCCCCATGCCTGAGCGCGTGATCGACCGGCCGTTCCTGATGCCCATCGAAGACGTGTTCGGCATCAAGGGCCGCGGCACCGTGGTCACCGGCAGAGTGGAGCGCGGCACCTTGAAGGTCGGTTCTCCCGTCGAGATCATCCGCTGGGGCGATGTCCGCGAGACCGTGGCCACCGGCCTGGAGATGTTCCATAAAAACCTGGACACCACCCAGGCAGGCGACGCCGTGGGCATCCTACTCCGCGGTGTTGACCGGGAAGAGGTTGAGCGCGGACAGGTTTTGGTCGCGCCGGGTACGATGAAGCCCTACACCAAGGCCGAAGCCGAGGTATATATCTTGAGCCGTGACGAAGGCGGACGGCACACGCCGTTCTTCTCGGGCTACAAGCCCCAGTTCTACATCCGAACCAGCGACATCACCGGCGAGTGCACCTTGCCCGAAGGTGTTGAAATGGTGATGCCTGGGGACAACGTAAAAATGACGATTGAATTGATGAGCCCGGTGCCCATCGAAGAGCAGATGCGCTTCGCCATCCGCGAAGGCGGACGGACCGTGGGATCTGGAGTTATCACCAAGGTGGTGTCATAAGTCATGGCCAGAAAAACAGCCGACGTCCGGCAGATCATCACCCTGCAATGCGGCGACTGCCGGGAGCGTAATTACACAACCACGAAGAACCGGCGCAACGATCCCAACCGGGTGGAGTTGCGCAAGTACTGTTCCAGGTGCCGCTCGCACAAGACCCACCGCGAAGTGAGGTAGACACCGATGGCTAGGGCATCAACTCGCAGTCAACGAATCGTGGCCCCCTCTGGGGGTGGGCGTGTCGGCCCCGTAGTTTTCCTGCAGGAGACCTATCAGGAACTGCGGAAGTCGGTCTGGCCGAGCCGGGAAGAAACCGCGCGATTGACCTTAGTGGTCATTGTGTTGGCCATCGCCGCCGGATTCTTCTTGGGCGGACTTGACCGGGTTTTCGCCGAAACGTTCTCCCGAATCATCTTCCGCTAAAGAGATGTAACCCGGGGTGCGGTCTAAATAGACTGATATCAACGGGAATGAGAGGCGCCGGCCGGTGTTGCTCATTTCTGTTTGTCCCAGCATCGGATAATGCATCATGACTACAATTAATCCATTGGATACAGAAGAGACCCAAGGCCCCCGCTGGTATATCGTCCACACCTACTCCGGACAAGAAGACCTGGTGGAGAAGAACCTCCGCCTGCGTATTCAGAGTCTGGACATGCAAGACCGCATCAACGAGGTCTTGGTTCCCACAGAGGAAGAGGTGGTCTTCAAGGACGGCCAGCGCCGTTCGGAACGCAAGAAACTATTCCCCGGATATATCCTGGTCCAGATGACCATGGATGACGAAAGTTGGTACGCCGTACGCAACACACCCGGCGTAACCGGGTTCGTCTCCACCGAAGACGATCACGACAAGCGGCCCAAGCCGGTCCCTCTGGAAGACAAGCAGATGGAGGACATCCTCAAGCAGGTGGACTCAGACCCCACCCGTGTAAATATCGGTCTGGAACGCGGCGAGACCGTGCGGATCACCGAAGGGCCCTTCGTGGACTTCATCGGTTCCATCAACGACGTGGACGAAGGCAAGGGCAAGGTCCGTGTTATGGTATCCTTCTTCGGGCGCGAAACGCCCGTGGAATTGGATTTCCTCCAAGTGGAGCGCATCTAAGTCCATTTTTGCCTGAGCCGAGGCTCAGGCTGCTTCCCAGGCGAAAATCGATCGATAGAGTATCTGAAGGAGCCCCCGTTGGCGAAGAAAGTTAGGGCCATCATTAAACTGCAATTGGAAGCCGGAAAGGCTACCCCCGCCCCTCCGGTGGGTCCCGCTCTGGGCCAACACGGCGTAAACATCATGGGCTTCGTCAAGGAATACAACTCCAAGACCGCCACCCAGGCGGGGTCCATCATTCCGGTCCACCTCACCGTCTATGAAGACCGGTCTTTCACCTTTGTAACCCGCACGCCTCCGGCGTCGGATATGTTGCGCAAGGCCGCCGGGATCGAGAAAGGTATCTCTGAATTTCGCGAGGGCAGCGTCGGCAAGATCAGCAAACAGCAACTGAGGGAGATCGCCGAATCGAAGTTGGCCGACCTGAACGCAGGCGGCGTTGAGGAAGCGATGGCGATCATCGCCGGTACCGCCCGCAGCATGGGCATCGAAGTAGGAGAATAGCAACAATGGTCAAGCACAGCCGGCGGTTCAGCACCGTTGCAGAAAAAGTAGACCTCGAAAAGAAATACTTGCCACTTGAGGCCATGGAGCTACTGAAGGAAGTTTCCACCGCCAAGTTCGACGAGACCGTTGAGTTGCACATCAGGACCAACGTTGACCCGCGCCACGCCGACCAGATGATCCGTGGCGTCTGCAGCCTGCCCCACGGTCTGGGGAAGACCATCCGCGTGGTGGTGTTCGTCGGCGCGGAGGGCGCTGAAGCGGCCCGGGCCGCCGGAGCTGACTTCGTGGGCGAAGATGACCTGATCGAGAAGATCGAAGCAGGCTGGGACGACTTTGAAGTCGGTTTGGCCACCTCTCAGATCATGCCTAAGATCGGCAAATTGGGCCGTATACTGGGACGGAAGGGCCTCATGCCCAATCCCCGTTCCGGCACAATGGTCGAACCCCAGGACCTGCCCCGGGCGATCCAAGAAGCAAAAGGCGGAAGGACCGAGTACCGGACCGACCGCACCGCCATCATCCACTCCTCGGTCGGCAAGGTGAGTTTCGACGCCGACAAACTGGTGGACAACCTGGCAGCCCTATCAAGTGCTATAGTAAGGGACCGGCCGGACAGCATTAAGGGGCCATTCTTCCGGTCAGCCTACATCACGTCAACCATGGGTCCCAGCGTCTCGCTGGACCTCCCGGCGCTACAGGCGCTGGAATCGCCGGAATAACCCGGCGGCCGGCTTAACAAGCCGCTTCACAATCTAGTAATTAGCACGCCAAAGACAGCGGGTCCCCTTCGGGGGCTAAATGCGCAAGCCGCCCGTCCAGGCGCGACGGACAGTATCATCGGAGTAACTGACTCCCTGCGCCGCGTGCTTGGCGTAGGGAATTTTTCATTTCAATGGAGGAATGATTTGCCCACCCAGCAGAAGATAGACCTAGTCCAAGAAATCAAGGGCCGTTTGGAGCGCAGTTCCATCACAGTTACCACCAGTTATTCGGGCATCTCGGTGAACCAGATGGTTGAGCTACGCCGGGCCATGAAGGCCGGCGGCGTGGATTTCACGATCGTCAAAAACACACTGCTCGCTCTGGCCGCCGATGAAGCCCAAAAACCCCAATTGAAAGAGATTGTCCAAGGGCCAACAGCCATCGCCATCGGATATGAAGACCCAGCGGTAGCAGCTAAAGCCGTGGCGGATTTCGTCCGCACCGGCGGGTCCACGCTGGCCATCATAGGCGCCGTCATGGGGGACGGGGCCGCCATGTCCCCGGATGAAGTAAACAGGCTGGCTTCTTTGCCATCCAAAGCAATAATGCTGGCCATGCTGCTTGGCCAGATGCAGGCGCCCATCGCCCGCCTGCTCAGTGTCATGAACGGCCCTCTCCAGGGTTTTGGCAACGTTCTGCAGGCGCGGGTCCGCCAGTTGGAAGAAGAAGGTCCGGCCCCGGAACCAGAGGCTGCACCCGAACCTGAAGCAAGCGCTGAGCCGGAAGAGTCTGCCGAGGTAGAAGAATCACCCGCCGCCGAGGCTTCGAAGGACGAAGGACCGGCTGCGGAAGACGCTCCGGCTGCCGAAGCCGCACCGGAACCGGAAGCTGCCGAAAAGGAAGCCACCGAGGAACCGGAAGCTGAGCCTGAAGCTGAACCGGAAACTGAACCGGAAGCTGAAACAGAAGGCGAGGAAGAGGCAGAATAAATCCGGTCTCTTACGATCGTCAATCAAATCTAATTAACCAAAAACCTGAATAGCAAGAGAGGAGACATTTTGACCAAGGACGAGATCATAGAAGCGATCAAGCAGATGAACGTGGTCGAGTTGGCCGACGTAGTGAAGGCCCTGGAAGACGAGTTCGGCATCAGCGCCGCGGCCCCGGTGGCCGTTGCCGCCGCACCCGCTGACGGTGGCGCTCCGGCCGCCGGCGGCGCTCCGGCCGCGGAACAGTCGGAATTTGAGGTTAACCTCAAGGAGATCGGCCCCAACAAGATCAACGTCATTAAGGCCGTTCGCGAGGTCACTTCCCTCGGTTTGCGCGAGGCCAAAGAGTTGGTGGAATCCGCGCCTGCTTCGATCAAGGATGGCATCGCCAAGGAAGAAGCCGACGAGATCAAGACCAAGCTGGAAGAGGCCGGGGCCGCCGTCGAGGTCAAGTAACTCCTCGCCAGTATTCCCCGCATCCCCGTGTCCTAGGAGGACAGATTGGGCCGAAAAGACCGGGAGCGCTTCCAACGTTTGCGAGATAGCAATCCCGACTATGTTGGATACCGCGGACTGGATACGGTCGTAACCGTCCAGGCGCCGTCGGCCGCAACGGAGACGGTGGTCTGCTCGGTGTGCAACCGTAAGCGCAACGTGGCCAGCGATAGCCTCCCAGAGGACATCAGCACCTTCGTGTGCCTGAGGTGTCAGGAAGACAGCGGCGGTGACGCCACCTGATTTTTCAAGGCATCCCGAAGATCGACCTTAAGTCAGCTAAAAAGACCTCTCTTTGCCGAGAGGTCTTTTTTGTGGATCGGTAATCCGGAGCATGTTATCGGACGGTCGGTGAAATTAGCCGAGGCTGTATAGTAATCACCATTGGTTTACTAATCAATCGGATTGATGCCGCCAGTCAAGATTCGATCTGGATATGTGATTTGAATCCAAATTCGAACTCGAAGAAACTCCACGATCTGAGGCCTCACCATGTCGAAAATGCTTGAAGAAGCCTTCACCAAACTTGCAGAACTACCGGTAGCCGACCAAGATTCGATCGCAACCTGGTTGCTTGACGAATTGGTTTCTGAGGGAGATTGGAAGAAGCTGCTATCGGAGTCAGGCGAAAAGCTTGTACGCTTAGCAGATGAAGCACTGGCCGAACATACGGCAGGCCACACCAAAGAACTAGACCCAGATAGGTTGTGAGATCGCGGACGACGGTCTCTTTCCGCCGGGCCTACAGCCAGCTTCCCCAAAATATCCAACGTAAGGCTCAAGAAGCTTACCGGCTCTTCGAAGAAAACCGTCGCACCCAAGACTTCGGTTCACGCAGGTCCACCAAACGAGACCCATATATTCCGCTAGATACGCTCACATACCGTGCGCTCGGAATTAGAGAAGGCGACCAGATAATCTGGTTTTGGATCGGGACCCACGGTGACTACGAGAGATTGCTTGGCTGAACGTTACGATTCCTCTAATGATCCACTACCGAAACGGCGGCAACTGCCCGTCTAGGAATTCATAGGCGCGGTTGAATTGGCTCTCCGGCCCGTATCCTTCTGATTCCGGTACGGAGATGACCCCGACATCCGGCGCCAGTCCGATTCTTCCCAGTATCTCGCCTGATGGGGCGTAACGACGGGACATCGGCATGTACAAGGCCGATCCATCGCTGAGTTCCACGAAGCCATAGGCGGAGGCGTCCCCAGCGGTAGTCACCCCGAACAACGTCGCCCTTTCGGCGTCCTGCAAAGCCGCGGCCAAGATCTCCGCCTCGCGCGATGTCTGCCCGTTGACCAATACGATCATCAGGAGATCGTCCAGGTCCAGCCGGTCCTCGTTGGGGTCAATGGTGACTTCGGTGCGTCCACTGTTCTCGTCTTCCACATATCCGAACACCGTCCCCCCAGGCAGAAATTGTCCGGCAGTATCCTTCGCCGCTGCCGGTGAGCCGCCTGGGTTGGTCCGGATGTCTAGCATCAAGGCCAACATGTCGAACCGGTTCAGGGACTCCAAGGCGGAGAAAACCTGCTCGGCGGTGTTGTCGCGGAAACGGGAGATACGTACGTATCCAATCCCACCGGGAATCAGTTGACTCGCCACTGATTGCAGTTCGATATCTCCGCGGAAGACTTCCAATGAGACGGGTTCTGCTTCTCCGTCCCTGATCAGTTCCAAGGCGACCTTCGTGCCCTTCGGTCCTGCCACCTGGTCGACTACTTCCTGAACGCTCTGACCCAGCACCGAAACGCCTCCCACCGCCGACACGATATCGCCCGGCAGGATTCCGGCGCTCTCAGCTGGGGAATCAGCGAAGGGGAACAGAACGATCATGCCATCTTGGGAGATCACTCTGGCGCCGATGCCCAGGTAGGTCCCTTCGATGCCGCCTTCCAGGCTTTCCTTGGCCAAGGGATACTGGGTGGCGTTCAGATACACGGACGAAGAATCACCCAGCCCGGCCAACATTCCCCCGACCGCCGTTTCGACGACCGTGGACGGGTCGAAATCGGGGTTCGACGCCTGGTAAAGTGCCATCGCTCGCCATAGGTCCAGCATCTCACCCGGTACATAGGCCGGAGCCTGGCCGCGCATCCGGCCGACATCGGTCAAGAATGGATAGGGAGTGATATCCAGTATCTCCATGACCCTGGCCATCGCTCCGGTAAGCACGGATTCGGGTTCCAGGGCCTCGGAACTAGCGTAATTCCGGTTGATCTCTTCCCAAGCCTCCCAGACAATCGCTAGACCATCAGAGGTCTTCTCGGGAGAATCTTCGGCGGCCGAAGATGAAGAGCAGGCCGCCAACGCGAGAATAATCAGCAGAACGGCGGCGAAGGCGATGAAACGAGGGAAGGATCTACGGTAGAACGGTAGTTTTTGCAACATATATTCTTGAATACGGATGTGCCTTGGCGGCGGGTTTTCGAGCGTCAAGGTTGCGGCCGGTTAATTGTATCAGAAGGGCCAAGATTCCTTGCCTGACAGATGGCGCCATCACACCGGCATTGCCAGCGGTTAACGTGCCTAGTACACTTAGCATAACGTCTAATTACGGCGTAGCTAGAACCAAAATCCCCCAGAGAATCAGGAGCCGGAAACACGATTAAAGTCTCGGTCTTATATCCCAACGAAGAGGGGAAGAAATTCGACCACGGGTACTGGACGACCACCCACCTAGAACTGGTACAAAGTCTGCTTGGCCCAATGGGCCTGGTGAAGGGCGAGATGGAGAAAGGGGTGTCTGGCACCGACCCCAACGCTCCGGCGCCATTCATAGCGGTGGGCCACCTCTACTTCAACACCACCGAAGAGGTCCATGAGGCGTTCAAGGCCCATGGCGGCGCGATCAAGGGCGACGCCGCCAATTACACCGATATCAAACCCCAATTCCAGATCAGCGAAACTCTGCTCTGATCGTGAGCAGAACCCTGTGACCAAAGGCGGCCCACCGTTGGGCCGCCTTTTTGATTTGAGGAGCGAAATGGCATCGAGAGAGACGGGCGCAGCATTCGAGTTGTTGTCTGAACGGCTGATCAAAGACCACTGGGACTTCTACCCCACGGCCGGGTCGCGAATCGGCCGGCACGAGTACGACGGCCGCTTGCCCGATCTCTCGCCGGCGCAGAACACCCGCCGGGAAGGAGAACTGCGCCGCAGCCTGACCGAGCTTCGAGCGCTGGATGCAGACCGGCTGGACGAGTCGGGCCAGATGAGCTACCGGATGATGGAACTGTTTCTGCGCCGGGAGTTGTTCATCTTCAACGACCTGAAGCCGCTGGAGAATAACCCCATGCGGCACACCGGGTACCTGAACGTTAGCGGCTATATCCGCCGGGATTACGCCCCGCTGGAGGACCGCCTGCGTTCGGCGGCTTCGGCCATGAGGCAGGCGCCCGATTTCCTGGACGTCCTAGACAAGGCGCTGGACGACACTCTCCCGTCCCACGTTGTGGACATGAGCGTGGAGAGCTATTCCGGCATGGCCCGCTTTTACCGCGTTGACTTGGCGGAAGCTTCCAAAGGCGTAACGGACCAGGAGATCTCAAGCGAATTTGACCGGGCCCGAGAGACAGGCGCGGCCGCATTGGACCGGTTCGTTGAACGCCTTAAAGCCCGAGGAAATTGCGGCCCGGAGGGATTCGCCATCGGGTCAGAGCTTTATTCGGGCATGTTAGCCACCGGAGAGGGCCTGGAAGCCCCTCTAAGCCAGATCGCGGCCATTGGACAGGCAAACCTGGATGATAACCTAATGCGCATCAAAGATCTGGCCCAAAACATGGCGCCCGGCCGGCCGGTACCCGAGATAGTGGAAGAGATCGGCCGAAACCACCCACAGGCTCAGGAACTGATCCCGGAAACACGGAACATGCTGGAGGACATTCGCCAGTCGCTCATCGATCTCGATGTGATCAGCGTCCCATCCGAGGACCGTTGTCAGGTTATCGAAACGCCCACCTACATGCGTTATGCCTTCGCCGCCATGGACAGCGCCGGCGCCCTGGAAACGCAAGCCCGCGAGTCTTTCTACTACGTAACCCCGGTGGAAGATGACTGGAATTCTCAACAGAGGGAGGAATGGCTCTCCAATTTCAACTACGACACGCTGAAGATCATCTCCATCCACGAGGTCTACCCCGGCCATTTCGTTCATCATCTGCACAACCGCTACGGCCGCGAACTTCCGCTGGTCAACCGCGTGGCGACATCCTATTCCTTCACGGAGGGCTGGGCGCACTACACCGAGCAGATGATGCTGGAAACGAAGTACGGAGACGGGCAGCCGAATCTACTGTTGACACAGCTGCTGGAGGCCTTGGTGCGCAACTGCCGGTACATGTGCTCACTCCGGATGCACACCGAGGGAATGACGCTGGACGAAGCCACCAGGTTCTTCATGGAGAACGCCTACATGGCCGAATTACCGGCCCGAAGGGAGGCCCTGCGAGGAACGTTTGACCCAGGCTACCTGAATTACACCCTGGGCAAGCTGATGATCTTGAAGTTACGCGAGGACTACCGGCGGGAGCAGGGGAGTGCCTACAGCCTCAAAGAGTTCCATGACCGCCTGCTTTCCTTCGGCGGCCCTGCTTTGCCCTTGCTGCGGCCGGCCCTGCTCAAGGAGCCGGGGGATTCGGCCCTTTAGACCCGGAAATTGATCTTCCGGAAGGCTTCGACGTATTCGAAGCCGGACCCCCCTTCCGACGGCTGAGCGCGTTCCCTGATGAAATCTTCGACCTCTTTCGGGTACCGGCCGCCCATCTGACTCTTGTGGGCCGCCACTGCCTTGGTCTTAACGGCCAGTGACTCCGTGATATCGATGGTGGTATCTGGCTGCTCGGTCCCCCAGAATAAAATGGCCGCCGTTTTGTGGGGTTCCAGTCCTTCGTCGCGCCATAGCTCCACGAAATGGAGGTGGTCACGGGCGCACGGGAATACAGCATCCAGCGTAACTTGCCCGGCTATCCGGTGGTCTCGGTGCCAGGCCAAGTTCTTACGGTACGGTTCGGGGCACAGCACAACGTCCGGCTGGACCTGGCGGATCTGACGGACCAACTCCCTCCGGAATTCGTCGTCATCCTCCAGAAAGCCGTCCGGGTGATGGAGCATCACCAGTTCTTGGACTCCCAAAATCTCTACGGCGTCGGCCTGTTCTTGCTCCCGTATCTTGGAGAGTTCATCTGAAGAGACGTTGGGATCTGTGGTGCCTTTGCCGCCGTCGGTGCAAAGGACGTAGCGCACGGTGGCGCCGGCGCCGATCCATTTCGCGATGGTCCCCGCGCACCAGAAATCGGCGTCGTCGGGGTGGGGAGTTATTACCAGAACTTTCCGGGGGGTCTCATCCATCTACCTGGGGCCTCCTAAGGTCCTTGATGAGGTCGCCGGCCGAATTGAATCTCGGCTATTGTTACGCTTTTGGGCCACTCCCGGCCGCCTTACGATAAACGGCACGAAGTGATCATGATTTCGACACAGAATAGTTATAGTCAGCGAATTATTGCATCACTGAAAACGAAAATCACAGGTATCGTGCCCGAATTGTGAAGGGGCAAATACTCTGCTACAATCGCCCGAAGCCGTCAAGCACGGATCCGCAGTCTTTGGCTTCAAACATTTCCGCTCGCCGCGCCCAAGGGCGTCGAAATTCGTCAGCTTGAGTTTCAACCATTCAGCTTTAGAGTTTACCAGTCTGGAAGACCCGTTTGCCAGTCGTTAACTACACAAACGATCACAATGCGGCCCTCGCCGAATTCGTCGCCTCCCACAGCAGTTCAAACAGCGAACTCTACGACTTATGTTTCAGCACATTTCAAGGCGTGCTCGGGCAACCAGGTCTTGCTCCAACGGATAATTGTTTCGTGTTGGAACACGCCTGCGAAGCTAAGGGCCTGGCGCTGGTCTTTCGGGAGTTCGCCATCAGCCGTTCGGTGATCGAGGTTATGACCGCCCCCGAGCTGGCCGGCAGTCTCGATGAACAGGAACTCGTGAAGAGGGCGGTGGCCCGGGCCGAAGCAGAGGGATTGGGCGTGGCCCACATATGTGTGCTGCCCGAATCGGGACGGGGCGAATTGCTGGAGCAGGTCGGTTTTTCCCAGGTCCGCACCTACCTAGACATGCTGTGGGTCCAAGACGAACTGCCAGACTTGGAGCTTCCTCAGGGATATTCCGTGCGGTCGTTCCAGCCGGGAGACACACCATTACTGACCCGTGTCCAGAACGACGCCTTCACCGGGAGTTGGGGTTTCTCTCCAAACACCGAAGAACAGATCGAATACCGCGCCCACATGCCCAACACGTCTGAGTCTGGGATATTGTTCTTGTTCGAGGGCGATCGTCCCGCCGGCCATTGCTGGACGGTAATGGTCCCATCCGATAACGGCGTAAGGGGTGTCATCGGCATGATCGGCGTGGTGCCAGAATACCGGGGAAAGGGTGTGAGCCGCCACATCCTACATGCGGGAATGAAATATCTACGTTCGACCGGGCTGTCCGAGATCGGCCTGGAAGTTGACGGGAACAACGGGCCCGCCGTGGGCCTCTACAAGTCCACCGGTTTCAAGACGATAGGAGAGCGTCACTGGTTCGAGCGGGTCCTACCCGGCACCTGAAATCCAGAACGCTTAAATACCGTATCGAGCCGGATCCCTCCGGATATCACCACTCTCATGGCGTCCTCCACGCTCATATCCGTTCGCGTAACTTCTGAGGCGGATATGATGACCAAGAACCCAGACGACGGTATCGGTGTGGTTGGAATGTAGACCGACAGGACCTCTTCTCCGTTTGTGTCCAGCATGTTGGAGGTGATCAGTCCGATGGACATGATGCCGGCCCTGGGGTATTCGATCAGCACTACGCCCGCGTATTGCTGGCTGTCACCCAGGTCGCCGTTGCCGTCGTTGCCGTTTTGGTTTTTCGAGAGAATCTCGATCGCCATACGGGTGGTCCCGTAGATCCCCTTGACCAAAGGAATCACTTCCATCACCCGGTGGCCCAGGGAGATCAACCGCCGTCCGACCACTAGAGCAGCGAACAGGCCCAGCAAGTAGACCAGCACGATGAGGGCCACAAGTCCGGTCCCAGTGACTGAACGGCCGGGCAAGAGGTTGACCAGAGGCTCTAGCACCGGGTCCAGAAGATCGAAGAAGAACTTCAGGACTAGCACGGTGATGCCGATGGGTAGAATAACCAGCACGCCCGCGCCCAGGGTGCGCTGGAAGTGCAAAACCGGGCGGCGCAACGGGCCGAGACGATTCCGGCGGACGGCGCTGCCTACATCACGGGGTTCTTGGGTCAAGGTTTCCTCCGGGGCGGTGACCGTCGCCTGCCGGTCTGTTGTACAGGTACTGAGCCAAGGTTGTGGCAGATCCGAGGCTAGGAAGAAGAAATCTTCAGGGAAGAACAGGCGGTTGGCCTGGTCCGGTTAATAGTTATTATCGCCTTTCGTGGGGTGACCGGTCAACACGGCGTACTCGTCCCAGACCATCGCGGCGACGTTGTCCCAGCCCATTCCTTCGGCACGTTTTCGGCCCGCCTCGCCCAAGCTTTGTTGCAGACCGTCACTGGAGATGATCATCTCAACAGAATTGGCGAAGGCGTCTGGGCACCGCCACGGTTTCAGATAGCCGGTGCTGCCGTGCTGGATGATGGTGGAAAGTCCCCCGACCCTGGTTGCAACAACTGGAATGCCGCAGGCCATGGCCTCCAGGGCCACCAACCCAAAGCTCTCGTAATAAGAAGGCACCACGCAGACGTCGGCGGCATTGTAGTACAGGGGCAGTTCATTGTGGTCGACCTGGCCGACGAAGTCGATCTGGTCTTCCAAGTCCCGTTCCTTGGCCAGCAGTTTGACCCGGTCCGTCTCCCCGTCGCCGTTCACATCGGCTCCCACCACCATCACCCGGACACCGTCTTCTGAGTCCATCTGTGCGGCGGTTTCTATCAGGAGCTCCAAGCCCTTCAAGGGTTCTACCCGGCCAACATACAGCAGGATCTTATCGCCGTTCAGGCCGAGCCGGTCCCGTGCCGTTTTCCGGTCAAGGGGCCGAAAAACAGAGAGATCGACACCGCAGGGCACCAGAGATATCTTGGCGGCGTCAGCGCCGTATAACCGCACCATGGCGTCCCGTTCGTGGGGACTGAAGGCGATAATCCGGTCAGCGGTGGCAATCACTTCGGCCTCGATAACCGGCCGCTCGGCCTGCTCCACTTCTCCGGCCCGCGACTGCATCTTCAGAAGGGCCAGGGTATGGAAGGTGACGAGATGGGGGACGCCCATCACCTTAGAAAGTTCGCGGCCGATCCAGGATGAAAGCCAATAGTGGGAATGGACCACGTCGTATTTCAGTCCCTCTTCTTCCCTAAAGGCGTTTACCTGCTCCAGAAATTCGGGAAGGTGGGCATATAGATCTCCCACGTGAGCGTCGGGCGGCCCAGCTTTGATATGTATCACGCGGACGTTCGGCCCAATAGTCTCGATGCGGTTGGCGACATCTGAGTGCTCCCGGGTGAAGATGTCTATCTGCATCCCCATATCGCCCAGGGCAGCCGCCAACTGCCGGACATACACGTTCATGCCACCCGACTTCCCCTGTCCGGGGGCCGCCAGTGGGCAGGCATGGAGCGTGATGAACGCTGCTCGCCTCACGCTCAATTCTTGGTTACCACCATCTGGTAAATGCTCCTCTGTTGTCCGCCCAGGTGCGCCTTATAAGGCTCCGGGCCGCGCAGGAAGTCAAAATAGTTAAGGCCCCGGTCTATGGCGTCCTTCAGGCACATCGCATTCAGCAAAAGGCCCACGCTAAAATAGGCATACTCGGGATCGTAGCCACTATTGTATAACAGGCGGGAGCCCCCGTAGTCAAAACACAAAGATGTGGCCACGGTGGCGCCGTCCTGGTCCAGAAAGAACAATTGGAGTTGTCCCATCTCGGCCATGCGTTGCGTGATGTTGTGAAAGAAGCGCTCCCGCTCCGGGGTCATGAACTCGTCTTTGTCTGCACGGCTCAAGCGCATCAACGTCAGGAACTCGCCCAGCCGCTCGGCAACCTGGGCCGGTTCTGACAGGGAATACCATTTCCAGTCGGTCTGGGAGTCCAACCTGCGCAATTTGCGGCGCAGTTCGTGGCGGTCTTTCTTGTTCAGCATGCCCAGGTACTCATCCCAGGTAGCGGGAAGATTGATGCCCGACGTAACGTCTTCTTGTTCGATCTCCACGGTATAGCCGAGGCCGCGGGCCATCTCAGGGAGGAGCTCAAGTGTCGGAGAGTTCTCCCGCAGCGAGTCGAGGCGCAACAAACTAACTTCCTGCTCTTCCATACACTCTAAAAGGGAACGGTAGAACCCCTCTTCGTGTCCGGGCCTGATGGGGAAGTCGTTGTAATCAAAGGTGTCTTGGCTGCCCACAAAGGTAACGGTGTTTCCGGACTTGGCAAGGGACGCGATGGCGGCCACGCCGCCGGACGCCCCGTCAGTCCCGTGGTAGGAGAAACCGCACATGGTCCGGCCGTCTCCGAATGTATCCCACCATACTTTCTGCCATTGCGGAGTCAGGAACAGGGTGTCTGCCGGGCTATCATGAAGCACAGATTCCCATTCGGCTTCAATCTCTTGAAACGATGTGATCGGTGTATTCGCCACTATCTATTCACTATTTATTTTTATTTTTCTACCGGCTGTGCATCAGGGCTAGGAGGCCTTCCCGCCCTGACGGATAATTCTCGAATTCGCCGCGAGTCGCCGAAGTCAGCACCCGCGTTCCGGATTTCTTAACGCCGCGCATGGCGATGCAAAGATGCTCTGCTTCGAGTTCGACAACCACGCCATCCGGTTTGAGAACGTTGAATATGGCGTTGGCGACGTCAGCGGTGAGCCGTTCTTGCACCTGAGGGCGGTGCGCCGCAATTTCCAGTGCTCTGGCCAGCTTACTTATTCCGGCGATCTTCCCGTTGGGCACGTAACCCAGACGGGCTTCGCCGAAAAACGGCAGCAGATGATGCTCACACACCGAATAAAAGACTAGGCCGTTCACGATAACCGGATCGTTGCCTTCGGCCTCGAAGACAGTATCGATCGCATCTTCGGTATCGATGCCGATACCGGAAAACAGACCTTCATACATCCGCGCGACCCGGTCAGGGGTGTTCAGCAACCCTTCGCGGGATGGGTCATCGCCAATTGCGGCCAATATCTCAGCCACCGCTTCTTTTATGCGCTGTTTTTGGACCGTTTTATTTGCCTCTATCCACCGATTCCAAGGGTGGCCGCTTCGATCGCCTCGATGTTCGCCTCGATCTCGATCGCCTGTCCTCCTGCGCTGCTAACCGCTAGATCGGGGTCTTTCAGACCGTTGCCGGTACAGACGCACACGATGCGCTTGTCATGGAGGTCCATCCCTTGGCGGTGCATCTTCACCAGACCGGCGAACGAGGCCGCCGACGCCGGTTCGCAGAATATCCCTTCCTGGCTGGCCAAAAGACGGTAAGCATCCAGTATCTCGTCGTCTGAGACCGAATCGATGACGCCTCCGGACTGGTCTCTGGCATCAACCGCGCCTTGCCAGGTTGCCGGGTTTCCGATGCGAATGGCCGACGCTATCGTCTGTGGCCGGGCCACCACCTCTCCTCTGACTATCGGCGCGGCGCCTTCGGCCTGGAATCCCATCATTCTTGGCAGCGTCTGGCTCCGGCCCAGGTCCATGTACTCTCGGAAGCCCTTCCAGTAAGCGGTGATATTGCCGGCGTTACCCACGGGTATGAACAGTAGGTCAGGGGCGTCGCCCATAGTATCCACAAGTTCAAATGCAGCTGTTTTCTGTCCCTCGATCCGGTTGGGGTTCACTGAGTTGACCAGAGTGACATCGTTGTTCTCTGTGAACTCACGGACCAACCCCAACGCCACATCGAAGTTTCCGTTGATCATGATGACTTTTGCGCCGTAGATCATGGCCTGGGCCAGCTTGCCCATGGCCACTTCCCCTTTGGGAATCAATACGAAGGTCGGTATGTCGCAATAGGCGCCGAAAGCCGCCGCCGATGCGCTGGTGTTGCCGGTGGACGCGCACATGATTGCCCGAGTGTCTTCTTCGAGCGCTTTGGCGATGGCCACCACCATGCCCCGGTCCTTGAAAGACCCGGTGGGATTACAGCCTTCCAGCTTGAAATACAGCTCCGGGCAGTCCAGTTCCCTTCCCAAGCGGTTGGACTTAACCAACGGGGTATCGCCCTCTCCCATTGTGATCATGGGGGTTTCGCTGGTCAGAGGTAGCAGTTCCCGGTAGGTGTTTAAGACCCCAGCACCCATACGCTTAACCCAAACTCCTGTTGCCTCGATTCTGCGCCAGTGAGGACATTATTCTTCGATCCTGATCATGTTGCTGACCCGTCGGACCTGGTCCAGTCCGGCCATGGCTTTTAGGGCGTTCTGCATCGACGCTTCTTTGGCGGGATGCGTGGTGATCACGATCTCAGCGCTTTCGGTTTCCGGGTGAGTATCCCTTTGGAGTACCGCCGCGATGCTGATCTGCCCATCACCCAAAACCTGGGCGATCTTCGCCAGCACCCCTGGATGGTCGGCCACCTCCAGACGTATGTAATACCGCGCTTGGAGGTCCCCGATGGGCCGGACGGCTAATTCAGCTCCGTTGCCTGGTCTCTTTTCTTCTTGCGTTCCCGGTGGGGTGGCATGGTTCCCCATCCTGCGGACCACTTCGATCAAGTCGCCGACCACCGCGCTGGTGGTAGGCTCTCTTCCCGCTCCCATTCCATGAAACAGGACCTGCCCGCAGAGGCTGCCGTCAACCTCCACGGCATTGTACACTCCATCGACCTTGGCTAGCATATGTTCAGCGGGGACAAACGCCGGATATACGCGTAGTTGTACGGCGCCGTCTTCCAGGGTTGCGATAGCCAACGATTTGATGGAATATCCCAGTTCTTGGGCGTAGCGGAAGTCCTGGGGCTCAAGTTTGGAAATGCCTTCGCAGAAAACATCGGCGTGCTGGAAAGGACGCCGGTAGGCCAAAGAGGCAAGGATGGTCAATTTGTAGGCGGCGTCGATGCCCTCGATGTCGTTGGTGGGGTCAGATTCGGCGTATCCCAGGTCCTGAGCTTCACCAAGAGCTTGCTCGAAACTGGTCCGTTGGTGGGCCATACGGGTCAGGATGTAGTTGGTGGTACCGTTGATGATGCTGCGGATGGAACGGATGTCATTGGCGGCCAGTTCATTCATCAGGCAGCCGACGATGGGAATACCGCCACCGACACTGGCTTCAAAGAGCAGGCTTGCACCGTTCTGCCGGGCAAGAGCCAACAGTTCCGGCCCTGATTTGGCCATCACCTCTTTGTTGGCGGTGACAACATGCTTGCCGGCGGCTAGGCTCTGCTTGAGATAACCTTCCGCCGGGTTGGTGCCACCCATCACTTCCACCACAATGTGGATTTCAGGGTCGGAGAGGATGTCTTCCGCGTTGGTGGTCAGCACACCGGAAGGCAAGTCGATGTCTCTGGGTAGAGCCAGGTCGCGGACCAAGACCTTCTTCAGCTTTACCGAGCGGCCGGCCACGTCGGCGAGGGACGACAAACGGTCAAGGAGATGAGCCGCCACTCCTGTGCCCACAACGCCCAGGCCCATCAAGCCAACGTTGATCACATCAGGAATGTCGGAAGGCATACCGCTAGACGCCGCCATATACCCTACTATCCTCCACCAAGGGGGTTGGGAATCCCAGGGAGTAGCTCGGGTACGGGGGTCGGTCGATCGATGCGCGGCGCGGTGATGAACACCTGATCAGTGACCCATTCGTACAATCTACTGTTGAAGTTCATCCGCACGAATCCTTGTTCGGTCCCCGAAACCAGGGCTTCACGCTGCCAAGCGTCCACCGACTCCCGCAGCAGTTTCGAACCCATTAGGCCGGTCAGATCCCGCTCTTCGGAAGGTGCGAGCACCTTGATAAGGTAATAGGCCTCGTTGGTGAAGATCGGCTCGCTTACCTCGCCGGGCATCAGCGCTTCGATCTCGTCTTTCAGATTGCCAAAGACGTAGTCATCGAGATCTGGGAATGCACCTTGAGGAACCCATCCAACGTAACCGTTGGGGTCGGCGAACTGGCTGGGAGAATTCAGCTCCTGAGCGATCCGAGTAAAGTCTTCATTCACCAGGCGCTGTTCCACATCGCCGATGAGTATTTGCCCGTCGGTCGGGAGTTGGATCCATTGGATCTCTACGTGCTGTTGGCGTTCTTCAATGGCCTGCGTCAAGAAGCCCGCCAGAGCCTGTTGGGCAAGCTGTTCTTCGATGATAACCCTGAAATCCCCGTCCGATAACCTGGTGGCCGTCAGGTAACCTGAATAGTTGTCTTTGAATTCCCGTTCCAGTTGTCCTGGATCGGTTTCCTGTCCTGGGGCCGCCGTCGGAACGAATTGCCGCCGGAGTTCCTCTTCGATATCGGCGTCGCTGATACTGATACCCAAAGATGGGGACCGCTGGCGAAGTATCTCGGCGTCGATCAAGTTTTGTAGGTACTCGAATGGGACAGTACTCAGGTTCACCTGGCCGCCCTGGTAGCGGTTGACTCCCTGCAGGACCCTGATGCGTTCTACCAAGTCGCCCATGTTGAATTCCACGTTGTTAACGGAACCGGCCCAAACTCTGGGCGGTTTGAAGAATTCTTGGTAATAACCGAACGCGACCACCCCTACTATGACGAGTATCAAAGCGGATCCGATTCCAAAACCGACCCGGCGCTGTTTGCGTTCGGCAACGATTTTGGGATCTTCCTGCGGGGCGGGTTCTTCTCCGTGAGCTCGTTGCTGGGCTCGCCTGCGGCGGCGGCTGCCTCTGCCCGAGTTTGCAGCGCCGAACCTTCGGAGCCAGGGAAATGGCATTGTCTACCTCGACGAGCCTTGGGTGGAGATGGTGAGGGGATCGGCGGCGTGGCATGGCGCCTGCAACGCCGGGTCTTTCAAGTTAGGGCCGCTTAGGTCACGGCTTAGTGTCGTCCGGGTCCGCTTAGCGGCGGATACCGCCGGAATAGGCGTGGTAGGCGACAAAAGGCACCAACGCGATCTGCCTGGCCCGCTGGATAGCAGACCGAAGGGCACGCTGATGTTTGGCGCAAACACCGGTGCGGCGCCGGGGTTCGATCTTGGCCCGCTCGGAGACGAACCGCCTGATCTTATCGATGTCTTTGTAATCGATGTGGGTTACTTTTTCGACGCAGAAGGCGCAGACTTTGCGCCGGCGTACGAATCGACCTCGAGGGCGTCCACCGGGGCCGCCGGGCCGTCCGCCTGGCCGGCCACCGCCGCCTCCACCACCGAATCTTTGTGGTGGTCCGCCTGGTCCTCTGGGGGCTTCTGTCGTCATGCTGGTTTTAGTCCTTTATTTTCGCTGCCACAATCGAATTAAAATGGCAGGTCGTCTACCGAGTCGAATTCCGGGGCATCGTCCGCCGCGGCGCCGACGCCCGATTCGTATGGGGCTGATGCAGGCGCACCGCCTCCGTCTCCGCCTCTGCCGCCCAAAAATTGGACGTCATTCAAGAATACATCGATGGAAACCCGGGTCTGGCCGTCGCGGCCTTCATAGGTGCGGCTGCTCATGCGGCCTTCGATGTAGACCTGCTGGCCTTTAGTCAGGTATTGGTTGCACGTCTCGCCCAACTTCCCCCAGGCGCTGACATTGAACCATTCTGTTTCTTCTTTCTGTTCTCCCGCGCTGGTGGTATACCGGCGGCTGGATGCCACGCTAAACGAGGTTACCGCTTGACCATTGGGTGTGTACCGCATCTCTGGGTCCCTGCCCAGATGTCCAATGA
>Ga0207966_1000641_pt1 | contig 19799 bp, 18 predicted proteins | sample Knorr_S23_td_NAD_FD_185611 | JGI IMG/M metagenome (GOLD analysis project Ga0207966, IMG submission 185611) | Marine microbial communities from Southern Atlantic Ocean transect - Knorr_S23_td_NADW_ad_2500m_LV_B (SPAdes) (version 2) | ecosystem: Environmental > Aquatic > Marine > Oceanic | place...
CAATAGCAAAATTTACTGGTTGGAATTCAAATTTAAGTAATTTCTCTGAATATGCAGTATTCAAACATGTATCAGGTAATAAAACTATGATAGAAAAAATTTGTGAATTAGAACCCGGACATGCTGCAGAATTCGATGTAAATAAAGGAGAATTAAGAATTTGGAGATGGTATGATTTTGTGGAGCGGCGTGTAGAAGAAAAAATTGATTATAAAAAATTAGATAATATTATTTTTGACGCGGTTAAAAGGCATTTAATTTCGGATGTGCCAGTAGGAATTCAATTAAGTGGAGGAATTGACTCTTCTATACTGGCATGGTATATGTCAAAAATTAAGAAGGATGATATAAAATCATTCACAATTACATTCCCAGATAGTGAATTTGATGAATCAAAAGAGGCGGCAGAAACTGCAAAAAAATTTAATTTTGAACATTATGAAATACCATTTACAATTAGAGATTTTATTGAAATTTGGCCAAAAGCAATAAAATTTTTTGATGAGCCAATAAACCATCCTCATACTCTAGCATTATTCAAATTATATCAAGTTGCAAAAAATCATGTAAAAGTTCTACTGTCAGGTGAAGGTGCTGATGAAGTTTTCTTAGGATATGAACATTATAAAAAATCACTCACTATAGATAATTTTGAAGAATTACGAGATTTTGATAAATTTCTTGATTATGAAATAATTGAACTGTTGCTCACATTAGGTACCCCACGGAAAGATTGTAAACAATCTGCTAAAGATGCTCTGAAAAAATTCGGTTCGTTGAAAGCCGTTTTAGAAGCAGAACCAACAGAATTAAAAGAGATCAAGGGTATTGGGGATAATAATGTATTCGGACTCAAGATTGCCCAATCTGTTTCACGACGTTATCTTGCAGATCGGATTATTGATCAAGATTTTATTCGGTCAGCTGATGAAGTGATAGATTATCTCAAGCATAATCTCAGGGACAAGAGTCGCGAAGTATTTTTGGTTATTTATCTCAATGGGCGCAACCAGATCCTGAAAATGGAAGAATTGTTCCAAGGCACGCTCACAACATCAGCCGTTTACCCGCGGGAGGTAGTAAAGCGAGCGCTTGTGAATGATGCGGCTGCTTTGGTCTTTGTCCATAACCATCCCAGTGGAAATCCCAACCCGAGTAAAGATGATCTTACCATCACAAAAAAATTGAAAGAAGCAGCCCAGGCAATTGATGTATCCGTCCACGACCATTTGATAATTGCAGGAAATGATGTGTATTCCTTCGCAGACCACGGATTGATTTAAGTTTTAATGTGTTATAGTGTGCATATGTTCAAGTGTTAATACAAATCTTACATGAGCACACCAACACTTTAAAACTCCAACACTTATTTTCATGAAGAAATTCAAAACGAAACTCATTACGTATGATATTTCCGGTGCTTGGACTTTCCTTACCCTACCGTTTAGTGTTGAAAAAGAATATGGCACCAAAGCACAGGTGAAAGTGAAAGGAACAATCGACGGCGTATTTTATAAAAGTACACTTCTCCCCCTGGGTGACGGCAAACATAACCTGGTGGTGAAAAAAGAGATTCGGAAAAAAATTGGAAAAGAAGCAGGGGATACTGTATTTGTAACTTTAGAAAAAGACACTACAAAACGGGTTGTAAAAGTGCCCCAGGATTTCCGGAATGCATTAAGGTCCAAAGCCGCAGAATTCTTTGATGGATTGGCGCCATCCTATAAAAAAGCCTATGTGGATTGGATTGAAAGTGCGAAAAAAGAAGAAACTCGTCAACGACGAATTACCAAATCAGTAGAGAAATTATCAAAAGGTGAAAAACTGAAATAGCCACGAAGTTCGTTAATGCACGCTAATATTATTTTAATTTTTCTTAGTGAAACTTCGTGCTCTTTTTGGCAAAAAAAATGAGTATTTTTAACCGAGCTGAGATTATTGATCAGAATTTTATTCACAATGTGAATGTGGGAAATTTCCCTTCATCACGGACCAATCTCTTTTTATCCCAAACCAATATTCGATCATCTGAACTGATCTCACTATTTGAATCCCAGGTCTTGAGTCGCCACATGGATCTGAAAGCACGCCGTTTGAAAGATGAAGGAAAATGTTTTTATACCATTGGTAGTTCCGGCCACGAAGGGAATGCAGTTTTTGGAAATGTTTTTCCTTACACAGATATGGCGTTTCTCCACTATCGAAGTGGTCCATTTTTTATGGAGCGGTCTAAACAAGTTCCCGGAACTACACCGATTTATGATATGGCGCTTTCGTTTATGGCCTCATCAGAAGATCCAATTAGTGGGGGCCGTCATAAAGTTCTTGGTAGTAAAGTGCTCAATATTCCTCCTCAAACCAGTACGATCGCCAGTCACCTTCCTAAAGCCGTGGGAACTGCTTTTTCAATTGATCGCGCTAAAGACTTGGATATTTCAGAAAGGAAATTGAAAGCTGACAGTATTGTATTATGCAGTTTTGGAGATGCCAGTGCGAACCATGCTACAGCATTAAGTGCGTTTAATACAGCTAGTTGGGTCAGCAATTCTGGGGGACATGTCCCCATTATTTTTATATGTGAAGATAATGGAACCGGAATTTCTGTGCCGACCAATGAGCATTGGATTGAGCAAAATTTCTCTAATCGTCCTAGACTGCAGTACGTACAAACAGATGGGCTCCATCTCATTGATCTTATGATTAAATCTCGACGGGTAGAGCACGATTGCCGGATAGATCGGTCGCCCATTTTTCTACATATGAAAACGGTGCGACTCATGGGGCATGCCGGTTCTGATGTGGAAGTCAGTTATCTTCCTTTGGCAGATATTGAAGCCACAGAATTCAATGATCCATTGCTCCATTCAGCACGAATTTTAATAGAGAATAATTGTTTATCAGCAGAAGAGATATTACGCCTTTATGAATCGATTCGATTACAAGTTAATCACGTTTTTGATGCTGCAACGCTACGGCCTAATCTAGAATCAGCTGAAGGCGTTATGGAATCAATCATTGCCAATCAGTCATCGCGAAAGGCACCAAAACAGCCCACAAAAAATGCTCGAAAAAAACTATTCGAAAAAGAATTCAAAAGAATGGATCAATCCCATCACATGGCAAAATTGATCAATTATACCTTATCGGATATTATGCTTCGTTATGAAAATACATTGATCTTTGGAGAAGATGTGGCACAGAAGGGCGGTGTTTATCATGTAACTGCGGATCTTTATAAACAATATGGTATCCGTCGAGTGTTTAATAGTCCCTTGGATGAAACTTCTATCATTGGATTTGGGATGGGGTTTGGTCACAATGGCTTCATTCCAATTCCTGAAATTCAATTTTTGGCCTACCTCCATAATGCAGAAGATCAATTGCGTGGAGAAGCAGCTACATTACCTTTTTTCTCTAAAGGTCACTTCACCAATCCAATGGTTTTACGTGTTCCGGGCTTGGCGTATCAAAAAGGATTTGGTGGTCATTTTCATAATGATAATTCATTGGCCATTTTTAGGGACATTCCCGGTTTAATTCTTGCAGTGCCGTCTAATGGTGCAGATGCATCAAAAATGCTTCGAACTGCCGTTCGAGAAGCTTATGAGAATGGTAGAGTCGTGGTTTTTATAGAACCGATTGCACTTTATATGGCAAAGGATCTTTATGAACCAAAAGATGGAAAATGGGTTTTCCAATATCCCGATTTAGATGAAGAAATTCCATTAGGGAAATTTTCAGAATATGGGAATGGAAAGACACTCACAATTATCACATACGGGAATGGTTTGTACTTGTCACTTCAGGCTAAAAAAGAGATTGAAAAAAAACTAAAGAAAAAAATTAAAGTCATTGATCTCCGCTGGCTGTCTGATATCAATATTCAAAAATTATTGAATGCCATTGGTACGTGTGAAAATGTACTTATTGTGGATGAATGTCGTCGAACGGGGTGTCACGGTGAAGGGCTTATTTCAAACTTATTGTCTGAAAGTGATAAGCATTTGAATATTAAACTTCATGCAGCGGAAGACAGTTTTATTTCAATTGGTATTGCTGCGACTGCTACACTTCCAAGTAAAAAATCCATCATTAAACACGGATTGGAATTAGTGAATGGCTAAAGAACGCATTGTGATAATCTGTCCAGGACGAGGGACATATACGCGAGAAACATCGGGTTATTTGGCCACTTTTGGCGCATCGGCAAAAAACCAGATTGCTTATATGGATGATCAGCGAAAATTGGTTGGAAATTCCACGTTAACAGAATTGGATTCGAAGCCATTTAGAGCCAAAATTCACATGTCGGGGGAACATGCGTCGCCACTTATTTACGCTTGTAGTTTATCTGACTTTCTTTCCATTGATCAAGAAAAATATGAGATTGTTGCCATCACAGGAAATTCCATGGGATGGTATAGTGCCTTGGCATTAAGTGGAGCTTTGACCCATGAAAATGCCTATTCCTTAATTAGTACTATGGGATCCATGATGAAAGATGGCACTATCGGTGGACAAATTATATATTCAGTTATGGATGAAAATTGGCACGTTGATGAGTCTGAAAAAGAAGAAGTATTAACCAAGATTAAAAATGTAAGTGCTTATGTGTCCATTTATCTTGGAGGATATTTGGTTATTGGTGGAGAGCAATCAGCATTAGATATCTTATTAAAGAAATTACCTGCAAAGGATAATTATCCATTTCAATTGCCTTTTCATGCTGCTTTTCATACACCCTTATTGGAATCCATCTCAAGAAAGGCACACGAATTATTGCCTCAATCTATTTTTCAAAAACCTGCTGTTCCACTGGTGGATGGACGAGGGAAAATTTGGTCACCTTTTAGCACAGAGATTGGAGATTTGCATCAATATACATTGGGGCATCAAGTTACAAATGTTTATGATTTCTCTGCATCTATTACAGTTGCTATGAAAGAATTTTGTCCTGATAAATTGGTGCTTCTAGGTCCTGGAAATTCCCTGGGTGGTGCCATAGGTCAAATTATGATTCAAAATAATTGGTTGGATATCCATTCGAAAAAAATATTTTCATCTCGTCAAAAAGAAAATCCCTATCTCATATCCATGGGTATGGAAGAACAACGGAAATTGCTATGCTGATCGGTCAAAAGATCGAAATACTCGACTCCACACTCCGGGAAGGGGAGCAGACCCCCGGGGTTTCATTCACGATCGATGAAAAAGTTGCATTAGCAAAACGGCTGGATGCCTTTGGTGTCGATTTTATCGAATTGGGACACCCTGCCGTTTCTCCAGATGTATATGAAGCTGTAGAAGCATTAAATGACCTTGATCTAAATGCAAAAAAAATGGCTCACGGCAGGGCGTCAAAATCTGATATCAATGATGTTGCAGCCATTGGCGTTGGCTGGATGGGTATCTTTTTTGGAACATCTCCATTAAGCCTGAAACATAAATTTAATGTAACTAAATCTGAAGCTTTAATTCGCATTGAGACTACTGTAAAATATGGGAAGGACAAGGGTCTCAAGCTCCGATTCACAGCAGAAGATGCCAGCCGTACCGATTTAGATTTTCTTATTCAAGTTGGACAATTAGTTCAGAAAGCAGGTGTAGACCGATTCAGCCTGGCAGACACCGTTGGGTGTTTAACACCAACAAAAATGAAAGAATTGGTCAGTCGAATAGTTTGTGAATTAGATATTCCCATACATGTCCATTGCCATAATGATTTTGGCATGGCTACGGCCAATGCACTTTCGGCCCTAGAATCTGGTGCACAGTGTGTAGATGTGGCAATCAATGGATTAGGAGAGCGTTGCGGACTGCCGCCATTGGCAGAAGTTGCGATTGCTTTAACCAACATTTATAAAGTAAATGGGAATTGGAATTTGGGATTGATTCCAGAATTATCAGAATTGGTTAAGGCATTTTCTAAATTGGATTCAAATGCCAACCAGCCTATCGTTGGAAAAAATGCATTCACCCATAAATCAGGTCTTCATGTGAAAGCAGTCCTGAAGGAGCCAGAATCGTATGAAACTATTTCTCCGGAATCGGTCCATCGAAAACGTCATTTTGTGATTGATAAATACACGGGAAATTCTGCACTTAATAATAAATTAATTCATATGGGAATAAGCGTAACACGCAAAGAATTAGATACAATTTTAATCGAAATAAAATCTCATCCCGAAAAATTGAACTGGGATGATAAAGACCTCATTTCTCTTACTAATTCAATGGGAATAAAATCGTAATTTCAATGTCAAATTTTATGGAAATTTTATGAAAAAATTAGGACCTGATTTTTACAATATAACTGACCTTCTCACCGAAGAAGAATTACTGATCCAGCAAACGGCCTATGATTTTGTTCAAACGGAATTCATGCCACTAATCAATGAGCATTATGAGAATTCAACCTTTCCCATGGAGTTGGTTTCCAAACTGGGTGAATTGGGTTTCATGGGCTCAGCACTGCCGGAAGAATCCGGTGGCGCTGGTGTAAGCAATGTGGCGTATGGACTCATTCTCCATGAACTCGAGCGTGGCGATTCCGGTCTCCGATCGTTTGCCAGTGTCCAGGGCGCTTTGGTCATGTATCCCATTCACGCCTATGGTTCGGAAAAGCAAAAGCAAAAATGGCTCCCCGGTCTCGGTGCCGGAACCTTGATTGGTTGCTTTGGTCTGACCGAACCAAACTTCGGCTCCAATCCAGGTGGTATGGCAACAAGCTGCAAAAAGGATGGTAATGATTGGATCATCAACGGCAATAAAATGTGGATCACCAATGGGTCCTTGGCTGATGTGTCTGTGGTCTGGGCGAGAGATGAAGATGGCATCGTTCGTGGGTTTTTATTGGAAAAGGGACTAGAAGGATTCACATCCAGCGACATTCATGGGAAATTAAGCTTGAGAGCATCTGTAACGTCTGAACTATCCATGATGAATGTCCGCGTTCCGGATTCAGCACGACTCCCCAATATTGAAGGATTAAAAGGACCATTGGGCTGTTTGACACAAGCTCGCTATGGTATTTCTTGGGGAATGGTAGGTTGTGCGGTGGATTGCTACAACACCGCCTTGGAATATGCTAAAGAACGAAAACAATTCTCCAAGCCCATCGGCGGATACCAATTGACCCAAGCCAAGCTGGCGGATATGGTTACACGAATTACAGAAGCGCAACTCATGGTCTATCGCTTGGGACGACTCAAAGATGAAGGAAAAATGACATTCCAGCAAGTTTCCATGGCGAAAAGGAACAATTGTGTTTTGGCGAGAGATGTAGCCAAGATATCACGGGGCATTCTTGGGGCAAACGGTATTACAGAAGATTATCCTATTATGCGGCACATGGCCAATATTGAATCGGTTTACACCTATGAAGGCACCCACGAAATGCATACATTGATCCTCGGGCAAGATGTGACTGGGCTGGCTGCATACGACTCTTAAAATCTATTATACATAAGCTCAAAATATAAAAAATGTTTTTTATTGTTGCGTTAGGAGTGTTGTGGTTAATTCACGGTTATGTTGCCTGGCGCACTATACCTGCAATGGGGCTTTCTTTTGCTGCTACTATTTTGTTTTACATTATAGTATTTATTTTTAGCCTTTTACCCGTTGTACCGATTGTCCTTCGAATGAGTGGAAATGAATCAAAAATTATTGATAAATTTTCTTTTATAGGCTATACGAGTCTAGGTTTTTTCACCCTATCTTTTATTTTTTTATTTACAAAGGATTTTATTATTCAGTTCATATCGATCTTTAGTAATCTAGTTGATACTGAGCAGCCAATTGATAATTCAAAAAGAGACTTTATTAAAAAGTCTATCACTCTGGGTATAATTGGTATATCGGGTACGGCCACTGGTTTTGGATTTTACAATTCCAGGAAAGGTCCATCGGTTATTAAACATGATATATTTTTGGAATCCCTTCCAGAAAGTTTTAATAATTTTACAATTGCTCAAATTTCTGATCTTCATATAGGGCCAACAATTAAAAGGCCTTATGTAGAAAATATATTAGATAAAATATCAATTCATAATCCCGATTTAATTGCTGTAACTGGTGATCTTGTGGATGGATCAGTTCAGCATCTTCGTCCTGAACTTGCACCCTTAAAAGACATGATTGCACCCTTTGGAACTTATTTTGTTACAGGGAATCATGAATACTACTCAGGCGTGGATTTATGGTTAGATGAAACAGATAGACTTGGTATGAAAAATTTAATTAATTCAAATGAATTAATTTCAAGATCGGGTGATCAGATAGCAATTGCGGGTATTACTGATCTTAAAGCGCATCAAATTAAACCTGCCCATAGGTCTGATCCAGAACTTGCTCTTCGCTCAGTACCTAGCAACATAACAAAAATTGTATTGGCTCATCAACCCAACAGTATCCATTCGGTACATGAAATCGGGGCAGACCTGCAATTATCTGGGCATACCCACGGTGGACAGTTTTGGCCATTCACATATTTAACAAAACTTGTAAATCCATATATTGCTGGATTCTACGATCATTATGGTACTCAAATTTATGTGAACCGAGGCACAGGCTATTGGGGGCCACCACTACGAATTGGTGTCCCTGCAGAAATCACTCTAATTCGTTTAAAGACAAAAAAGGTTTTTTAGATATAAAACATCTTTTTATATGTTTAAAATTAAATGGGAAGAGATACTCTTCTATTCATTTAGTCTTTCATTATGTTGAAGCATAAAATGCAATGATTGTCAATATAATAAACATAACAACCGGTGGAACAGCTACTTTTTCACTGAATCCTCTGAACTTCATTGAAATAATTGCCGCAATAATGACAATGAATCCGGTTCCCATGGCAACTAAAAGTGCGCTAGCTTGGTCAACCGGAAAATCTTTACAATAAAGAGCAATTATTCCAACTGCAATCGCAATACCTCCAATTGCAACGCGTAACGCAGCCGCCGGATTTTCTGCTTCCGGGGCCAGGTCTCCCATAATTTTTTGATTTACAACTTTAGGAATTGCATTAAAAATAATTCCCACTAATGTCAATACAATACCTATGATAGTTAATGCTAAACTTGTTTCCATGATAATCTCTTTTAGTTTGGTTATCCCTACAGAGGAGTAATAGGGATAACCAATATACTATAATATAGGGAATCACAATATACTAAATATAAGAAGTGATTAGATTTGTGATGAAACATCCCTGACTACGATTCGCAATTAATTTTTTCGTACAGACATTGCCAAACTGTGTTTCTTCGATTTTTTCTTTATAAATTGCATCCTTGAACAAAGAGGGATTATAAGTTGATGAAACGCAGAGATTTTTTAAAGACGGGCGCAATTGGGATTACAGTACCTTCTGTCATTTTTGGAGATTCAAATATTAATACAAATAAAAATAATCCAATCATTCTTTCCACATGGAACCACGGTTTGCCAGCGAACGACGCTGCATGGAAAGTGCTGGAAAATGACAGTTCGGCAATGGATGCAGCAGAAGCGGGTGCACGTGTCGCCGAAGCGGATCCAACCATTACGTCCGTAGGTTTTGGCGGGCTGCCCGATGAGCAGGGTAATGTTACCTTGGATGCATGCGTTATGGATTCCAACGGCAATGCAGGGTCAGTGGCATTTTTACAAAATATCAAACATCCTGTTTCCGTGGCTCGAAAAGTGATGGAAGATACCAAGCATGTGATGTTGGTTGGGGAAGGGGCGCGGCTATTCGCTGTATCTCAGGGATTCGAAGAAATGGATCTTCTCACGGTCGAATCTCGGCAAGCTTGGAAAGAATGGGATAAGAACCGTCGGGAAATGACACCTCATGAGACCCACGACACAATCTCTGTTTTAGTGCAGGATAAGAATGGTGATCTTGCCGGCGCATGCACAACCAGCGGTTGGGCTTATAAATTACATGGCAGGGTGGGGGATAGCCCCATTATTGGTGCTGGTTTATTTGTGGATAATGAGATCGGCTGTGCCGCTGCCACAGGGCTAGGAGAAGAAGTGATTAAAACCACAGGCAGTTTTCTTGTGGTGGAACTGATGAGACAAGGATATGACCCCACAGTGGCTTGCGAAGAGGCATTAAACCGAGTGATAAAAGCCCATAATGGGAAACCGGATTTTCAAATCGGTTACATCGCATTACGGAAGGATGGAGAGATTGGTTCCGCCTGTCTTAAATTGTCATTTGAATATGCTCTGGCCCGAGGCGGGGTGAATAAACTGCATAAAATAAAAGGAATGATTTAATTTCCGTGTTTGAAGCACTGACCAACCGATTTATTCCTAACACAAAAGAATCGGCAAAGATGTATCGTACTAAAATCGGAGTTTTCCAAGGATGGATTTCCGTTTTAGTAAACAGCATTTTATTTATTTTTAAATTAGTAATTGGGGTTATGGTAGGGGCCGTTAGTGTAATCGCCGATGCTATCCATACATTATCTGATGTTGTTTCATCGATTGTTGTGATTTGGGGGTTCAAACAAGCGGAGAAGCCTGCTGACGTTGAGCATCCTTATGGACATGGCCGTGCAGAGTACATAGCAACATTGATTATTGCAATTCTGCTATGTGTCGCTGGTATCGAATTCATTGAAGCATCCATTGATAGAATTCAAAACCCTGAACAAGTGGTTGCTAAATGGTGGATGATACTTATCCTTATGGTGACCATTATTTTGAAAGAAATCACAGCAAGGTATGCGGAATTTCTCTCAACTAAGATTGCATCAGGCACGCTACATGCAGATGCGTGGCATCATCGCATAGATGCACTTTCAAGTTTGTTGGTTGTAGGTGCATTAATTGCCGGGAAATATGGATACCCATCTTCGGATGGTTGGGCAGGATTAGGCGTGGCGTTGTTTTTGATCTATACCGGATTTATAATAGCCAAAGATGCGGTGGATGATCTCATTGGGAAACCTCCGACATCTGAAGAAGTGGAAGTCATACGCCAGATCGTCATGAGTGTAGATGGCGTTTTAGGGGCACATGATATTATTGTTCATAGTTATGGGCATGACAAGTTTGCCAGCGTCCATGTAGAAATAGATGCAGATGAAACTACGGCTGTAGCACATGATATTTCTGAAGAAGTGGAAAATAAACTCGAAAAAGCAATAGGCGTCGAACCCACCGTTCATCTAGATCCGGTCCACCCAAATGATCCTTTAGTGCAAGAAGTTAACAAGGTGTTGTCTCTATTATACGAATCTGATGGAAGAATTACCGATATACATGACGTTCGAATTGTGAATACAGATAATCACCACGTAATTTTATTCGGTATAAATATTAAACTAGGTATAAGTCAGAAAGAGATCGTATCCTGCACCTTGAATCTTGAGAATAGATTAAAAGAAAAATTTAAGAACTACGAGATTAATATTAAGGTTTCACCCTTGCACCGGTTTTAATGATTAAATCAATAATTTAAAATAATATCTGAGATCAGGAACAGATCATAAATATCAACGGTCAGATCAGCATTCAGATCAGCATTCACAAATTTTTCTCCCCTTAACTCAATATTTCCCAAGATATGAAAGACAATAAATAGCATGTCCAATATGGAAACAACACCATCCTCATTAATGTCGCCGGGAAGATTTTTATATTCATCTACAATTTTGATCACTTCTCTTAATGTTACTTTTGCCGCCTCCCGGGCTATCTCCCAGTCAATGAGCCCCCCCACATGAACATGACCAGCAGTATAACACGGAATATTAAGGGAATCCATCATGGTTTTATACCAGACACCATGATACCCCATGAATTCTGATAAATAACCACCGGCTCCACCATTGTAATCAATGTAAGGATTTAACCCCAAGTTTGCAGAATTAATGGCAGTAACTATGGAATCCATGGGAAGAGATGAATTTCGTTGAGTTTCTGCAGCTACGCTAGAATCTGGCGGTGTTGGTGTCGGATAATAGGGCTCAGTAAAATCAGGGGTCCAATAAAATCGGTTATAATATTTCCATTCCATTTCCCAGCTATAATCAATGAATCCACGGCTGAAAGTGATGATAGCCACAGGATTTAAACTATCTATGATATTCCACCAATCATTGGATGTATCTTGATAATCCACTTCAAAATAGCCCATTCCCTGACCACAATCATCACAATCCGGTTGAGCGAATTCCGGAAAATAAGAAATCACATCATATCCACGATTTTCCCAGTTTTCGCCCACCCAGCCTTCAGGGTTGGTGAGTGTATTCCTGCTAAAAGGGCGAATGCATTCGTTAGAAGGTGGCCAATACCCACAAAGTAAAATCGTATTACTGAAATCACGTAAAAGAGGGTCTCTGTGATTTATAGTTTCTTCAAAATTTTCAGGTCTTTCTGGAAGAATCAATTCTTGAACGGGGAAGATGGGTTCTGTGCCTTTTGGAACAGAATATTCAATCATAATTCGATCACTTTTCATTTGCCCAGTAACAATGGAAGATTGATTTTGGAGGATATTTCTTGAATATGGGCCCACCCAACCATTGGTTATCAGGTTAATGAAATAAAGGGTCATTCCATCTGGTAATGGCGTGTTGATCAGTTTAAAATGGAATGGTATATTTTTATTAAATCGGAGTTCAATAAAATATATATCCTTATTATGAGATTCATATGGCTCAATGGAGGAAATGATATCGCGAGGCAAAGATGATGGGACCTGAACATCAATCTGGAGAATATTCGTTTCAATTTCCATTTCAAAATATTTGGGTGTGCCAAATGGTAATTCCTGGGCAGTAAGAATCCCTAATAGCAGTATATGAAATGTAAAAAACTTTTTCATTTCTAAAAATTATTCCAAAATAATAGAAGGATATACCTTTTCATCACTACCAATAGTGATACAAGCATGACCATTTTGATCTATTTTTTTAAATATTCCAGATAGGTTTTCCCCTTTGAAATTAAATGAAACCGATTTCCCTAAATGCCCGCAAAGTGATGTCCAATCATTAATAATCTCTTCAGGAGATTCCTGTAACCTTTCCCAATATTGTTCGAAAAAAGTGGTAAAAATTGCTGCCACCAATTCTCTCTGATGCGTATGACCGCTCTCCATTGAAAGAGATGTTGCAGTCTCTTTTAATTCATCTGGAAAATCAATCTCAGTTTCATTCACATTTATCCCCATCCCAACAACCATTGACTGAACTGATTGTCCGGATATCTTGCTTTCACACAATATTCCACCAGTCTTTTTCCTGTGGAATAATATATCATTCGGCCATTTTAATGTAGGCGACCCACCTTGATTTTTTAATGTTTTTGCCATTGCTACACCTGCAGCTAAGGGGATCAATCCTGCTTTTTCTATAGGAATGGATTCTAAAAGAATAAGAGATAAAGCCAATCCTTTACTGGGGCTCATAAACCAGGAATTTCCACCTCGACCTTTCCCCTGAGTTTGATAATCGGTGATAACAATCATCCCGTGACTTGCTTCTCCATTTTGAATGAGTTCCCATGCTTCGTCATTGGTAGATCCCAATCGTTGGTAATATTCGATATCTCTTCCAAACTGTTTTGTCCGGAGATTAGTTTTTATAAGATTTGTGAAAATCATATCTATAAGAATAAAATCGTGAGTTCAAAATAGGCAAGACTCATTCCCAATCCTGATCCCACGATTACTTGTGCAGGTGTATGTGCTTTCAGAATTACTCTGGAGACGCAAATTAAAACAAGAGTGATTCCCATTATAATTGGATAGTGAAAACCGTGAAGCCAAAGAGCGACTAAAGGACCACTCAGCCCTATGGCATGAATAGATATTTTCCATTCTCGTGTAATAAACCACACAATCGCTGTATTAATAGCATAACAAAACATAAGGCCCTGGACAAGGGGCAATGCATTCAAATATTTTAAAAGGAGAAATCCCACTCCACAATAAATCGTTCCATATACCAGCGGTTGAACTCGTTGTTCACGAATAGAGACATCCATATCGCTAACAATGCCCTGCTTTTTTAAAAAAATGACAGTAGCAATGGCTAGCAATGTAGAAAAGAAAAATGCTATGAAAAAAGTAAGATGCGGATTTTCAGGAATTGAAGTGCCTGTATATATAAGTAAACCAAATGTGATGGGTGCAACCATCATAGGATGAAGCATCGTTGATATAATTAAAGCCGCTCGTGTCACCGGTAATTAATGTGGATTGTGTTCTCCAAAAACTGATCGAAATGAGTCCGAAATTTCTCCCAGTGTACAGTCATTTTTCACACAATCAATGATATAAGGCATTACATTGTCATCGGATTCTGCAACCATTTTGAGTCGGTTTAATTGTTGAGTCACCTGATCGTTATTTCGAGACGATTTCAGAGTCGTGACAGACTCAATTTGGGCATAAACTTTTTCAGGGTCAATTTCCAATAATTCAGGATCAATTTCATCTAGATCTTCGTATTTGTTTACGCCTACAATAATCTGGTTTTTTGTATCTATATTTTTCTGATATTCGTAAGCACTGCGTGAAATCTCATCTTGGATCCAACCACTCTCGATTCCAGAAATGGAGCCGCCTATTTGATCAATCGTTTCAATAATCTTCGTTGCCTCTATCACTAAGTTATCTGTCATCTCTTCCACAACATAACTTCCACCAAAAGGGTCGGGGTAGTTTTTGATTCCACTTTCATAGGCAATAATTTGTTGCGTTCTTAATGCTAGTTTTACTGCATCATCTGTTGGTAATGCCAGTGCTTCGTCCTTACTGTTGGTATGGAGAGATTGTGTACCGCCAAGAATAGCAGACAGAGCTTGAATGGTGGTCCTGACAACATTATTATCAATTTGTTTAGCCGTGAGTGTGGAACCACCTGTCTGGACGTGAAACCTGCACATAAGTGCTTTTTCATTAGTGACACCAAAGCGATTTTTCATAATGGTCGCCCATAATTTTCTAGCTGCTCTGAATTTGGCAACTTCTTCCAAAAAACCATTATGAGAATTAAAGAAGAAGGAAATTCGAGATCCAAACTGGTTAGGATCAAGACCTTTATCTATGGCCGCTTGAACATAGGCAATACCATTGGCAAAGGTAAATGCCAATTCCTGTTCAACTGTACTTCCAGCTTCTCGGATGTGATATCCTGAAATAGAAATGGTATTCCAATTTGGTGCATGGCTCGCGCAAAATTCAAAAATATCTGTGACCAAACGCATGGATTTTATTGGGGGAAAAATATAGGTGCCTCGAGCCACGTATTCTTTCAGGATATCATTCTGGATTGTTCCTTGAAGTTTATTTGCAGGTACGCCTTGTTTTTCTGCCATTGCAATGTATAAAGCTAGAAGAATGGGTGCAGTAGCATTGATGGTCATGGATGTGGATACTTGGTCTAAAGGAATATCATGAAAAAGTGTTTCCATATTTTGTAGGCTGGAGATGGGGACACCTACTTTCCCTACTTCTCCCAAGGACATGGGATGATCTGAATCATATCCGATCTGTGTGGGAAGATCAAAAGCGATAGATAATCCCATAACGCCATTTTTTAAAAGGTACCTGTATCGTTTGTTTGATTCTTCTGCAGTTGTAAATCCGGCATACTGGCGCATTGTCCAGAGCCGGTGATTATACATTTCTTCATAAATCCCTCGGGTATATGGAAATTGACCTGGTTTTTCTTGATTCATGATATGCCTCTATCTTTTTTTATTTGATGATAGGCATCATTCACAGATTTGAATTTCTCCTCGGCTAAATTCTGCATTTCTACCCCGAGATGCGTCACTTTATCGGGATGGTATTTGTTGGCCATTTTCCGATATGCTTTTTTCACATCTTTGTCAGAAGCAGTTTTTACAATCTCAAGAATTTTATAATGTGCGGCCTCATCTTTAGCGAACATAGCTTTGATGGATTCATAATCCCGGGCATTGATATTTAAATAATTAGCAATGGTTTGAATTACACGAACTTCATCGGGATGAACATGCCCATCTGCGGCGGACAATCCAAAAAGAACGTGAATCAATTCTAATCGGCTGGGATGATCCATTGAACGTTGAATTTGGCGACATACATCTTTCAACGGGTATTCCTGTTCCAGGATATCTTTAAATAGAGTCATGAACTCTTTGGTTTGCTGAACACCAAATTGCTGCTTTAAAAATCTTTTTACATAATCCAGTTCAGATTTCAAGAGCTGTCCATCGGCCTTCATTATCTTAGCGAATAACACCAGGATGGCAACCACAAAATCAGCAGATTTAGTCTGGGAATAAGATGAGCCTCTTCGAGTGGACCCTGTCCATTGTGTAGATTGGTCACTGCTCATGGATGCAAATGCGTATCCAAGAATCGCACCAATGGGTCCGCCCATGACCCATCCCAGGCCGCCCCATAATAATTTTTTATTTAATGACATATTATTTTTGAATGGAAAATTGAAAAATGTAATTCATGTTAACCGCGAACTTATCCGATAATTATAACCACATAACAGCAGTTTTAACGACCTATTACTCTCCTTATATTAGCCACATGAAAATCCTATGGCGAACTCAATTTCTTTTTTGGTGGTATACTTTATTGCGAAGAAAGTATAACCATGAACATGTAATAAAAATTGGGAAAAAGGGTCGAGGTGCATCCAAAATATTGTTTTTACTTCCTGCCGAAAAGGAGCATGCTCAGATTGCGTCACATTTTGTAAAAAGAGACTTTGTAGATGATACCCTACAAGTCAGATATGTGGTACATCAAGAGGGGATTCAATATTATTCGGATCAATTAAAACCTTATATTATTTCATTTTCCAACAATGATATGAATTGGCTTGGTGCCATTGTATCAGAATCAGTTCTAGATCGTATAAAATCAATTCGGTATGATGCCATGGTAGATCTAAACCAATCTGATAAGCAAACCTTGTCGCTTTTGTCAATGGAATTGGATATACCTGTTAAAATTGGTTTTCAATCTCCTTTATCAGACAAACTCTATACGCTGGTCATCCAACGGTCAAACACGGGGTTTTTAGAAACGAATTATGAAACCATCGAACGAATATTAGGAATTTAATTGGGTATAATGTCTCGGCTAGCATTTTTTCTAAACGGCATATCTCATCCTATATATTTTGTATTTACAGAAAATAAAATAAATAAACTTCGAGAATCTCCATTCAACAGAAAAAATATTGAAAAATCGTCTTAATTTGAATTTTTCAAAGGCCGAAAAAAAAATATAATTGGATTCATATATATATCTTGGTAATAGTCTTGCCGATGGTGGTGCACACAATTATATTATCCGCCGATTTTAGAAGGAAAAATAAATGCTTGAAGGCTTAATATGTCCTGTTTGCGAAAATACAATTGATGAGATTGATCTTAAAGATTCTTTAAAATGTACCACTTGCGCTATTAATCTGAAAAATAGAAAATATCTTGATTTTCTGGAATTTCTGATGGCAAATGGTATTGTGGAAAATTTGGATTTCTTTGATTCTGCGGTGTATAGTGATGATATTGATGACTTGGATCAAACCAAGAAGGAGGAAGGCGACCCCAGTGAGTATGAAAAGAAAAAAGATGTTTATAATATTTATGAGAATGAACTTCATCCAAAGAATGTAGAGGAAAATGAAGGGATTAAAGATTATACGGAATTTGATGGGATTAACGATGACTGGGAAGAATTTAACGAACGAGATACTTCAGCAAAAAAGAATGCATAGGTGTTATAATGGATAAAGAAAAAAAAAATATTCAGCAGATTAATATTGAATTGGATGAAAAAGTCAGCTCAGGTGAATATGCTAATTTCGTAGTGGTCACCCATTCTCCTGCAGAATTCGTCTTAGACTTTACTCGGATTCTCCCCGGTGTACCTAAAGCCAAAGTCCATTCTAGGATTATCATGGCACCCCAGCATGCAAAAGCATTTCTTGGTGCACTTAATGATAATATTAAAAAATTTGAAGTCAAGCATGGTGAAATCAAAATGCCAAGCCGTAATGAGGGCTTTTCATCTTTTGGCGTAAAACCACCCAAAGATGCTCTGCCAAATTAATCTATTAATTTTGTAAATCTCCTTCATACCAAACCCAGGTTTGTCCCCGCTTTAATTCTCTCATTTTTAGAATCACCCACAGAGTGAGAATCAGCCATGCCATGCCATAACCAATAAGTCCGCCAAGCAATACATCTGCCGGATAATGTACACCCACATATACCCGGGAAAATGCAATGATGACAGCCAAGGAGAATAAGGGTATTTTCATCTTTTCATAGAAATAGGATAAAACAACAGCAATTGCAGATATGTTGGCAGCATGATTTGAAGGCATGCTCCATTTCCCCCCTTTTGCGACAAGCAGATTAATGTATTCATAGATGTCATAAGATGGGCGAATTCTCCCAAAATAGGGTTTCAAAATAAAAGTTGAAAAAGAATCTGTGAGCCCAACCACCACAATTAAAATTACCAATGCGATTTGTCCACGTCTCCCGTTCATTATAGCCAAATAGAAAAACAAAATTATAATAATAAGGACCCAGTTATTCTTATTCGTTATCAGGGGCATAATAGAATCAAACACGGGATTTGATAAGGTTTGATTGATCAAAAAAAAGATCTTTATATCTAGTGCTTTGAAAAGATGAAACATCGAATTATGTATTAATTAATGATTGAAATTTTAGAATTTGCTTGACGGAACTAAGGACACCACCTAATTTACATATCAGATTTAATAGCAGGATAATGTAAGAAAGGTCTGGCGGTTCCCCCGATTTCCAGGGCTTGAATTATCCTGCTATTGTTTCATAAAAAAAGCCCTTCGTTTTCTGCGGAGGGCTTTTCCACATTAGAATTTTGTTTGGAGCCTCAAAAGAATCACACGCCCTAGTGATGGTCCACCAACAATCTCAGTATGGTTGTGATCTAATACATTTGAAATGGTAAAATTTGCTTTCACATATTGATTGATATGATATCCAAAATGCAGATCAAAAATTGTATAGGGTTTAATATCACCAAAATAAATTCCAGAAGACCATTTAAATCCATCCACATAACGCGCATTCAGAGCTGCTGTAAATGGATACCGCCTCGGGTTGAATTGTAATTTCATTCCAGCTTTATGTCGAGGCGCATTAACTGGGTCTTTAGCTTTGGTAATGGGGTTATAGAAATCTGTCATACCCAAATGAGAATATGTAAGATCTAGCGACATTTCAAGATTTATAATCGTTGTGATGCTCGCATCCAATCCCCACATATCCACTTCTCCATAATTAATATAACCAACTACTACAGGCGGCGTATAGCCGGGAATTGTATCCATAGCTATTATACCTTGAATATTACTTGACCAATGGTTAAATGCTTCATCATAATCATCTCGATCAATAATATTATCGTTTTCGAGATCATTCATGGTATTCATAAGACTATCACCATTGTAATCCGTTTCTAGAACCGATTTATCAATAACAATAGGCGTGATAAATGTCACTGGACTCACGAAACTACTGTAATGGCTTGTATAAAGGTCTAGAGTTCCAAACATTCGTTGATTTAGCCGGCCTTTATATCCCAATTCCCAGGATCTTACAGTCTCAGCTTGAATCTCTGGAAGGTCTGTCACATTTTGTCCGAAGAATCCAGGAATTTTTGGATCAGTGGATGGATAGAAAAAAATACTTTCACTGGTATCGACTGGTGCATATTTCCCTTCATAAGGTTTGTAGTAATATGGATTTCCAAGAGAATCTCGCGGGAAAACATA
>Ga0207966_1000645_pt1 | contig 19722 bp, 8 predicted proteins | sample Knorr_S23_td_NAD_FD_185611 | JGI IMG/M metagenome (GOLD analysis project Ga0207966, IMG submission 185611) | Marine microbial communities from Southern Atlantic Ocean transect - Knorr_S23_td_NADW_ad_2500m_LV_B (SPAdes) (version 2) | ecosystem: Environmental > Aquatic > Marine > Oceanic | place...
CTCGCTTCCGCGCTGACGCTGCTGCGGGACTGGGAGATGCGGCTGCGCGTGCAGATGGCAGAAGCAACGAGCCCCGGGCATCTATTCAGTCCGATGGAGATACCAGAAAATTTCTGAATCAGAGGGTACCCCCTGATTAGATTAGTAATCAGGAACCCATTGCTTGTGTTTGCTCATGCATTCGGAGAATTCTTCTGATTCCAGATTTGCTGCTAACCATTGATGCACATTAGGCCAATTCTGCCCATCAAACCACTCACGATTATGATTGGCGAACTGTCTAACGAAGGGGAAAATCGCATCACTCAGATTACCGTCAGGAATCTCTCTCTCAAGCGATTCTATGAATTTGCATGCTGCTGCTCTATGTTCCAATTCATCTATGTCATCGTAGCGATTTGGATATTTATAACGATCGAGATGGAATTTGAATTCGACATCGTTGCGTCTTACCCATTCTTCCTCATATTGCATTAAATCCCACGGGAGCACATGCTCCATGATCTCTAAGCTCTCTTCGATGACCGTTCCATCGGATAAGAGTAATACTGGGACTGTTCCTTTTGGTGAGATTTCCATCATATGGGCTGGGCGGTCTCGCAAGATGACCTCTCGGTGCTCAACTTGGAATCCAGATCGAACTATGGACATACGAGCGCGCATGGCGTATGGACATCGCCTAAAGGAATACAGAATAGGTAGGTTCATGTCTCACCCTCTGAGTCAAACCAGATAAAGTAATGGCATTTTCAGGTATTTCAAAGAATACCATCTTCTAGAATTGTAAGATGGATGCTTAGTTCGAAGTATGTGGAGAAGTTTTGATGGAGCAAAGGGTACCCTATGATTCAGAGTCGTTCATGGGCATGCCGTTGGGCATCGACTGCTGTGATCGCAGCCATGTGAACGACCTGGCGAACCGAATCGCCTCTCTGCAGAACGTGGGCTGGCTTGGCCAGACCCTCGAGGATGGGCCCCGTCATCTCTGCGCCGGCGATTCTCTGCAGCAGTTTGTAGGCGATGTTGGCCGAGGCGAGGTTGGGGCAGACGAGGACATTGGCCGCCCCCTCGAAGCTCATGAATGGGAAATCCTTCTGAATCTCCGGAACCAGCGCGGTATCAGCTTGCATCGGCCCATCGATCACGAGTGTCGGATCCAATTCACGAGCCATCGCGACCGCTTCCTCGATGCGGTCGGTTCGCAATTCGCTCGAGGTACCGAAATTGGAGAATGAAAGCATCGCTACTTTTGGTTTGACGCCGAAGCGACGCGCCACGCGAGCGGTCTGGACCGCGATTTCAGCGAGGGTGCGGGGGTCGGGATAGATGTTGATCGTCGCATCGGCGATGAACATCAATTCGCCATTCACCGTCATCATGTACATCCCAACGATTCTGTGGGCGTTCGGGTCAGGTCCAATCGTTTGCAGACAGGGTTTGACGATGTCTGGATAGTGGTGGGCGATGCCACCGAGATAACCGTCCGCGTCGCCGACGTGAACCATCATCGGTCCGAAGTAATTGGGCGATTTCAGCAGGTTGATCGCATCTCTTCGAGTCACACCTTTGCGTCCGCGAAGCGCGTGGAATTCGTCTGCATAAGCGCCACGCCTGCGCGGGTCGTAGCGCACATCGATGGTCTCGCATTCGAAGTGAAGTCCGAGTTCTTCCTTGACCGCTTGAATCCGCTCAGGATGCCCGAGCAGAATCGGGTCGCAGATGCCCTCAGCGATGCACTGCGCGGCTGCTTTGATGATTGTCGGTTCCTCGCCTTCGGAGAAGACGATGCTCTTTCGGTCGCGCTTCGCGTGATTGATCACATTGCGCATTATCGAGCGGGTCAGCCCTAGTCGGGCCTCCAACTCCTCACGGTACTTCTCGACATCGAAATCCTCTGCCGCGACTCGCGCGACCCCCTCGGCAACCGCGGCCTCCGCCACAGCGCTCGCCTCCCAGATCAGCACCCGTGCGTCGAATGGTTTGGGAATCAGATATTCCGCTCCGAACTGCATCTGCTCACCACCGTAGGCGGCCGCGACATCATCAGGAACAGGCTCCTTGGTCAACTCTGCGATCGCATTGGTCGCGGCCATCTTCATGCCCTCTGTGATCTCTGTGGCGCGAACATCGAGAGCACCTCGGAAGATGTATGGGAAACCCAGAACATTGTTGATCTGGTTCGGGTAATCGGAGCGCCCAGTCGCGATGATCGCGTCATCGCGCACCTCGAGCACCTCTTCGGGAAGAATCTCAGGATCGGGGTTCGCCAACGCGAATATCAGTGGGCGCGCCGCCATCGAGGCGACCATCTCACCAGAAACCACCCCACCTCGGGAGAGACCGAGGAAGACATCAGCTCCATCCAGTGCCTCAGCCAGACCGCCATCAGCAACATCGCGCGCGAATGCAGCCTTGTATGGATTCAACTCGCCTGCCTTCTCGCGCGCCTTCGTCAGAATCCCCTTCGAATCGCACATCAGGAGATTCTTCGCAGAAACCCCAAGCCGCAGATAATGAGTAGCACAGGAGATCGCCGAAGCACCGGCTCCCGAAATCACCACTTTGACCTCAGAAATCTCCTTCTCGACCACCTCCAAGGCATTCAGCAGCGCCGCACCAGAGATTATCGCAGTTCCATGTTGATCATCGTGCATCACCGGAATGTCCAACTCAGCCACTAACCGACGCTCGATCTCGAAGCACTCAGGCGCCTTGATATCCTCGAGATTGATTCCTCCAAATGTAGGAGCGATCGCCTTCACAGCCTCGACGAATTCATCGACATCGGTCCTGTCGACCTCGATGTCGAAAACATCGATATCGGCGAAGGCCTTGAACAGCAGGCCCTTGCCCTCCATCACTGGCTTTCCGGCAAGAGCCCCGATATCACCCAGACCCAGCACGGCGGTGCCGTTGCTGATCACAGCGACGAGATTCCCCTTCGAGGTGTAGAGATAAGCATCTTCCGGATTCTTCTGAATCTCCTCGCAGGGATAGGCAACACCGGGCGAGTACGCCAACGAGAGGTCTCGGGCGGTGCCATGACGTTTCGTGGGAACGACGCTGATCTTGCCGGCTGGCGCGGCCGAATGGTAATCCAGTGCTTCCTTTCGTAGACTGTCCTCAACCAAGGCAGGTCCCTCCGAGTTTGGTCGGGCCACACCTTCCCCTTTGATGCTATCCTACTGCGATTGGGATGGTTATCAGCCCCTTGAAATGCGATTTTTCTTTCAACACTCCCTCTACGAGAGGGAGAAGCAAGACCAACTCATCTACCCATTCCTTTCATAATGGGAACAAGCAGGCCAAAGGTTCGTGCCCGCATCGTTTCCCGCAGAAAGGACGGCTGAGCAGAGACTTGCTCTGCTCCTCACGCTGTTGATGGTGGCCTTGCCGTGGTCTGCTGCTTTCAGTCCTGAATTGTCGGCTCCTGAGGATGAAGCTCGGAATGCTCCCCAGACCGTTTGGGGTGGGAAGGGCAGCAACGATACAGGCTGGGTCGACATGATTGCGACGGGAGCCGATTTGGCTAACGGAACCTATGCTTACAGTGATCTCTACCTCGATTTCGCTCCGGGAGCCGAGATATCGAATCTCACTTTCCAGATCGCTGTCAACGGTTCAGATGGCTATTGGGCTACTGAACCGCAGTTGACCCTCCTCGATACTCAGACGCCGATCCTCGACTGGAGAGGATATGGCGACCTCGGTCGGCAGGACGTGATGGAGAACAATCCGCCGACCGTTCAGAATGGGACTCTCGACACTTATCTTCGCCCCAATTCGATTTCCGATGCTTCATGGGAATTGCCGGCCGGCGTGACTCTCACCGACATGGTGATTGAGGCTCTGCGGCCGGCCGACCCGAAGATTTCGTTTTCAGCGCTGGATGTGGCCCTCCACGACAGCGCGGTCAATCCCTTCGATGGCAGACTGTACGTCCTGCTCGATGACGATTTACTGCATCTCGATGATCGTGCCGTCAAGCCGATCATCGACATCGAGAATAATCTGCAAGGGCGCTCGCTGGCCATCGATGCGGACCAAGACCGACTGCTCATCGGCACTGAGGACGGCTTGGTCCTCGTCCGCCGACTCTCTGACTCCGCCGTATTGCCTGATCTGAAGACTGCAGACGGTTCGGATGATTCGGCGATTCACGCGATTGCCGTCGACGCCTACGGCACGACTTGGGCAGCAGAACAATGCACCATCCACCACCGAGCGATCGATGCTTCGGCGTGGACCGATTATGATTACTGTCTGGCGCAGAATCAGGCGATTCCTTCCGACATCCTGATCGTCGGCGACAGGGTCTATCTTGCGACCGAGTCGAGTGGCGTTCATCTCCTCGATTTCACCACCACGAGCGGCTCGAGCGGAGTCAGCGTCGTGGTCGACAACAACATCGTCTGGAACACTCAGAATTACCTCGCCTCGGACCTCATCACCGACCTCGCAGTGGTCGGAAACAATCTGATGATCGCGACTTATGATGCAGGCATCAATCGTCGCGACCTGGTCTCTCAATCGTGGTTGGCGACTTGGTCGACCGGCAATTGGCTGGCCTCGAATCAGATTCATGGTTTGGCTGTGACCGAGGGTTGGCTGCACATCCTCGCAGGAACCACTGTCCACGCCTATGATACCAATTCGCTGATCTTCCGCTCTCAGAGACAATTGGACGATATGGGCTTGTTAGGTAATGGCGAGTCGATCATCTCCTGGCCCGCACAAGCCCCTCGGGGCCCGACAACAGGGACTGCTCTGATCAGTGATGGCTCGGGCACGCTGGCGAGACTGCAAGGCGAGAATGCCGATGGTTCGCTGACTCTGGTCAGCAGCCCGACCGCAGACTCGATGCAGGTCACGGCTCACATCGATGATGGTGAACAAGGTGAGATATGGATCGCTGGAAACAAGATCATCGATCGCTTCGATGAGTCGACTCAGATGTGGCAGACGCCGATCGACATCAGCGATTACGTCAGCAACGCCGGCCAGATCATCGCTATCGAACAGGATTCGAGTAATTGGGTATGGATTGGAACAACCAATGCTGGTATTCTCAGATTGCGTAACGACGACGCCACCTACATCGGTACCGTCTCAGGCCTCAGTTCAACCCACGTCTCAGCCCTCGCCTTCGACCCCAATACCGATTACCTCGTCGTTGGCCACCCTGAATCTGGCATCTCGATCATCGACACCAATGCGCTGACACTCGTCGACACCTTGACCACTTCAGATGGTCTCGACTCGGATTACGTCACCGACATCGCCACCCGTTACGGTATAGCCTACATCGCCACGCCCGACGCTGGCGTGATGCGCGTTGAACTCTCCACCTCAGCGATAATCGGCTCATGGCAGTCGCTCGGCGCCGACAACCTCGACTCGACCCCAATTGCCGTCGATGATGACATCGTCTACATAGGTCTCTTCGACTTCGGCATCCTCGTCATCGACCGGATGACTGGAGATATCACCGAGCACTGGAATCAGGATTCCAACACGTTGCCTGACGACGATGTCCATTCCTTGCAGATGGACGATTACGGCGGCTTGCTCGTCGGCGCCCAAGGAGCCTTCTCGCGCTACGATGGCAGCGCCTGGCACACCATGACCAGCAGCGGAGGCTGGTGGAATCGCCCGACGGTCTTCTACGATGTCACGAGTGATGCGGATGGCATGTACGCGGGAACCAATCGAGGTGCTTGCATGTGGAATTGGCAGTATCAATTCCAAGATTGCGTCAGTACTGCCGATGGCATGCCGAGCAGGTTCGTCTATGCCGTCGACATGCTCGATACAGACCGTCTCTACGCTGGCACGAACGAGGGAGCCGCGATAATCAACATGGACAATTTCACCGTCATCGAGACTTGGACTGCAGGTGATGATACCCAACGCTCACGAACGGTCAAGATTGGCGATATTCTCTATCTGGGCTTCGAGAACACGGGCATCGCGCGCTATGATTTGATGAACAATGAGTGGTTGACGACGTGGGACGGAACTCAAGGCTACATCGACGACGATGACGTCACGGTTCTCATTCCCGGCCTTGATTCGGGTACCATGTGGGCTGGGGGTGACTTCGGCCTGACGCTCATCGACGTCGTCAATGATGAGGTTCTCATCGAGTGGAGTCGGGGGGCGAACGCGGCCGGGCCGACGCTCTCGAACTCACCGCCCGCCGAGATCGAGATTCACGACAATGTCTTGCATTATTCGCTGCAACGGAGCAATTCGTGGTGGGCGTCGAGCGCTCAGATCTACCGAATCAATCTGACGACGAATTCGAGCATGACCACTCTCGACGCTGGTGCTCAAGCCGGCTGGAGCGGCGTCGTCCACGGAATCGGTGTGATAGGGGATCAGTTGTGGATCGGCGTCCGACCGACCCAATACTGGAACAATGGAGATGGCACGATCGTTCGCTGGAACATGAGCAGCGAGGCGTGGGAGGACGACCTCGCGACCATCGGTAATGTTCGCCGCGTCAACGCCAGATTCCTCGGCGATTGTTTCCCACTCAATGCCTCATCCTGTGAATTATGGATCGCCTATGGTGATTACATCCTGCGACGATTCAATGCCGATTCGATGCAACTTCTCAACGAATGGAGCGATATCGAAGGACCCATCCGTGGCATGGCGGAGTTCCAAGGCGAGTACCTCTTCGCCAGCATGAACGGCATTCTTCGCTGGGACCCCGTCAATTCGACTTGGCTCGATACATGGATGCCTGGAGATGGCTTGCCATCGAGTTCCGAGGAGGAATTCTACTCGATGGCTGTCATCAATTCCGATCTCTGGCTCGGCACCATGGAGTCGAGCGGTTTCAATTCAAACGCCCAGATTCTGCGTATGAATGGCTCATCGGATGTCTGGTCTTCTTGGGATTTAGGCACCGGAGACATTCCCGATGGTTATGCTGCTGACATAAAACTCTGTGATGACATCGTCCACTTCGCCATCGGCGCGCGCTTCTGGTGGGGTAACCAAGGTGGCATCGCGCGATATGATCTGGCCGATCACGATCAGGATTCGCTGACCAATGAGTGGATCAGTTCGATGACCTCAGGCAGCACTGGACTGTCCAATAATGATCCACGTGCGCTCGCCTGCGACGAAGCGAATCGTATCATGTACATCGGCTTCGACACCGAAGGGGTCGGCTTCGATCGTTACAATTACAACACCGGCAGTTATCTCTCGACCCTGACCTCGACGGATGGAATCTCGATGGACCGCATCTTCCCCGGCGGAATGCATCACGAGAACAATGTCCTGCTCGCCGGTCACCAATATGACAACCAGGGTGGAATCTCACGCCTCGTCACTTCAGGAACTGCGACGGCCAACGGCCAAGTCCTCGATCCCGGCATGGATGGATGCTCGATCGAGCGCGCTCCATCCAATTCAGGTCAGATGGTCTATGCGATCGGTCGGTCGGGCCAGACGACTGGCATGAACCGAGTCGACCGGCTCGATAATTCAGGTTTGATCGCCAGCGGCTTCGACGAGCTGGCAGGCCTTTCGAGCGGGCGTGTCGTCGAGATAATCTCAAACGAAACTCACGTCTGGGTCAGCAGCAGCCTTGGCGTCAATTCCTACTACGGTTCATCGGTCCTGCAGGGCGAGATACTCTCCAACGGCTCGGTTCGTTGGGAGTATGGCTACAATTTCCAGCAGGATATCGTCAATGAGATGCTGCTCGATGATGAAACCCTCTGGGTGACGACTGCTGGACGCGGCTTGAAAGCCATCGACCTGCAACAGCGCCGCATCACCTCGACACCGCCGGCGCTGCATACACAGATGGACGGCATGATCCTCGAGAATGGCTCGATGTACATCGGTCTGATGGGCAATCAAGGTTCTGCTGCCGGCTTCCAGATCTACAACACCGGCACCAATCATTGGGGTCACGGCAGCCTCCTAGCTGGGCTGCCGAGCAATCTCGTGCGTGACTTCATCGAATATGGCGATCACATCCTCATCGCCACACACGGCGGAATAGGCATGTGGAACACGACGAGAGACGACTGGGACGATCCGATCACGACGATCGATGGTCTGCCCTCACCGATAATCGAGCACCTCTTCGTCATCGACGATACGATCCAAGGCGAGGGCAAAGTGCTGGCCGGTGGCGCAGCTGGATTGACGGTCCTGCATCAGACCAACCTGACAGTCATCACGACCCTCGGGTACAATCAGGGTCTGATGGGCAACACAGTATCAGGAATCACCTACGCAGGACCGACTTCGCGCGTCGTGCAGAATCAGGATGGCAGCAATACAACTCTCTATCACGACGCGGCCTTATTCATCTCACACAATGGGCGGGGTCCGACTCGGCCCGGTGCCGTGGCTTGGGATATCGCGACGGATATGGTGAATGGAAGCTACAATATCGACATGATTCCGAGCAATGATGTCCGAGCTCTCGCGAGCGATGATTGGGGCGTCCACATCGCGACTGACACAGCCCCTCTCGTCCATTGGAATGGCACGATGATGAAAATGGAAACCGGTGTCGGTCTGCATTCTCTGCTCTCTTGGCCGCCATTCGAGATGCATAGTGATGGCAACTACGTCGTGGTGATGAGTCCTCGCGGCATCGACGTGGTCGAGGTCGATGGAATGCACTCTTCAGTGACCTCGAAGGGCGTCACTGGACTCAAAGGCGGCTATCTCGATTCGAGTGGCCTGTACGTCGTCGGCGATGATGGCTTGCACGTCTATGACCCAGTCACCAGCCTGCAGGAGAAGCCGCGCGAGCATCAGCGTCGCGCCGATCCATTGACCGTGCTCTACGGCGGCCGCACCTGGGACATCACCGATACGACTCATCCGGGGATGGCTACAGTGCTCGTGACGCCGGATGATCCGATTCAGATTCCGGAGGTCTCCGACGTCGCCGCGCCGGGCAGGTTACCGATGCACACCGGCGCCATGACTCTGACCGCGCCGCAGGGCGGGGCGTGGGTCTGGGCGAGGTCGAGCAATCTGAATTACAGCGGAACATGGGATCTCGCCGCTGCCAACGGCGGCATCGAAATGGCCTTCCAATCAGCGATTTCCGCGATTGGTCCGGGCTCGACCTCAGCGACGCTGCACGTTCAATTACAGAGTCCTGCTGACGGTGCCATCAAGGTTCGTGTAACCTATGATTGGCAGCGCGTCGAGGTTCCGACGGTGATAGTCGGGCTCGAGGATCGACCCAATGATGGTGGTGGCGTCATCGAAGCCTCATGGCTGCCTGCCGAAGATGCCGCATGGTCCGCCTACCGACTCTACGTCTGGGATTCGACCGACGACCCACTCTGGGAGCCGACCGCGAACGACGTCCATTTCTTCTCCACCTACATTCGATCGACCTACTGGTCACACACCAACGCGACAGTCACACAGGCCGATCATGACGGCGTCACCGAAACTCTGCAGAATGATCGCATGTATCGAGCCGCCATCGCCATCGAATACGCCGATGGCACCATCGGCGATCCGATGACCTACCCACTCAATGTCACACCGACCGATGAAGTGCCAGCACCTCCCGCGTGGATGAACGCCGAGCCCGTTGCGGGTGGCGCCTCTGGCACCGTCATCATGGAATGGTCCGCCTGCACTGAACTCGACCCTGACAGAACTCGGCTCTGGGCCGTGCAGCAGGAGATCACCAGCGCTATCGGATTGACCAGTCCACTCGAGTACCATTGGAGCACCGGTAACACGACCGCGCTGCAACTCCAGGGTGGCGTACCTTACTGGTTCGCCGCCGTCTGCGTCGATGAGGCTGGACAATCCGACCCCGATAATGCGACCATCATCGGGCCAGTCGTGACTGCTGGTGGTCTCGACGATGGCATCCCACCAGCGCCAATCACGGGTACGACCGCGGCCGATGTTCCCGACGATGAGGGCGGCCGCCTACAAGTCAATTGGGAAGCGAATACCGAGGAGGACTGCACCTATTACGCGGTTTACATTCTTCCAGCCTCTGGCTGGCAAGCACCTTCCACAGTCGATGGATGGCCGGTCTCAGCCTACATCAATGACTGTTCTATCACCGAGGTCATCATTGATTCACTCGGTGAAAGTGGCCTTGTCGACGACGTCGTCTACTGGGTCGGAGTCGTCGCCTTCGACGATTGGGGTAATGGCGATGTCGACAATGTCTTCATCGTCGAGGCAACCCCGATATCCAACGTCGTGGGTGCTGGCGCAGCACCGGACAGAGTCACCGGACTGGACGCTTGGGACCATCCGGAGGACGACGGCGGAGCCATCGACATCCGCTGGAATCGCTCCGCCGCAGAGGACTTCGATTTCTACACCATCTGGATCTCAGAATATCCGCTGGATGACATCTCAGACCTCTGGGACAGTTGCAAGGTGATTCCTTCTGATTGCGGCCTCATCACGGTCGACCAGCGCCAGTTCGGCGCGGACTTCCAACTCGAACTTACCATCACCAAGGCTCTCTACGGCGATTCGCTCGCGACTCTCAACTCAGAGACCATCGAGCCGATGATCCCACTCTACGTCACCGTCACGATCCACGACCTGCGCGGCAACGTCCACCTCGAAGGGCTCAACGATCACATGGTCATCGTCACGCCCATCGACAACCGTGGAGACATCTCGCCTCCGGACAGGCTGGAGGCTCCGGTACTGAGTGACCGAGGAGGTGATTCGGGAGATGCGATGTTCGTGGAATTCCAGCTGAGCAGCGCTTCAGACATCGCTGAATACAGGATTTATGCTGTGATCGACACGCCGATTCTGCTTGAGAACATCGAGAATCTGAAACCATCGATGGTAATTGACAGAGAGCAGCATCTACCAATCTTACTGACCACATTCTCAGCCCGAACAGACCCGATTCTGGACTTAGATCAAGGTGATCTCTACTTGGTTCCGAACCGCCGTATCTACGTCGCCGTCGTCGCCGTCGATTCTTCCGGGAATGCCTGGGTGAACAACCTCGCCACTTCTTGGATAGAAATCGCCGACGAACTCTCCGCCGATCCCTGCCCCGAGTGTCCTGATGTGAGTGGTATTCGTGCGAGCTGGAACGCTGCTGGATCACTGATTGAAGTGAATTGGGACGCGAGCGACGACCCGATGTACAGCACATATCACGCCTACGTGAGCCTTGAAGCATTCATCGATACGAGGAATGCTACGCTGTTCAAAGAGGGAATGCGCGACACGATTCTGATCATCAATGAATTCGACGATGCCGCGCTCGCGCGCGAGGAGACTTATTGGATCGAAATCGTCACTTTCAACGGTGACGTGCACACATTCCATGCAGATCCCGTCGAGGTTCCGCCGTGGTCGGAGTCCTCGTTCGGGACCAAACAGCCGGGTGATGATCCGGCTGGTGATTCATGGGTTGACAGGATTCTGTCTGGCGAGATGAACATGATCGTCGCGCTACTTTCGGTTGCGATGCTGCTGGTCGGGGCGATTCTGTTCATCAAGCCGCGCGAGGATTCCGCGCCCGCTCCATGGGAGATGGGCGCCTTCGAAGTCGAATTGGAGGAGCAGAAGGAGCGCGAGGCGGCCGGCCTTTCGGACGACGATGATTTCACTGGCGACTTCGATATGGGTATCGGCGAAGGCCTTGGAGTGGGCTCCGATCAAGGTTCTGGACTAGTCGCTTCGGCGCGACGTGACGGGTCTGCTGACAAGGATGCAGGTCAGGGAGCAGACGAATCTTACTCGGCGACGGCGGCTTCTGCTGGAATCGTCGCCGAGGAGGATATCGGACCAGCGCCGAGTGCTGACTCGGAAGTCGTGGACGAATTGTTGGGTAGTCCCGAGGAAGAGGTCGACATCGATGATCTGGATGACTTTGCAGATGAACTCGATGATCTGGCCGACGATCTCTCGGTCGAAGACGAAGATGTCGACACTTCATTCCTCGACGACATGCTCTGAGATGCGTGTGAGCGGATTGAAGCGGGCGACCCTGATGGCGAGTCATGGCGGACCGCGACCCACGCTCAGAGGTCTTCACCACGGTCGCATGGGATGGCGCTGCGAGGCTATTGGCCGCAGACCTGCACTTCGCTCGGCTGCGGCGACATGCTGAGCGCCTCGGTATCAGCCTGCCGAGCGACTTCGAGGGACTCATTTTCGAGGCGTTAGCAGACTTGGATCTTCCTGGTGAGGCTATCGTCGGTGACGATCAGGCGCCTCATCTGATCAAGGTCGGAATCTCTGCTGGCGGCCAAGTCAGCCTGACCCCGCGAGTCAATGTGACCTATCCGGCGGAACTCTCGGCGATCACCCTCGCAGCACCCATCTGGGATGCCGAGATTCGAGGGACCAAGCATGGCGATTGGCAGCCGTACTTTGAGGCGCGCGAGGCGGCTCGCGCGCATGGCGCGGACATCTCGCTCCTAGTGGAGGATGATTGTCTGGTCGACGGCGACCGCTGCATGCCGATGTTGCTCGACGCGGACGGCGTCGCTTACCACCCTCGGCCGAGCGAAGGTGCTCTGGATTCGGTCACCCTCGAACAGATTCGCACTGGCATCGAGGCGGCGGGCATTCCCGTGAGGCAGGCCCGACTGACGATTCCGATGGTGGTAAGGGCGGCCGAGATGGTCGTCTTGGGCAGCGGCATGGGTGTGCAGGCGCTGGCTACCATCGATGGCCGACGCATCGGCAAGCCTCGTGGTAGACTTCATCAAGCCGCAACAGCCTCGTGGCTGGCCCGACTGAGCAGCGCTTGGCAGTCGGCCGATGATTGGAAGTAGATGACAATAGAACAGGGAGTAGTGGACGTGCAGCGCAGAAGCAGAATCGAGCGGCTCACTTTCGAGACCGACCATTCAGAGCCGCTCATCGCCATGCTGAACCGGTCTCGAGGCGAAACCGCGAGCGACGAGTTGCTTCTGCATTCAGCGGGACCGATCACGGATCTCGCGCAATCCTCGATGCTGCCTTGCCTCGACAGCATTCGAATCCTCTTCTTCGAGCCGCACTACAATCCGACAGCAGCGCCACAACGTGGCTCGCCCCTCGCAGGAGAAGTCGGACTTGGAGCGCCAGAACCACTCGTCATGGTCATTCAGGAATGGCACGACGAGCGCTGGAGAACCTTCGACGAACATCGACCAGCAAGCCTCGCCCAGGCACTTGAAATCACTCGAGAATTCGAAGTCGCAACCGCTTCACCCAATTCAACTACAGACTCATCACAATCCGCAGACGCCCTCGTCACCTCACCCATAACGCCTGGCGGATTCGCAGGCTTGCTCGGCTACGACATGGGGAGATGGGCGAGTGACATCCGCCTCGCCAACAACCCCGAACCCGGCCAGCTCCTCGGAGTCCTCTGGCGCTGTGATGCATGGTGGGTTCACGAGCGCGAGAGTGACAAACTTCACCTCATCGCCCTCGACGGCCACCCTTGGCTGGCCGCAGCAGAACACTCACCAGCAACAGCATTGCAGGAGGCGCAGGAGGTCCAGGTAGCCCCTGTGACACGAGCGACTGTGCCGGAGAGTGAGAGCGATTCCGAGCACGCGAGAGCGGTCGAGAGAATCCGCGAATCGATCCGCGGCGGACATCTCTACCAACTCAATTACGGGCGCCGATGGCAAGGGCCGATGAGCGACGACCCATGGTCGGCTTTCCTGCGAATGACGCGCAGCAACCCCGCTCCATACGCCTCCTGGCTGCACCTCGCAGACCACGGTTGGGCAGTCGCCTCCGCCTCCCCCGAGCGTCTTCTGCGCCTGAGGGATGGTGTGGTTTCGACGAGGCCGATCAAAGGAACACGCGCGCGGGGAGCGACTGAGGAAGAGGATCTCGCCTTGCGCGTCGAGATGGCCTCGTCGGCCAAAGAAATCGCAGAACATCTGATGCTCGTCGATCTTGAGCGCCACGACCTCAGCCGAGTATGTGAGAGTGACAGTGTCCATTGGGCGGATTGGCGCGTCGAAGCGCTGGCCAATGTGCAGCATCTGGTTTCGGGTGTTCAGGGCAGGCTGGCGGCAGAAGCCGATGCAGGTGCTGCACTCGCAGCACTGTTTCCCGGCGGTTCGATAATCGGCTGTCCGAAGACGGTGACGATGACTGCGATAGACGAATTGGAAGGAGCGCCTCGTGGGGCTTGGACGGGCTCGATCGGGCACATGAATTCGGGCGCTGGAGAGGCCGATTGGAACATTCTGATTCGCACCTTGGAGGCCCACAGTGGCCCGAATGAATGGCACGGAGTGGTGCAGGCCGGCGGCGGCGTGGTGATCGATTCAATTCCCGCCGCCGAAGTCGAAGAAGCTCGCTGGAAGGCTGCGGCGATTACCGAAGCCACCTGGGGTTTCCGAACCGGATTCAGCGCCACGGAATTGCCCGAGCGCGAGGTCGGAATCCTGCCTGTTCCACAAGTCGAGGGAGCATTGGGTCAAGTCAGACCGAGCGAGAATCCGGAAATAGGTACTCAAGCGGTAGAACGAGATTGCCCGAGAGTACTACTCGTCGACAATCTCGACTCATTCAGCAACAACATCGCCCAAGCCCTGCATCGCTTGGGCGCAGAGGTGGTGATTGTCGAGGGCCGACCAGCCGAACGAGCGGATGCGGCGACGACGATCGAAGCCTGGCTGGCAGAGCATGAACCGACCCACATCATCCTCGGACCCGGCCCATCTCGCCCCGAGGTCTCAGCGCCCACGATGGAACTCGCATCGCGCGCGATACGTGGAGACCTGACCAGAAACGGAACCCCTGAGAGAGTTGACGAGGCGATACCGATTCTCGGCTGGTGCTTGGGCCACCAAGCACTCGGCTTAGCAGCCGGCTACAAACTCACAGAATCACCGCTCGGAGCCGTTCACGGAGTCCCATCGACAATCCTCAACAACGGCTCCGGCCTCTACCAAGGGCTCGAATCAGAACTCACCCTGATGCGCTACAACAGCCTGATACTCGAGCCTCGATCAACAACCCCCCAGCTCATCCCGAATGCCTGGGATGAATCAAGAACGCTCATCATGGGAGTCCACCACCGAACCCTACCAATCCACGGTGTGCAGTTTCACCCCGAATCTGTGGGAAGTCCAGATGGTCTCGACCTGCTCGCGGCTTTCCTCAACCTCGAAGCAGAGCAAATCCCACAAACCACAACAAAGCCCCAAACCGAATAACCGCAGCGTTGAAGGCGCGACGCTCGGTCCTCAGGGCGAATCACCATGCCGACCTGTCGCATGTGCACTCAGAACTACCCGAACTCCCAGTTCATCAGCGGTAACGGGCCCCGCTACCAAGTCTGCGTCCGCTGTGCAACCGAGAACGATATGCTCGCGGAAGGCGAACAATCGAATCTCTACTCAGACGAACTCGCGAAGTCCCGCTCAGCTCTTTTCGCTCGTCGCTACCGACCCTGGGCATTCCTCGGTGCCGGCTGGATTCTCTACCTCAGTTTCGGCTCCGGCATCGAGTTATGGTCGAATCTTCTGCTGACAGCTCTAGTCATCGGCAGCCTCGCCACGCCCGTCCTGCACTTCCTCTCCAAAACCAAGTTCCGTGCCGAACTCGCCCGAATCACTCCTTGAGGGGTCAAAACGGCCTTTGCTCAGGCTCGGGAGGGGTTGAAATAGGCTATCGACTCCTCAAAATTTAGAGGGAACGGAGGGTTCCCTGTGAAAGCCCGTGAGATTGGATGCGTAATAGAGGAGGAGTAGGCCGAGGAAAAAAGATAATCCACAAAGACTTGAATGCGGCGCAGTACTGCATTTATGATCTGTGGACACCACCCTTCAGTTTACTCTCAATCAGCATCCGTCACTCCCGGATTCTATGGTTTGCGCGAGGACAGGCGCGAGCATTTTACCGGAAAGAGAGAACGGCGGGTTCTCTGAACTGATTTTAGGAAGGAAAACGAAATGAATGAAATACAGAAAATGAAGAATACGAGCATGTTGATTGCAATGCTCCTCGTGTTGATGGCTGGTTCCGTCGGCGTAACTGCTGACAACCATTCCGGCTCTGATCCACTTAACCCCGACGATGGTGGGGCTGATTGGGACGGAGACGGGCTTACCAATGCTGAGGAGGATGCTGAAGGCACGGACCCTAACAACGCCGACACCGATAACGACGGTTTGCCGGACGGTTGGGAGGTTTCCTACGGACTGAATCCGAACTCTGCCAGTGACGCTAACGCGGACTCTGACGGCGACGGACTGACGAACTCTCAGGAGTACGCCGCAGGAACGAACCCCAACTCAGCCGACACCGACGGTGACGGGCAGAATGACGCCGACGATCCGTTCCCGAACGATCCTAACAACGGATCGATGTCGGATTCGGACGGCGACGGTATCCCAGATGCGTATGATCCAGATTATGGTGACAACGGAGAGGGAACCGGCGACGGCGGCACTGACGGCGGTGGAGATTCCGAGCAAGAAGGAGAAGGACAGGGCCAAGGTCAAGGCCAAGGTCAAGGCCAAGGTCAAGGCCAAGGTCAAGGCCAAGGTCAAGGCCAAGGTCAAGGCCAAGGTCAAGGACAAGGTCAAGGACAAGGTCAAGGCCAAGGTCAAGGCCAAGGTCAAGGTCAATCCGGACAGCAAGGCGGTCAAGGCCAAGGTCAAGGCCAGAACGGCCAGCAAGGCAACGGACAGAACCAAGGTTCACAGTCCGGCCAAGATGGTCAGCAAGGCAGTGGTCAGCAGGGTGGAGAACAATCCAACCAGCAAGACAACGGTCAGGGTCAACAGCAGGGCGGAGATCAATCCGGCCAGCAAGGCCAGCAAGAGGGTGAAAGCCAGAATGGTAACAACCAGAATGGACAGAACCAGCAACAGCAAGGCCAGACCCAAGACAATAACCAAGGCCAGCAGGGTCAGCAGTCTGATCAGCAGCAAAGCCAACAGCTCGACAACCAAGACCAGAACGGCGAGAACGACAACGATGGAGACGGAATCCCGGACGACCTGGACTTCGACGATGACAATGATGGCATCCCGGACAACCAGGACGAGTTCCCGGAGGACCACGACAACGACGGCATCAATGACGCTGAGGATGATGACGATGACGGCGACGGCATAGACGACCGAGAGGAAGTCAATGACGGAGACCCGAACTCGAACATCTACGATCACGACAACGATGGCGTTCGCGACAATGTTGACTTCGACATCGACAACGATGGCATCGACAACTGGAACGACGTTGGACCGAACGGTGAGGACTACTCACGCGATCACGACAACGACGGACTGAACGACGGTGTCGACGACGACGATGACAACGACAACATCCTCGATGTAGACGAAGTCGACGGAGCTATCGGTGTCTGGAGGTATGACCATGACAATGATGGAATTCCCGACAGGACCGATACCGACGACGACAACGACGGTCTCTCCGACTGGTTCGAGCAGAACGACGGCTGGGATTACACCGGCCAGTTCGATCACGACAACGACGGAATCGAGGATTACCTCGATGACGACGATGACGCTGACGGCATCCTCGATGAGGATGAGAACAGCGACGTCCTGTGAAACAGGTACGACGCTGGTCAAAACTGCTCAGGCCCGCGACCGTCTTCTGACGTTGCGCGGTGACAGGTTCCCCGAGGGCGCTTCAGTCCTCGGGCGAACCGCCCCTTCTCTCTACTTCAGAAGTCGAAGAGAGTCGGCTGGCTGTCAGATTTGAGGTGGTTGGCATTGGCCAGCCGCTTGAGGGCCCGCTCGAGGCGACGCTCGGAGAAGCCGAACTCGCCTTGCAAAAATTCCCGCAACCTCTCCTCGACCGCCTTCGTCGATTCGGGCAGCGGCTCGGGATGGATCGGGTGATTGTGGAAGAGGCCTCGAATGGTCTCGATGTCCTCGGGCATCTCGAAGTCTTTGACCTCGGCAACGGCCTCCATCGTCCCATGCTCACGAATCAGTTTGAGGCCGGTTTTTGGGCCAATGCCTCTGATTCCGGGATGGAAGTCGGTACCAATCATTATCGCCAAATCGACCAATTGCTCGCGCGTGATGTTGTGGTTTTCGAGTAACTCCGCCAAGACGATCTTCTCGGCGACGACCATTCGACCGAACTTACGCCGGCCATGACTGGTCAGATTGCGAATCATCACTGGCGAGCCATACAGCAGAGTGTCCCAATCCTGGCTCGCTACCGCAGCAACTTCACCGTTTGCGCAGCGAACAGCGCCAGCACCCTCCGCCTCCATCGGCGCTTCAATCCAGACGAGGCCGAGGCAATCGAAGAGTCGCTTGGTCTGAGCAACCATCTCACGCGTGTATTCGGCGGTCTGAGGCCCGAGTTTCTTCGCCAGCGCCATGTCCTCGGCTTCAATCGCCGCCTCCCATTTGGCGTTCGCATTATCCTTGCGAATCCTGCGACCCGCAAGAGTCTCCATCTTCAGTTCGTGCGGGCGACCATCGAAAATGAAAACAGGCTCAATCCCATTCTCAAGCATCCAGGTCGCCCGATCCAGAAATCCCATCAGATGAGCGACAGGCCGTCCCTCGTAAGAGAGCGGTTTCCCGTCCGCCCCAGTCAAGCTGGTGATGAATTGGTAGGCATTGAGGAAGACATCGACCGCAACGCGTTGTCCCGAGAACTCCCCCAAATCAAGCGGATGAGCAGTCGCCAAATCCCTCAGATTACAACCCAAACTCTACTCCCCCGTCACGCCTAGACCTGTGCTATGCGTCGAGGCATTTAGGGTTGAAGTCGCGCGCGAGACGAACGGAGGCAAGAGAGTGCAAGGTCTGACTCTGATTGGCAGCGGTTGGCATCCAGCGCTGTTTCGCTCCGAGGCCGAGGCACTCGCAGGTCCGATCGGCCTCGTCCATCCACGCATCGTGGTTACCGAATCCAACGGTCAAGAGACTCTTCAGCGGCTTTCGCGCGCAGCACTGCTCGACGATGTCCTGCTGCGCGGCCAGAATAGCGCACCGATCGACGCCGAGTCAATCGCCGAGAAAATCGCTTTCTGGGCAATCGAGAATTTACCTGGTGGTAGTTTCGCGATTCGCCCACGAGGTTTGGGCCAAGGCATCGATGGCCTGTCGAAGACGGCCATCGCACAAACGGCAGGCGGCCTCATCAGCAGTCCGAATCACCCCGTCGACCTCGAAAATCCCGAGCATGAGATTGTGGTCGTCCTCGCAGCTCCCGAAGATCCGTCGAATCACCCAGACCCTCTGGCCGATTCTCCCGCACGAATCGTCTGGGGTCTGCGCCATCCCGAATGGCAGCGCCCCGATTATGCTGGGCGCTCCCCGACCGACCGGCCATTCTTCCAACCTGTCTCACTCGAACCTCGACTGGCCAGACTGCTGATTTCGCTGGGCCACAGAACCGATTTCACACCGACAACGGTCATCGACCCATTCTGCGGAACCGGCGGAATCGTCATCGAAGGCATGCTCGCCGGACTCAATATTCTCGCCTCCGACCTCGACGGCAGAATGGTCGCTGGAACCACACGGAACCTGACATGGGCAGCCAAGAATTCCGCCGAAGTGGCTTGGGATGTGCAGGAGATGAACGTTGGGATGATACCCGATTTGTGGGGTAAGGTGAGCGGTGCAATCTTCGCTTTCGATCCCCCATACGGACGCAATGCATGGAAGTCTGACGACGGATTCCAACTGCTTCTGAAGGCTTGTTCAGCGGCTCGCTCAATCGACGATACAGGCTCTCTGTGCACGCTTTTAC
>Ga0207966_1000649_pt1 | contig 19662 bp, 21 predicted proteins | sample Knorr_S23_td_NAD_FD_185611 | JGI IMG/M metagenome (GOLD analysis project Ga0207966, IMG submission 185611) | Marine microbial communities from Southern Atlantic Ocean transect - Knorr_S23_td_NADW_ad_2500m_LV_B (SPAdes) (version 2) | ecosystem: Environmental > Aquatic > Marine > Oceanic | place...
CTTTCACCCAACCCAGGTTCAATCACGGCAGTGCGAAGGGTTTCAAATTTATACTTACGTGTCTACGTGAAGTAAGTAGTGTAATTAATTCATATATATGTCTAATCGTCTGAACGACAAAGTCGCAATCATTACCGGTGCTGCGTCGGGAATTGGCCGATCCACTGTCGAACGGTTTGTGTCAGAAGGCGCCCGAGTATTGGCAGTCGACCGTGAAATTATTACTTTTCCCGAACTCTCCCATGCGCCGAATCAATTGGAAACGGATCGAGGGGATGTGCGCGTTAGAAACGACTGCATCAGATGGGTGGAGGCTGCCGTAGGCCTATTTGGCCATCTTGACATCGTGGTCAACGCGGCGGGTATAAGTGCTAGATCAGTGGGCGACAATGTTGACTTTGAGCAGAGATGGGACGAAGTGATAAGTGTAAACCTGAAGGGCACGATGCTGATGTGCCATGCCGCGGTACCAGCCCTGCTCCAATCCGGCGGTGGAGCCATCGTTAATCTAGCTTCAATAATGTCATTTGTAGGCTACGACCCAGCGATGTTTTTGTCGGATGGATTTTCCCCCTACCCCCCAAGTAAGGGGGGTGTATTACAGCTGACACGAGACCTCGCGTTGCAAGTGGCAAACAAAAAGATTCGAGTTAACGCAGTATGCCCGGGATTCGTCTACACTAATTTGACAAAAGCCGTCACAGATTCTCCAGAGACGCATGCGGCTTTGGTGGCTAAACATCCCATAGGTCGTTTAGGGGAACCTGCAGAGATCGCCAGTGTGGTAACGTTTTTAGCATCCGATGAAACCTCCTTTGTCACAGGGGCGGCCTGGACAGTTGACGGTGGCTACACGGCTGCCTGACTGTCTGGCGTCCAGCAGCCATGAACACCAAACGTTGGACTACGCGTAGACGACTAATTGTCTACCGGAGACGCAGGCGATTTAATTTCGATCGCTACAACAAGCAGATACCATTGCCCTTTCCAGATCCAAATCAGACGGAGTGGTTGGACCTACGTGAAAGGTTTGACGAATACGACTGACTAATAATCGCTATTAGTGCGTACGAAGTCGGTGGTTTATGATGGGAGAACAGGTGCGTTAGCCACTGAACATCAGTGATACGTAGTAGTACATAGACATCACGATAACAATCACCCAGAGTAGTGCTGTTATATTTTCCCTGATATAGCGTTTGACTTTTTCGATTGTTTTATACATGGACTGGTGTGTTAAGTTTGATCTTCAATTCCGACCAGTCGGATTGGGCGAATCAGTTCGAAGTAACGCTCAATTGCTGGATGTGAGTCCCAGTATTTGCCGGGCCTCACTGACCGTCGCAACTTGTCCGCCAAGACTTTGTATAAGCTGAACGGCTTTTTCCACTAGTGCACCATTTCCGGGCGTTTTAACGCCCCTTGCCAGATAAACTGTATCTTCCATACCGATCCGACAATGGCCACCTAAAAGAAACGCCTGTGCCAGCATTGGATACGCGTGGCGACTTGCCCCGAAGGCAGCCCATTCGGATCCCTCCGGAACCATTGACCGCGCGTAGGTGAGCGATTGAGGAGTTGCATCCATTCCATAACTTACACCCATGACCAGTTGAAAAAGCATAGGCGGCTTGAGCGTGCCATCGTGTATTAGGTCTCGGGCAAGACGAATGTCGCCAGTGTCAAATACTTCCAATTCAGGCTTGACACCAGAGGCATAAATTCTTTCTGCCATCGCTTTTACCGCTGGCGGATGATTGATCACTGCACCACCACCGAACCACATGGTGTTGAGGTCCAAACTACAGATCTCGGGCTTAAGTTCAACGACATGTTCTGTTCTAACAATCGGCGAAACCAGTGTCGTCGCTGGAGCCGCCTTTGCAGGATCCTCCTCCGAAGGTACATAACGACCCCCAGGGCCGGTTGTAAGATTGATAATTAGGTCGGTACTACTTTCGCGAATCCGTTTTACAACCTCCCGGTAGTATTCGATATTCATACTGGGAGTCCCCGTTTCAGGCTCGCGAACATGGATATGACAGATCGCAGCACCGCTCTGGGCCGCAGCAAAACATTCGTTGGCTATTTCCTCTGGCGTAACAGGTAAATTGGGATTGTGTTCCCGTGTCGTAAAGCTACCCGTTACAGCGCAACTCAAGATGGTTGGTTTCATATCAATTGTCCGTTGTGTTGTTCCGATCCCGACGTCCGATTCCGTAGTCCAAGACCAATAATACCGACTTAAACCGGTAACGAAAACCCAGAATCAGGATTTGGCTGAATCCTAGGACTTGCCTTTGGCGTGCGGTATAAATATCCTGAGCAAAGTTGGGCCTATTCCAAGACATAGAATATATCGTGCAAGAGATTAAATGAGTCAGACCACCTGCATCCGTGGTGTCGAATGGCTGGTTGGCTGGGATGGCCGGCAACACGTTTACCTACGCAACAGTGATTTTGTATTCAAGGGCCCGGATATCATTTATGTCGGTGATCACTACGTCGATTGCGTCGATATCGAACTTTCTGGCAAAGATCGTATGATAATTCCGGGCCTGGTTGACACCCACGCCCACCCGACCACTGAACCGATCCGAAAGGGGATTACTGATGAGACAGTATCTCCCGGTTTTTGGCACAGTTCGCTCTACGAGCATTTGCCGGTATTCGATCCTGTCGACGACCAAGGTCGTTTAGCATGTCTCAAGGTTGCCTTGGCTGAATTATTGTTGTCTGGCGTCACAACACTGGTTGACCTTTCTTCGCCTTTTGAGGGCTGGGAGGAAACACTTCTGGACAGTGGAATCCGGGCCTTTGTAGCACCTTGCTTCCGCGACGCACGCTGGTTTACAACCAACGGACACTCGCTTGAATACGATTGGAATTATGAGGCTGGACAGAGAGCTTTTAGCACTGCTCGGGAGATAGTCGAGTCTGCAGTACGCCATCCCTCCGGGCGGTTGTCCGCTGTGGTTTCACCATCCCAGGTTGACACCTGCTCCGAAGCTTTACTCCGGGACAGTCATGCATTCGCCCAAGATCATAACCTCAGTTGGACGATACATGCAGCACAGTCAGTTACTGAATTTCAAGAAATGCAACATAGACATGGCATGACCTCTGTTCAGTGGCTTGACAGCCTAGGTGTCCTAAATGAACGGTCAGTGATCGCACATTGCATATTCCTTGATCATCATCCGTGGCTGCACTGGACGAGTAGAAAAGACCTTGAACTGCTGGCCGATTGCGAGTCAACGGTTGCGCACTGCCCAACCGTGTTTTCACGGCGTGGTATCGCCCTAAACACTTTTGGTGCGTATTTAGATCACGGCATACGGATGTCCGTCGGCACGGACACCTACCCCCACAATATGCTGGACGAGTGTCGGACAGCAGTCATGGTCGCTAGAGTCATCGGCCAGAGTGTTACTGATCTCGACTGTATCGATGTATTCAATGCGGCCACTGTCGCTGGAGCAGATGCCCTCAATCGTAGTGACATTGGAAGATTAGCCGTGGGTTGTAAGGCCGATTTTTCAACTATCGATTTAACCTCCCCAAGTATGCGCCCCGTTCGAGAACCACTTAGAAGTCTTATCACTGTTGCGGGCAGTCGACCGGTTACAGATGTTTTTGTGCATGGGGAACAGGTGGTCAGCAATGGGGATGTGTTGAACATAGATTTTGAGCTCGAGCTGACACGCTTGCAGGTTGCTCAACAGAACATGTTGAACGTAGTATCCGAAAAGGACTGGGATAACCGTTCCGCCGTAGAACTGGCGCCGTTAATGTTGACAACGGTTGAATCTATCTAGAAGACTACAAACGAACGTTTCACTTGCACTTGATTGAACTGAAAGTGTATTGAAGTCAGCTGACCTTTCAGCCACGATCGCAACAGAGGTTCCAGGTTATGAAAATTTCACTCGAAGGAAAAACTGCGTGGATCACAGGCGCCGGAAGCGGTATTGGACGGGCTGCTGTAACTGCATTAGTAAAAGCTGGCGTAAAGGTTGGGTTATCGGGACGCAGGCACGAACCACTTAAAGAAACCTTAGCCGCGATTCAATCTCTCAATGGCGAAGGGATTTTGGCGCCTGTCAATGTTGCCGACAGCGAGGCTGTTGTAGCTGCTGCTGAGAAGATTCGAGCTGAATTGGGTGAAATCGATATTCTCGTGAACAGTGCGGGGCTTAACCTTCCTAAACGACGCTATAGTGAAATGGGGGTAGGTGACTGGCAGATGGTCATCGACGTAAATTTAAATGGGGCATATAACTGTATATACGCGGTGTTGCCACACATGAGAGATCGGGGTGACGGCCTTATTATCAATGTTTCCTCATGGGCGGGGCGACATGATTCCTATGTCGCGGGCCCGGCCTACGGTGCCTCAAAACATGCAATGTCGTCTATGACCGCAACCATAAATCTTGAGGAAGGACGTAATGGTATCCGTTGCTGCTCCCTTGAACCTGCCGAAGTTGCGACAGAGATCCTTGATAGACGCCCTATTCCCGTAGCTGATATAGAACGAGCCCGCATGTTGCAGCCCGATGATCTAGGGGAGACCATTCGTTTCATTGCAGAGATGCCTGCACATGTCTGTTTGAATGAAGTACTGATCAGTCCGACCTGGAACCGATCACATATGGGAGGGTCGGACTGGTTTCCAGGACCCCCCAGTTAGGTGCTCCAGATCCTGTCATTGCAGGATTCCACTAAATCAAAGGTAAGGAGAGATGATTATGATTTGTGTTATAGCAACGATAAAAGCCAAGGCAGGCGGGCGGGAAGCACTATTGGAACATATTGCAGATAACCTGCCCAACGTGCACGCCGAGGAAGGTTGTATCGAATATCAGCCCATGATAGACACCGAGTCTTCACTCGGCGCACAGGTACTGGATGAAAATATTGTGACTATGGTTGAAAAATGGGAAACCATGGCGAATCTGAATGCCCATGCAACGGCGCCACATATGCTGAAATACCGCGAGAAAGTAAAGGACACTGTCGAAAGTGTTTCCTTGAAGGTTCTGACAGTTGCCTAATATCGAGGTCACGGGAGGGGTTTTGGGCGGTTACGATTACGACGGATCTAACGGCAATCTTTCTTTGTCAATTTGTGTTTCAAGCTTGGACTCGATAGAAAACACGTGTGAATCTGATACACCCAGGGTTCGCAGAGCCCGGGTCAGGTTTCTGAGATACTCGCGGTTAGAACCACTCGGTCCTCGGGCAGAAAGAATCTGGCTGGCAATATCATCTTTGTCTGCTGGACCAAGGTAGTCTGGATTATCCGGACCTGCCATGTACACCAGGCCCCGGCTAGTACTGCCGTCGGTAAAATTCAGTTTTACCCATTCGCGGTGGTAGCCCCCCTTTTCCCGGTGGTCCAGGCCCTTGAGAACCTGCCCGTTGTCGGATTTTCCACATTTGTACGCAACGCCCCAGCAATCACCCGCTGGCTTGGGAACCAATGTTACAACGCGACCAGGGTAGCCAGGCACACCCCTATGATCGGTCGATCCCTGCCAGAAACGTCGTACCCAGTGGTCGATTCGGGCTAAACGACGATGATGATAGGAAAAGCTCGGATTCCAAATTAATGAACCATAGCCAAAAATCCACATGATATGAGGCGCTAGCTCCAGGTTTTCGATTCGACTGAATTATGCCCGTAATAAATAAAACGTATTGGCTGATACTCGCGACTGCATCATCAGGCATGTTTCTGGCGAGCTTGGATTTTAGCGTGAACGTCGGTCTACCGGATATTGCAAGAAGCCTCGATGCCAATGATACGGCAATCTACCAGATTATTACTGTTTATCTGGGGGCCACTGCCACGGTTCAGTTGATCCTCGGCCGAATCGCAGATGTTTATGGCCTGAAACTAACCTACATCGTTGGATTGCTTGCTTATGGAATTGCTGTGTTATTGATTGGAATTGCAGCGACGCTAGATAGCGTAATCATGATCAGGATTCTTCAGGCCATGGGAAACGCAGTCTTTCTGGCCTTGTCACCCGCTATAGTCACGGCAAGTGCCCCCGATGCTTATCGCGGTCAGGCTCTGGGATGGATGACAGCCATTGGTATGAGTGGAATGATACTCGGTTCGCTGGGGGCTGGCTTCGTTATCGACCATTACGGTTGGCGTTGGATATTCCTGGCGCGCGTGCCACTGACAATTATTGCGTTGGGAATGGCGATCTGGTTTCTACCCACGATCAGGAAAGCTTCGGAAGCGGATCTGGATTCGCCCTCGGCATTGCTGATTGTCGCGAGTATTTTATTTCTGATGCTATACCTCCATCAAACGCAGGCAACAGGATGGCTTTCACTAAACACGAATCTTTACCTTGCCATATCGATAGTAGCGGTCTATTGCTTGATTAGACGACAGATGACGATATCAACGCCGTTTATACCGAGCTACCTGTTACGCCAGAGTGAGGTGTCACTTGGACTGGTCTGTAATTTTCTAATGTATTTCGCCATCTTTGTGAACTGGTTTGTCCTACCGTTTTTTGCAGCTGAATTTATCGGCATGGGACCGGCCAGTATTGGCGTTCTGCTCACCATACCCGCTGCGTGCCTGCTGGTCTCTTCACCACTTGGTGGCGCCTTTGCAGACCGGACTCATCCTGCTTTTGCGAGTACTGTCGGTATGTTTATCATCGTTGCCTTTTTAACGTCTTTCCAAACGGTTGACAATCATTCAACCGGTTTTGCAATTGCTGTTCGAATGGCCGGTTTAGGAATAGGTATGGGGATTTTTCAGAGCAGCAATCTCAGCCTCATTATGGGCAACGTAGGTACTCGGGAGTTGGGTATAGCCGGTGGGTTGTCTGGACTCTCACGCAACCTCGGGACGGTCATCAGTGTTGTATTGCTAGGCGCAATATTCGTGGCATTGAAAACATCCGGACAAGAATCCGTAGAACTCACATTACCGCATGCGCGGGAAGCTCAGGCAACGTACATCGCAGCATTCAAATTTGTCTATGCAATTGCCGCAGTTGTCGCCTTATTGGGCTTTCTTCTCAACGCCTGGTTGTGGCAAAATCGAAAAAAGTAGTTTTCATTGGCTTTGCAAAACAAATAGTCGTTGGACTATCATTAACGAGGGTCACGTCCATATGGGCTCCGAACACACCTGTTTGCGTGGGTATACCGACAGCACATATTTGCTCGACAAAAAGCTCGTATAACGGTTCAGCAGTTCCGGTATCAGCCGCACGCAAGCTCGGTCGTAATCCTTTCGTCGTGTCTGCACTCAACGTAAACTGTGAGACGATTAGAACTTCTCCTTTGGCCTGACGGACATCCAGGTTGAACCGGCCCTGAACATCCGTAAATATTCGATAACCAATCGTTTTTCTACAAAGTTTCTTGCTATTGCACGATCGGTTGAATACAAGATGGGTTGATTACCCATAGTAAACCTCTATTCAGTTTCTGAGTTCGGGGATTATTGTCTTTCCATATTCAGCAATGAGATTTTCTTCTTCTCCGTTGTCGATATAAATATTAAATTGTGTGATTCCAGCTTCTTTTAGCCTGTATAGTTTTTCAATGTGCTGTTCCACTGAACCAAGCACCGCGAAATCTTCGACAACATCTGGGGTTATAAAATCCAAGAATGGATTATCGCTCTGACCGTGTTTCTGATAGTCGTAGCCACGACGTTTTTCGATATAGCCGGCCAGGCTCGCGGGTATTGCCGAACTGTCAGATCCGTATCGCTCCACTATATCGGCAACATGGTTCCCAACCATAGCTGGGAACCATTTGGTTCGTTCCACGCAATGATCCATTGAACCGATGTAGGCCGGTGCAGCAGCCATGACCTGATAAGTACCCATATCTCGACCCTTTTCAAAGCCTGCATTGATTGTCTGGTCAGCCAGCCATTTGCAGATCATGGGCTCAGCGATCTGAAGTACAACACCATCCCCGTGTGCACCGGCGACTTTGATTGCTTTAGGTCCATAAGCCGCGATCCATATTGGAAGTTCGTAACCATTGGCCCATGGAAACTCTACTGGAGCCAGGCAGTCCGCATAATGTGTTTGATTGCCGCGAACCATCGATCTGACTTTGTCACAGAAATCGACCACTTCGCTGAGATTCGATGGCTTTTTGCCCATGACCCGAAGTGAACTGTCCCCGCGACCTACTCCGATATCAAATCGACCTTTACTCTGGACGGCAAGACTTCCGAAAAGACTGGCTGCTACCGACCAGTCCCTTACCCCGGGGTTGGTCACACACGGCCCAAACCGCATAGTCTGCGTGTGCTCGATACACATGGCGATGGTTACATAACTGTCACGCCAGAGGATATGCGAGTCAAAAAACCAGCTGTACCCGAATCCAGCCTCTTCTGCTTGCCTTACGAGATAACGCGTACGTTCCGGGGAACCCTCGCCTTTGAACGTAATGCCAAACTGCATAATCTGTCCTCCCTCTACAATCCCGAATAGCCAACTATCGATAAGTGGCGCGAACGGCACCTAATCGCCTCTTCGGAACTATTCCGAATACAAGTTCAATCCAGTCAGGTATAAATGCTGCGATATAATCCTACAAAAACGCAACCAATCTATAAAGGATAACCACCACTGGTTCTCCTGTATGATCGAATAGCCCGATTCATGAAATATATATAAACCTCCTGAACTTAAACACTCTACAGAGCACCTACAGCGGCCCCTAATGCTTAGAATACGATGGTTTGCGATATATAGACCGTAATTCATCATGCTCTGCCAACTCATGCGGTGACTCAATAACATGGACACCGCAACGGGCCGGCACAAATTTAGTCGCTATAGCGACTAAGGATGTACTCATTCCTTTTCCCTAAGGTATTTTTATCTTTCTCTAAACTGCTGTCACTTTTCCACTACAGGGGTAAGATGGACAAAAAATAATTCATGGCATTGATGATTAAATGTTTTTTAAAAACACAAAGTTATTGAGTCGAACAAAGAGACTGGAGATTCAGATCGAAGAGTTTCTGGATAAAGTCACCGAATCAACAGAGCTTTTTTCGATTGCTTTTAAGGTCTACCTGGCCGAAGGCGTCGATACCCAATTCGAAGAATTTATGAATAAGATTCAGGCTACCGAGCGCGAGGGTGATGAACTGCGCCGACAAATTGAAACGGAGCTTTACGAGCGCACCTTGATTCCTGACCTTCGGAGTGACGTAATCTGGCTGATTGAAAATATGGATAAACTGACTAACACCTGCAAAGCAAACCTTTTTCGATTATCAATTCAACAACCTGAAATCCCAGATAAGCTCAGGGCAACCTACATTGAACTTATCGACATAACCATTGATTGCGTTGATAAGGTGGTCTTCACAGCTCGTAACTTTTTCGAAGATCATGAATCCGTAGCTGATCTTGCAAGAGAAGTCGCTCTGCTGGAAACGAAAGCCGATGAAGTCAGTAGTCCTTTGCAACGTAGAATATTCGATAGTGATCTGGATCTCAGTCAGAAAATGCAACTACGCTATTTTGTCGAACACTTCGACGAACTTGCCAATCAGTCGGAGGATATCGCTGACCAGCTGGCTATAAGCGCCATTAAACGTCGCATCTGACACCTTATCCTGTGGACATTTCCACATTTGTAATACTCTCCGGTGGTTTGTTTCTGGGCTGGGCGTTGGGTGCGAATGACGCAGCTAATGTGTTCGGCACGGCTGTCGGTACCAAAATGGTACGGTTTGCCACGGCGGCGTTGGTATGCAGTTTGTTTGTAGTTCTGGGTTCGGTAATTAGTGGAGCTGGACCTGCTGAGACGCTCAGCAAGCTGTCTGAGATTGATCAATCGTTACATGCATTCATAGCCGTAGTCTCCGCTGGTTTTACGGTGTTCATCATGACCCGGTTCGGGTTACCTGTTTCGACAAGCCAAGCGATTGTTGGCGCATTGGTTGGCTGGAATATTTTTCAAGGTATTGAGACCGACTCCGATATTCTCAAAACAATCATCGCATCATGGATATTCTGTCCCTTGCTTGCGGGGCTGATCGCTGCCGCCTTGCTGCCGCCTTTAGCTGCCACCATGCGGATTCTGAACTTACGGCTTTTTGTACAGGATGCCACTGTTCGTTGGGCTTTGCTGGTCGCTGGGGCGTTTGGCGCATACAGCCTGGGTGCAAACAACATTGCAAATGTAATGGGTCCGTTCATTCATGTTGTTCAACCACCATCCATTGGATTTGGTTCCGTGCTCTTATTGGACTCAACTCAGGTTCTGTTTCTGATCGGGGCTTTGGCTATCGTAGTCGGCGTGGTTACGTATGGCCGCCGTGTCATGCTCACGGTAGGTAGGAACTTATTTCAGCTTTCACCGTTAACCGCCTGGGTTGCGGTCGTCTCGCATGCCATCGTGCTTATCTTGTTTACCTCTAAAAGCTTAGCCTCCTGGCTTGATGCTGCAGGATTACCCCAGATCCCGCTCGTTCCAGTATCCAGCTCTCAGGCCATAGTCGGCGCTGTCATAGGGATTGGTTTATTGCGTGGCGCATCCAGCATTCGCTGGCATCTGGTTGGTGGTATTGTTTTAGGCTGGCTGGTCACACCCATCTGTGCGGGAATGTTGTGCCTTGCTGTCCTGATATCTGTCCAATCGATACTTTGAAGTGACTCTGTGTAGCCAAGCCCCTTCGGCGTTAGTCCCAGCGGGAACGACGGCTCTCCATATCCGAGTGCACATCGATTAGAACCGTCCTGCCTTCCTGATTCAAACGTTGTGCTTTGCCACAGCCTCAATTAAAGGGTTGCTCGGAAAGCAAGCCAACCACTCGACGCCTTCTTTTTTCAGGATCTGTGCAATTAAGTCATTACAATCCATAATCACCCACTTGGACTAGGCACTGTAATCTAGCGACATCCTGGACCGCCTATAGAACGAAGCGGCCAGTAGGAAACACCCTACCGGCCGCCTTTATTTGGAAATTAACCGGGTAGCAAATACCTGTACGGTTAATCGGTGATTATTGCAAAGTAGTACGGGTCGAGAACTAGTTCCACTCCCAAAGTTCCCACGTTGCGTTTCCACTCGCATCGACATCCCAGTCGTAAACAAGCGCTTTACCGTTAAGGCCAGCTAACGACGGTGCCGCGGATTGAACATAAGCCATACCTCTGAATGTCGATCCACCGTCCGCAGTAAACGCACCAGCTCCTGTTGCTCGAAATGTACCAACACCATCTTGCGCTATTATGGCGCTCGAATTTGGACACTCTCCATAAAGACTACCATCCGCCAACACATTGGCCGAATATGTTGCCATCATCGTGACGTCACCATCTCCTAGCTTTCCAGCGCCTTGAGCCGATACTTCAAATACGGGTCTGGAGTCCACCGCGGGTAGTGTCTTTACGGTCGTAGTCGCTTGAATAGATCCAACTTTCTCGCCCAACATGATTCGTCCTCCTTTAAGTAGCAACTTGCTAGTTGTGAACTGAAAACTCGTCATGGTCATTGACGTGTTGCCGTCATATTAACAGATGTTTTACGGCTACAAAATAATGTACTAGCCAAAACTCACAGCAGGACTATCATATATAGAAGTCAATGGCCACGGGACAAAGGTTTCAGCTACCATAGTTAATGGGCTTGTTAGATTTTGGTGATGTCGACCTGGACGCCTTGAGGGGCTATACAGATACATCGAACTTGCATGAAACAATGCCCGAATACATCTACACATCGGCCAATTAAAGCAAGTTAATTTTGAAATGTGTTAAGACAAAGTTGAAGCTATCTACTGCATTCCCTAGTCAAATCCCGATTGAAATATAACTGTGGGCAACCCGGTCAACCGCAATCATCATCGCTGCAGTTCGAAGATCGGGAACATTGTCTTTATGGTTCCAGGTCTCACTAATTGCGTCGTAGGCTCCACGCATCGTATCTTCCAATCCTGAGCGGACGAGATTGATCTCCGTGGCCCCGCTCAGTACTGCATTGCGATCAGTCTCCGGGAACGGTTTGCCGGTCATCGACTCTACTCCCGCAATCAACCTCTCGAACTGGCTTTCTTGTTGACGTCGCTGCATTCGGCCAAAGCGAATATGGGTGAGGTTCTTGATCCATTCGAAATAACTGACCGTTACTCCCCCGGCATTGGCACAGAAATCAGGAATGATGACCACACCGTTATTTCTTAAGATCGCATCGCCACCAGCTGTAATCGGACCATTGGCCGCCTCAATAATCAGCGGCGTTCGAATTCGTGAGGCGTTGGTTTCGTCAATTACACCTTCCATTGCAGCTGGAATTAAAATATCAGCTTCTGCCTCCAGCATTTCGGGGCCACTATCGATAAAGCCGGGATAACTCTCAATACTGCCTATCTCAATCATGTGTTCGTGTAGTGCAGCGATATCTATCCCTTCAGAATCCACGATCGTGCCATCTCTTTCTAAAACATGAGTGATGCGACAGCCATCCTGTTGGCTTAGAAAGAGCGCTGCATGGTAACCAACGTTTCCGAGTCCTTGAACAATCACTCGCTTACCGCCAAGCCCTGCAGAGAGACCAGTTTTCTTTACATCTCCGGTATGACGAAAAAACTCCTGCAGAGTGTATTGCACGCCGCGCCCGGTTGCCTCAGTCCGACCGGCGATACCGCCCTTGCCAAGGGGCTTGCCTGTAACACAAGCCCATGCGTTCAAATCAGCGGGGTTCAGTCTTTTATATTCATCCGCTATCCAGGCCATCTCACGCTCACCTGTACCCACATCCGGGGCAGGCACGTTCTGGGAGGGACTGATCAGATCACGTTTCGCCAACTCCTGGGTGAAGCGCCGGGTGATCTGCTCTAATTCCTGTGTTTCCCATTTCCTTGGATCAATCACAAGCGCACCCTTCGCACCGCCAAAAGGAATCTCCATCAGCGCGCATTTATAAGTCATCAACGCTGCCAGTGCTTCCACCTCGTTTTGATCGACAAAAGGTGCGTAGCGAATACCGCCCTTAACCGGTTCAAAATGTTCAGAATGGACAGTGCGGTATCCCGTGAAGCTTTGCAGTCCGCCCCGCAGTCTCACTCCAAAGCGCACGACGTAGGTCGAATTAGCAATCTTAATCTTTTCGGCCAGATCGTCTGAAAGTCCAAGCAGGCCTGCTGCGTGGTCAAAATTCGTCTCCACCGAAGAAAGAAAGGATTCTTTGCTCATATTTGTCCTTGCTCGACGAGCTGTGCCGATGTCACCAACCTGTTAGGTGAGTGTGAATTTGAGTCGGAATGAGTAGACTCATTGTTAATACTGCACCACAAGTGAAGAACTCGCCCCCTTCATTAGGACCAGTCATTATATTTCTAATTTATTGTCAGTGTATTGACTGGTGTCCGGGACCGGAGCCGAATCGGCACAGCCATTTGGCCGAGGAATTTTCAGTCCCACTGATTCTACCGGGCCACACTTTCTGACTCGTAGAAACTCTTACAAGTACGGATCTATATCCTACTCGCAATGGCCCCCTAAAACCGCAGATCATGCAGCCTTTTCTGCCAGGTCTGCGAGATCCATGACATGGATTTAAGGGCGGAGAATTTGGTGGAAAGATTGAACTCACAGGTATCGAGATAAGGCAACTTCCTATGAGCGGAGTTTCTGACTGGAGTACGGATGAGCGAGCGCTTTCCAACTCTTATTTGGCCAACTCTATATCGAAAATCGAGGGAAACGGCACGACGGATAAGGGTAGATTGGTCTCGAATCTGCAATTCCATTATTCAATCAAACCTCATCATTCCTATAAAGATTATTCTCCAAAGTTTCTCAAGATGCTGAGCTTCGCACTTTCGTATTCCTCAACAGTCATCGCCCCTTTAGAATAGGCCTGATGTAGGTCCAGCAGTTCCTGGCCCATTGTCTTGTAATCACTCCGATGATCGCCCTCCTTCTGACCTGTGGTGTCTGCCAGCGAGGGTGGTTTCACACCTTCCTCGGCCAGTGACGCATCGACCCCAGGCCCACCCGCAATAGCGATAGCATCTTTGAGGCTGACTGCTCCGGTAAACAACGCCTTGCCGGTAATTACCCCGTCGATATTGGGTAGGAAGCGCAAGAAGGAGACATCATCAAGGGAATGAACCGTACCCGAGGATATAATTGGGAGCTCCAGTGCTGTCCCCATCTCGCTGGTCCCGGCTAAGCTGCTCTCAGGGTGATTTTCAAATCGTTCAATGTCTGTATAGATTACTGCGGCTACACCTATACTCTCAAAGCTTTTTCCCAGCTCAATTGGCTGAAAGGAAGTCTGGGTCTGCCAGCCATCGATCAAGACAAACCCGTTTCTCACATCAATGCTGACAACGATTCTGCCGGGATATTGATGGCAGACACGTCGTAGCAATTGAGTATCCTTGATCGCCGCGGTGCCCAGTACGATACGGGAGGCCCCGTGTTCAAACCACCAGTCGACATGATGTTCAGTGCGGATACCACCGGCAACCTGCACAGGTATATCTGCATTGTCGATGATTTCGCAGATTAGGTCCGAATTGTATCCCCTGCCCCGGAAGACGCCATCAATATCAACCACGTGAAGCCATTCGGCACCGGCATTCTGGAACTCCTCTGCGGCGTCAAGCGGTGAGATATCAAAAACCGTGGGCTCTTCTTTGCGGCCACGGGCTAGACTGACTGATTGCCCGTTTTGTATTTCTATATCAGGATAGATAATCATAAGCCACTATTTAATGACACATGAGCACCGGTAGCGTCGAGTGTTGCATGATTTCCCGAGTCGCTCCTCCAAATATCAGTTGTCGCAACCTCGAATGAGTGAATGCGCCTTTGACTAGCATATCCGCATCCGCACTTATGGCAAAATCTAGAATTGCTCGACCGATGGTGTTGTTTTCCCTGTCAATAGTTTGTTCAAAGGCGGCAATACCCCGAGCCCGTAAATGGTCGGTAACCTCAGCACCGCTGGGACCCTGCACGGTCGCGCCTTCTACGGTCAGGACAACAACCCGTTCTGCTTCTTCCAGAAGTGGCGCACTTGCGGTGAGGCTTCTGGCCGCTTCAATACTGCCGTTCCAGGCTAAAACAATATTTTTCCCAAGGGTCTCGAGGATGGTGTCACTGACCAGCAGCAGTGGTCTGCCGCCTTCGAAGAGCACCGCTTCAGAAGCCCTCTGCCAGAATGACCCCTTGTCGTCCAAATTGCGACGTACGATTGCAAGATTAAACAAGCGTACGTTTTTCCCGATAATCGTATCAGAGACCTGATTGCTCTCCTCCCAATGCCCTCTTACTCGGGTCTCCGTATCATCTATCGTACCGACTGGAATACCTCGTTCGTCAAGAAGATTGAAAAAGCATTGACGCGCCTCACTCGCCAGTTGTTCCGTTTGCTTATCCGTATCTATTGATTGGGCACTGTGCGCCACAATGCCTACGCCGACAACCGTGCGAATCAGGTGTGGGACAAAAAAGCCCTCTATGTAGCTACTGTAACGACGAGCGATTAGCTGCGCTGCGTCAATTTCAACAGCGGTAGGAACACAGTGATAAAACGGTAGCAGAATTGTCTTGTACATCGACTCCTGATGACCGGTACTACACCGGTTGATTCCTCGATAAGCAGTATCTCACCGATCTATGTGGCATTCAAACTCTAGCGGAATCTCTGTCGGTGAAGGACGGTCTAGTGGGTTCGAAAGAACATAGCGCTTAGCGAGAGGTCTATAGAAGGAAAGTAAGTATTGAACTGTAAGCCACTGATTTAAAACAATTCTTTCAGCACCGATCTAAGGAACCAGGATCACCTACAGATAATTCGCTACCCCGTTTCCCCCCCAATCACAGCCTTCTACGGGCTCGACTGTCTTCCTGAAATATTTTCCTCCCTGTTGACGTTCCCCATCAACCGGGGCTCCTGGGAAAGGAGTTGATCGATCGCATAGAACAACAACAAAGGTTCTCGAGAATCAACTGAATAGGAAAAATATTCCAATAGTTCTGAGAAAAGTAAGAATTAAATAATTATTTACTTTATTGTATTGATTTCTAAAAATTATTTGCTAGAATATCGACTCTTTTAGCTATCAGTGATGATTGTTATTCCGATGTATACCTATTCCCTGAAAGATAGATCGCTCCTGACGGAGCGTACCGAACAGTTTCGCGACCAGGTCACTCGCTTTCTACGCGAAGAACTGCCCGAAGACGAGATTCACATGATTTCGAACGGGTCGTTATATTCGTGAATAAGGTCTACGTCATTCACGAGAACGATGACTGGATGCCGCCGTTTAGGGAGGCTTTCCAGAGCGAAGGACTGCCATTTGAAGAGTGGCACATGGCGAGGGTAAGTCTCGATCTGGAAGACACCCCACCGGAAGGTGTCTTCTATAGCCGCATGAGTGCTTCAGCGCATACACGAGGACATCGCAGTATCCCTGAATATACAGCGGGTGTGCTGTGCTGGTTGGAGCATCACGGTCGGCGGGTAGTCAACGGGAGCCGGGCGCTCGATCTGGAACTCAGCAAGTTGCGTCAGTACCAGGCACTGAAAGCTTCGGCTATCCGGGTCCCCCACACCCGAGCGGCGCGTGATGTAGAGGAACTCCGGGCATTGAGCCTGAGCGTACCGGGGCCTTTCATCACCAAGCATAACCGGGGCGGTAAAGGTCTCGGCGTGCAGCTTTTTCAGGACGCTGCCGCGCTTTCTGGGTGTTTGGACGAAGGACGATTAGAGGCCCCAGTTGATGGGATCTTCCTGCTGCAGGAGTACATCCGCAGCGAGGTGCCCTTTATTACTCGGTGTGAATTTATCGGTGGGGAATTCGTCTACGCAGTTCGGGTCAATACCGCTGATGGCTTCGAGTTATGCCCTGCCGATGCCTGCCAGATCGACGACACGTATTGCCCGGCCGGTAGCGGTGAACCCAACCGGTTTGAGATCGTTGGTGATTTCGACGATCTTCTGTTACTCAAGCAATACGGTTCCTTCCTCAGGGACAATGACATTGAGGTAGCCGGCATTGAGTTCATTACCGATTTACATGGCCGCCAGTGGACCTACGATGTGAACACCAATACCAATTACAACCGCGCGGCGGAGGTGGCTGCAGGCGCGTCTGCACCCAGGACGCTTGCACGGTTTCTGGGGATGCTGATTCGACTATCAACCGCCTATCACTGGCGTGCCAGCGAAGAACGTCAGCAAGTACTGGCTTGAAGTGGAATCAGGTGAAGGACAAAGTCGAGACAAGTGCATCACAACACGATAGATCAGGGTATTCACCCCGAGTGAAGGCGTTGCACCCTTAGGACACATCGACCACGGCCACTGATGTGCAGCTCAAGAAAGAAAGCGAGTTGAGATGTCATCTGATGCGGGTTCCGGTGAATTTTTGACAGAGAACTCGACTATCATCGAGTACCAGAACCTCATTCAATCGCTCAATGAGATCAGCTCTTATGAGGTTTACCGATGGCTGATTTCAATGGGCAAGAAGCTCAAAGCCGATCCCTTGAGCAAGACCCGAAGAATATCGGAAAACCAGGTCACACAGTGTCAGGCGGATCTGTACGTGGATCTTGAGAACGGGCAGTTCAAGGCCTGGAGCAACGCATTGGTTACGGCGGGTTATGCTTACCTTTTGATCGATATTTTCAACAATACACCAGCAGCCGAAGCCCCAAGTCTGACTGTGGCAAATTTCGAAGAACTGGGGCTGGGCGATAGGTTGTCAATGATTCGCAAGGCAGGCTTTTATCAGATGATTGAGATGATGATCCAAAGGCTAGCCCTTAACTCGAGAGACGAGGGTAGCGACTTGTCAGACTTCAGCAGCGTCGAGTGTCAGCATAGCTATTAAGACGACGGGCAGCACTTCAACAACGCGCCCCTTACACAAGGAATGTATCACCCTAGTCAACGAACGAGGCCTCACTATGTTTTACAATAGCTTTGTTAATAAAAGGCGACTCAGTCGGAATCTGGGCTGGGTTATTCTTGTATTTTCGAGTGCCCTACAGGCTCAAGTGTCGCCGGAGGGGATTGAGCGATTACGATTGGCCCTGCCGGGAATCACCATGGACATGATTCGCCCATCACCATTGGTCGGGATGTATAAACTCTCCTATGGATCCAACGTTTACTACATCTCAGAAGACGGTCGTTATCTGTTTACGGGCGACCTGATTGAGCTTGACACTGGACTCAATCTGACCGAGCAGGGTCGAAAGACAGCACGGGTAGCCGCTGTTGCCAAAATCGATGCCACGGATAAGATTGTTTTCCCGGCCAGCAATCCCAAACACACCATTACGGTGTTTACGGACGTCGATTGTGGTTATTGCCGGAAGTTGCATGCCGAGGTCAGTCAACTCAACGATAACGGTATAACCGTTGAATATCTGGCATTTCCACGCGGCGGACCTGGGACAGTCGGTTTTGACAAGATGGTCTGGGTCTGGTGCGCTGATGACCCGAAACGAGCGATGACTCAAGCAAAACTGGGAAAGAGCCTAACACCGAAAAACTGTGCCAGTCCCGTGGCCGAGCAATACCAGCTCGGTTTGACGATGCCGGTCAAGGGAACGCCGACCATTTTGCTTAGCAACGGAGAATTGATCGGCGGTTACGTCCCGGCCGCAAAACTCATTGAGCGCCTGAACCAGGATGATGGCTGACAGGGTTGCTGGCAGATGAAACAATCATTTGTTACCACTTAAGAGAACCAGATCATGAAAACACTTCTGACAGTAGGCGTTCTCATTTTTTCGCTGTTGTTTTTTGCTGCACCTGCCAGTGCGTGTAGTGCTTTTCCTGATGGTCATATTGGCATCGTAGTCGAACTCGACAAGGCATCCAAGAGTCTGACCATCAGCGATGGCGAGACCGGCAACCCGGTCACTTTTTCGGTCGAGGACACTGTTTTATCGACCTTGGAGTGGGCGGTTCTGTCCGTAGCGCAGACAATATTCGTCCGATATCGGCTTGAGGGTGATCAACTGATAGCAACTGAGATAAAGAGATTGAACTAGATCGACAGGTCGAATACTTGAAGGATGGACTTGAATCACTCGTTGTAAGCACCATGTAAACGTCTAGGACAGAATCATCGCTAAATAAGGTTGATCCATGGAACTCGTTTCTTCGCTGACGCAACTCTCGTGGACGTGCCGTCATACCTGGCCACGGGCCTCGAAGAACACGCTCTGGTGTCTGACGGGCTGCTCGATTGGCGACTGGGGCACAATATTGTTCTTCCAGTTGACAGGCCTAGCCTGGCCCACTCTCTGGATCATGCTACTGGCCATCGTTAACGGGATTCTGACGTCAATCACGCTGGAAACAATTGTTCTGTCTCGCCAGATGGCTTTTAAGACAGCTTTTAGAACCGCCATTGGTATGTCGCTCATTTCCATGCTGGCTATGGAAATCGCGATGAATGTGGTCGATGTTGCCCTGACCGGTGGAGCTGTACTGACTCTTTGGGTCATTCCCGTAATGTTCACAGCAGGGTTTTTTGCTGCCGTACCCTACAACTATTGGCGGCTCAAGGCTCTTGGCAAGGCCTGCCACTGAACAGTCTTGGTTCCGCGATGTGCAGTAAAGCCCCCTCAAAACAATTTCTGCGATCAAGTATTCTCA
>Ga0207966_1000651_pt1 | contig 19641 bp, 19 predicted proteins | sample Knorr_S23_td_NAD_FD_185611 | JGI IMG/M metagenome (GOLD analysis project Ga0207966, IMG submission 185611) | Marine microbial communities from Southern Atlantic Ocean transect - Knorr_S23_td_NADW_ad_2500m_LV_B (SPAdes) (version 2) | ecosystem: Environmental > Aquatic > Marine > Oceanic | place...
GGGCCCAGAAGGCCTATTTTTAGGGCTATTTAGGCTCAAATCTGGTATAATATGTCTAGTGGAATCAGCTTCGGACCCCATTGATTCAAACCCCTATTGCCGCTCGTGAATTTTCTTAGTCAAACCCAACCGAGACCTATGGTGATTCAACAACATGACGCAAACCCAAACAGGCGAATATACAGCCAAAGATATTCAGGTCCTAGAGGGCCTGGAGGCCGTGCGCGTCCGTCCTGGAATGTACATCGGAAGCACCGACCAACGCGGTCTGCACCACCTGATCTATGAGATCTTGGATAACGCGGTCGACGAGGCTATGGCCGGTTACTGCGAGCGCGTTGACATCTCTATCTCCGAGGACGGCTGGATAACGGTGGTCGACAACGGGCGCGGCATTCCGATTGACAAACACGCAAAGACCGGCAAGAGCGCTCTGGAAACTGTGATGACCACCCTGCACGCCGGCGGGAAGTTCGGCGGCGGCGCTTATAAGGTCACCGGCGGCCTGCACGGTGTCGGCGGGTCGGTAGTGAACGCGTTGTCTGCGGACCTGCGCGCTGAAGTCCGTCGTCAGGGTTGGATGTACAGCCAGGAATACGCGCGGGGAAAACCCACCGGTAACCTGGCGAAGGGCGAGAAAACAACTGAGCACGGGACCACTATCTCGTTCAAACCCGACCCGGAGATTTTCCCGGTCATCGAATATGATTTCGATTTACTGATCTCCCATTTCAAAGAGATTGCTTATCTGAACAAAGGTTTGGAGATCGCTTTCAGCAGCCAATGGCATACGGATAGGCGCAAGGGCGATATCGAGCGGACATACTTCTTTGATGGCGGCATTGCCAACCTGGTCCGAAACGTCAACCGCAACCGGAGGACTGTCCAGTCGAGTCCGTTCTACTTCGAGAAGGTTTTGGAGGAGACCTCTGTTGAGGTTGCGATCCAGTACAACGACACGTTCACTGAGACGGTCTTCTCCTTCGCCAACTGTATCAACACAGAAGAGGGCGGCACCCACATGACCGGCTTTCGTACTGCGTTGACGCGGGTGATAAATGACTTCGCCCGGAAGCAGGGGTATATCAAAGACGACCAGGCAAACCTGATCGGTGACGACGTCCGTGAAGGGCTTGCCGCCGTGATCAGCGTTAAACTGACCGACCCCCAGTTTGAGGGGCAGACTAAGACCAAGCTGGGCAACGCCGAGGTCCGCGGTATCGTGGACTCGGTGGTCAGTGAGGGCTTGAACCGCTATTTGGAAGAGAACCCCACCGACAGCAAGCGGGTGATCGAGAAATGCCTGACTTCGCAGAAGGCCAGAGAAGCGGCCAAGCGGGCCCGTGACCTGGTCATTCGCAAGAATGCCTTGGACGGGTCGTCACTGCCCGGGAAATTGGCCGACTGCGCCGAGCGCGACCCAGCCAAGTCCGAGCTGTACATCGTTGAGGGTGAGTCGGCCGGAGGTTCGGCCAAGATGGGAAGAGACAGGCACTTCCAAGCGATCTTACCGTTGAAGGGCAAGATTCTGAATGTGGAGAGGGTGCTGCAGCAGCCGGACAAGATCCTGGGCCATGAGGAAATCAGGGCCATGGTCGCTGCATTGGGCGCCGGTGAGGGCGAGGAATTCGACCCGTCGAAGATTCGCTACCACAAGATCATTATCATGACCGACGCTGATGTGGACGGCTCGCACATTCGGACTTTGATCCTGACGTTTTTCTATCGCCGGATGCTGCCTCTAATCGAGCAGGGTTACCTGTACATCGCCCAGCCACCTTTATACCGCATCCAAACGGGCAGGAAGATCGAATACACCTACACCGAGGAAGAGAAAGACGCGTACCTGGCCAGTTTGAACGGCAGCCGCAATCCTCAAATCCAGCGATACAAGGGATTGGGGGAAATGAACCCGGACCAGTTGTGGGAGACCACGATGGACCCGGACACCAGGCATATGTTGGGAGTGACTGTCGATAATGCGCTGGAGGTTGACGACACTTTCACCACGCTCATGGGTGAGATGGTTGCTCCTCGTAAGAGCTTCATCCAAGCCCATGCCCGGAGCGTGCAAAACCTGGACGTGTAAACAGAGAGTCTTTTCTGGATTTAGTTCGGGGATTTCGTCCGGCGTTGCCCAATCTTTGGAAACTACGGTGACTTGGTTTATAATATGTGCGTTGGCATTTTTTATGCCGGGTTCGCGCCTATTATTTTGGGCGGCCCAAGAAGTTTGTACATAAGACATCAGGAGGAGCAAGTTGCCCGCAAAGAAGGCAGGCCGTCAGCAAGTAAAGAGGGCCGTACGCACCAGAGGAGACCGAACCGAGACCAGATCCGCAATGGCTAAAGCTTTGCGGTCCGTGGAATCGGGTGACGTGGCCGAAGCTGAAACTGCCGTGCATGATGCGCTGGCCACACTGGACCGGGCCGTGCAGAAAGGTATCTTGCACAAGAACAACGTTAACCGTCGAAAGTCACGCATGGCGGCTCAATTGAACAAGATGAAGGCCGCTTCCGCCTAGCTCAAATTTCATTACGGCGAAACGATGCCCGACCTTGTTCAGAACAAGGGCGGGTTTTTTATTGCGCGCTGCGAATATCAAAACTGCCGCGTGGATGAACCGGCCGCATCGTGACACAGAATCGTTGACAGGCGGTGGGGCCTTTGCTAGCCTATTTCAGAACATACGTTTTATGTTAAGCATGATGAATCAGGTTACGATACTGACTCAACACTAGAGGAAAAAATGGTTACGAAAAAGATGCCGCCCCGCAGACAGCGAATCCTGGGATTCCTGCAAGAGTTCTATTCAGAGAACGGCATACCGCCCACGGTGCGGGACATCCAGAAGGCCTGTGAGATCAGCTCAACCTCGGTTGTGGACTATAACCTGGAGAAGCTGGCCCAGGCCGGGTATATCAACCGGCGGCCCGACGTCGCCAGGGGCATCGAGATTTTGGACCAGGAAGGCGAGCCAATCTCTAACGCCCCCCGTGTCCATATCCTGGGACTCATCGCCGCAGGTTCCCCCATACCTGCGTTGAGCATGGAGGAGTCTGCTTTTAGCCAAGAGTTCGACACGGTGGAAGTTTCGCCGGAGCTCCAACGCCAGCACGGTCAATTATTTGCCCTGAAAGTCAACGGCACGTCCATGATTGATGCTCTGATTGATGACGGAGACGTCGTCATCATCAAGCCGACTCAGGTCGCAGACAATGGTGAGATGGTGGTTGCTTGGCTAAAGGATAAGGAAGAAGCGACGCTGAAGAGGTTCTACCCAGAGGGTAGCCAGGTGCGCCTGCAACCGGCAAACAGCACCATGGAGCCCATCTACTGCCCAGCCGAGAATGTGGAAGTGCGTGGCAAGGTGGTTTATGTCATACGCAACCTGGGTTAAGCAAACGCCAGTGAAAATCAGAAAAGGCCCCGCCGAAGCGGGGCCTTTTCAGTTGTCGGTCCAGCTGCAGGGTTAACGTAGGCCGTTGCTGAGAGCCCCATAGGTGGCGACGCAGAAGGGAACGCAGTAGGTTAACGGTATCTTCCAATACATCGCCCCCACCCAGTTTCCTGCAAAGAGTATGTCGCCCTGGTTCAACAGTGTAAGTATGCTCCCAACGACGAGCGCCACGATGAATGAACGGCGCACCAAAGGTCGGTGGCGGATGGCGCACCGGACGCATTTGACGACCATGCCGCCGTCTTCAGCACCATCGGCCGCGGGTTTCTTGAACCCGAAAGACCAGCTTTTTCCTGATCTACGCCCGCAACGATCACAAATAGTGATATCACGGGAGTCTTGGGCGTTGTTCGCAAGCGTCTCTGCCATTCGTTAGGCTCCGAGCGTTGGGTTTTGGGTCACGTGCCTGAGCGCCGCAATTGTAGGCGCAGGCAGAATCAGTGTCAACGAGACTGAGTCCAGAGGTAGCATTAGTAATGGGCCACGATTCTTGTTAAAGCACTTGCTGGATTCTATACTTAGTCCTGCGGAAAAACCCTCGACGGTCCGCACAAATTGGAGCAGACAGATGTACGATTTCCACACCCACACGTTCCTCAGCGATGGCGCCCTGTCGCCCATAGAGTTGATTCGCCGGGCGCACGTCCTGGGCTACCGGGCGATGGCGTTGACCGACCATGTGGGGCTGGGTAATCTGGAATATGTGGTGAAAACTCTGGTCGTAGATTGCGAAATGGCGTCCAAACGATGGGATATCTTGGCGCTGCCCGGAGTCGAGATCACCCACGTACCCAAGGATGATATTGACCTTGTGGCCAGGACTGCCAAAGAGATGGGGGCTAAGCTGGTAGCGGTGCATGGGGAAACCCCGGTGGAACCCGTGGAGCCCGGGACCAACGAGGCTGCATTGCGTTCAGACTTTGTGGACGTACTGGCGCATCCGGGCCTCATAACCTATGAAGAAGCCCGGCTGGCAGCGGAGAAAGGCATCTATCTTGAGGTGTCGGCCCGGAAGGGCCACAGCCTGGCCAACGGACACGTTGCAAAGGTAGCTAAAGAGGCCGGAGCCACCACGCTTTTGGACTCAGACGCCCACGAACCCGAGGATCTGCTTACTCCGGAGATTAGGCAGAAGGTGGCCGAAGGGGCGGGCCTCAGCGATGACGAAGTCCATGCGTTGTTGGAGACCAACCCGGAGAAGTTGCTGGCTAAGCTTGGGTTTCCGGTAGTTAAGACAGGTTAAAGACCTACCGTAGGACTAGGGAAATACTAGGAAGATTTTCCGATCCGGAAAACTTTTGTCCCGCACTCAGGGCAAACACCCTGGGTCGCAGGACGTCCATTCTTTAGAGTGACCTGCCGAGGGTTGGATATCTCCCTCTTGTTTCGGCATTTGAAGCAATACGCTTCCATTTTGTCCACCCCCAATCGATTCAATACGTTTGTTGTGTCAAGGTGCATCGTTACGTAACCCGTTCTCCAGCTAGGTTTACGTAACGCCAACAACTATACAATTTGAATGGGGTTTGTCAAGAATAATCGTCCAACATACGTTGAATTGATAAACAGATACAGCTAATATCGATAAAATTCATCATAGGCGTGGGCGAAAAGCGGCTCGAGGGCTAGCTAAACAGAGGCGGGGGCGTAGGGAGAAGGCGCTCCGGCCTCGAATACCTTGACTGGCTGCCAGGAGTTGGCCGGCCGATCGAACCGCACCAACGCCAGGAATACTCCATCAGAGTTGTAGGCCCGGCATTCCTCCAGGTACCCGGCGTCCACCTCGGGTCTTCCCCGGGTCACCGCCTGGCCGTGACGGAGATGCTGCTCGGCCTGTTCGTTGATGGTGATGCTCTTCAGGCCCGTCAAAACCCGGTCCACTGGATGGAGGAACCTCTGCCAGCCGTCTGGGCCTTCTCCGGCTTCTTCCAACTGTTCTAAGGTCACCGAGTCTTCAGCTGGGAACCCGCCGCAGAGCAGGCGCACCAAGTCAGCCACGTGACCACCACAGCCAAGGGCTTCGCCAACGTCATGGGCCAGGGAGCGGATGTAAGTGCCGCCTCCGCATTCCACATCTAGGACTAACTTGGGGGAGTCAAATTCGAGAATCCTGATGTCGTGAATCTCGACTTGCCGGGCTTCGCGCTTCACTTCAATGCCGGCGCGGGCTAGCTTGTAAAGTCTTTGCCCATCAACTTTTAAGGCGCTGTACATGGGGGGTGTCTGTTTGACCACTCCGATCCAAGGTTTAAGACTCTCTTCAATCATCTCCCGAGTGATGCTCCTGGTGTCCCCAGTTTTCACCACTTCGCCCTCCGCGTCGTAAGTGGTGGTGGTGACGCCCAGGTTGATTTCAACGCGGTATAGCTTGACGCCGCCGACGATGTGGTCCATCAGGCGGGTAGCCTGACCGTAGCAAACCGGCAGCACTCCTCTGGCCAGCGGGTCCATGGTGCCGCCATGCCCAACCTTTTGGCGCTGCCCAGTGATGCGCTTGATCTGGCGCAGGGCCTCCATGGAGGTTATGCCAGGAGGCTTGAATAGGTTGATGAAACCGTTAACCATCGGGGGTCTGGCGCCGGATTTTGCCTGGGGCATCTTATCCCCCGCCCGAAATATTGGTTGATCCGGGGGCAGTTTCGAGAGGGTTTTCAGTGGATGTTCTAGGGGAAGATTTCGAATCGGATGTCTCCCCGCCGGGCTTGCCGGGCTTGATCTGGTTCATCAGCCGGAATAGTTGGTCCGCCTCTTCGATGGAACCGTCCAGGTGGTAAGACAGGAATGGGGTGTGCTTCATATTTATGCGGTCTCGAAGCTCACGCCGCAAGAAAGACGCAGCCGATTGAATCCCTTCCAGGGCTTCTTGTTTGGCCTTGTCATTGCCCAAGACACTGATGTAGACCCTGGCGCTACGCAGATCGCTACTGGCTTCCACTCGAGTGATGCTGACCACCGCGTTGAGACGGGGGTCTTTGATCTGGCGCAAAAGAAGGGTGCTGATCTCTTCGCGCAACTGTTCGTTGATGCGGTCGGTGCGTCGGGACATGGCAGATGTACCTTTGGGGGCTGATGGTTAAAGAATCGAGAACCTTCCTGGCTGAGACCCATTTGGACTAACGGGTCTAGCGCCGGCCTCGCTCCTGCCGGTGGACTTCCAAGACATCGCCTTCCTGGTAGTCGTTGAACCCCTGGAGGATTATTCCGCATTCTGTTCCGGCGTTCATCTCGTTCACTTCCTCGCGGAAGTGGCGCAGGCTGGTGATAACGCCGTCTTGTACTATCTGGGCGTCCCGCACGACACGCACATCGCCGTTCCTGACCATGCGGCCCTCGGTGACGCGGCAGCCTGCGATCTGAGTGCCCCGGCGGCCTTCGAATATCTCGCGGACCTCGGCCCGGCCTACGATCACTTCTGTGTAGACGGGATCGAGCATGCCGTGGAGGGCTTTTTCCACATCATCGATCAATTGGTAGATGATGTTGTAGTGTCGAATCTCGACGCCCATGCGATCGGCCAGCTTCTCGGCGCTGGGTTCTGAGCCGATGGAGAAACTGATCACGATAGCCTCTGATGCACTGGCGAGGAGGATGTCCGATTCCGTTACGGCGCCACTACCGGTGTGTAGCACGCGCACTTTGGCATCTTCATCGACCAGGCCTTCCAATGCTCCCCTCACGGCTTCAACGCTGCCCTGAACATCGGCCTTGACCACCAGGTTTAGTTCTTTGATCTCGTCCGAATCTATCTGGTTGACTACTTCTTCCAAGGTGAGGGCGCGGCCCTGCGCTGCCTGAGAAGATTGGGCTTTGCCGGCCGCTTCGGCCATGGACCGGCCTTCGCGTTCATTCAACGCCACACTTAGCTGGTCACCGGCTTCAGGTACGGACCCAAATCCCAGGACTTCCGCGGGGTAACCAGGTAGTACGGATTGGACCGGCTTTCCCTGGTCGTTATTCATCGCTTTCACCCGTCCATAGGCGGACCCGGCGACGATGAAATCCCCTACTTTCAATGTGCCGTCTTGAATCAAAACGGTAGTGCTAGGACCCCGCTTACGGTCCAATTTAGCTTCGATCACAACGCCGTTGGCCGGTTTATTGGGATTGGCTTTAAGTTCGCCAATCTCTGCTACCAGCAGCAGGCTCTCCAGAAGGTTGTCGACGCCGTCTCCGGTCTTGGCTGAAACGTCCACCGAGATGATGTCGCCACCCCAGTCTTCGACCAATAGTTCCTGTTCACTGAGTTGGCGTTTCACACGCTCGGGGTCGGCGCCGGGGAGGTCCATCTTGTTGATGGCGACAACGATGGGGACTTCGGCGGCTTTCGCATGGTTGATCGCCTCAAGTGTCTGGGGCATGATGCCGTCGTCAGCGGCGACGACCAACACAGCGATGTCGGTCACGCGTGCGCCCCTGGCCCGGATGGCAGTGAACGCCGCATGGCCCGGTGTGTCTAAGAAGGTTATGGGATTACCGCTGGATTCAACCTGGTATGCGCCGATGTGCTGGGTTATGCCGCCGGCTTCGCCGTCGGCCACCTTGGATTTCTTGATGTAATCCAGCAAAGAAGTCTTGCCATGGTCCACGTGGCCAAGAATGGTAACCACCGGCGGGCGGATCATCAGGTTGGCATCGTCATCTTTGACGGCAGCGGCGGTTTTGGGTCCCTTTGCCGCTGTGTGGGGCTCGGCCATAGTGGTACGGATTCCCAACGCAGTGGTCACCAGAGTGGCGACCTGATAGTCGACCACCTGGTTCATGGACGCCATAATCCCATTGCGCATCAACTGTTTGATTACGTCAATGGGATTCTGGTTCAAAACCTCAGACAGATATTGGACCGTCATTGTCTCCGGTAGCACCAAAGCGCGGGTCTGGGCCCGCCGCTCTGCGGTCCTACGGGGTTTTGGGGCTTCGCCTGCATCTTCCACTGTTGTGGGTTGTCCGTCAGAAGTCATCTACACATCCATTTGGTTTCTAATATTAGGGCGCCGCAGCCTGCGGGCTAATGTTTGCTTCGAAATAGGTCTTTATTGGCTTCAAGTCCTGATCGGAGAGGTCTTGTTTGAAACTGCGGTCCAAGGCCCTTTTTTCCAGAGCCCGGCCCCAGCATTCGGGAATGTGGCAGAGATATGCTCCCCTTCCTGATTCCCTCCCGGTTGTGTCTACTATGATTGGCCCTTGGCTGGTCCGAACAATCCGAACAAGCTTTGCCTTTGGCATCTTGGCGCCACAGGCCACGCAGCTACGTTCGGGAACATGTCGACTTTTTGGCAAGGCTAGCCTTCCAGAAAATTGCTCACCGGCTTCCTGGTGGAGTCCCCCATCAGGGCCGAATCAAGGCCATAGTTGGAGGTTTTTCAGGGGAGGGCCTAGCGGCCTCCGCCAGCAGCAGCTCCGCCACCGCGGGACCCACCACGGGCGCCGCCCCTGGCTCCACCGCCGCCCCTCCGGCGCCGGCCACCACGGCCGCCACCTCGGAACTCATCGACGATGTCCTCAGCGAACCGAATCTTTCCTGCGTCCGGAATCAGGACTGGTAAGTCCTCGAAATCGGGCAATTCACCTTCCTCGTCTTCCTCGTCTTCCTCGTTTTCATAGTCGTCCTCTTCAGACAACTCGACGTCGTCGATGGTGAATGCGCCCAAGTCTTCAACGCTGAGGCCTTCAGCCGCAGCGGGTTCTGGCGTTTCTTCTACCGGTTCTTGGGATTCCTCTTCCCTAATCAGGGCTTCGAGGATGCTGTCTTCGTCAACGTCTTCAGCGGGAGCCGCAGTCACCGCCTCCGCGACAGGAGTTGCTTCGGCGGCCACCGGTTCGGCTGTCTCGGTTGCGGCAGCCTCTTCGACAATGGCGATCGCCTCTTCAACAGCATCGGCAGCATCTTCCGCCGCTACTTCAGTTTCATCTGCAGTTGAAGCGCCGGCCTTGGCCTGGGTGGATTCCTTGATCTCCTCCCACTCGGTCATGCCCTTGATGTCCAGTCTCCACCCGGTTAGCCGTGCGGCTAAGCGGGTGTTTTGGCCTTCTTTACCGATGGCCAGTGAGAGTTGCCGGTCAGGAACGACCACGATGGCGGTCTGCTCCTGCCCTAAAAGCTCTACATGGACCGGTTCCGATGGGCTGAGGGCGTTGGTGATAAAGGTTTTGGGTTCTTCATCCCATGACACTATGTCAATCTTCTCGCCCTGAAGTTCGTTCACGATGCTTTGGATTCGGTTGCCCCGGATCCCGATGCAAGAACCCACGGGGTCAATCCCGGGCTGAGTGGCGCTGACGGCAACCTTGCTGCGGAAACCGGCTTCACGGGCGATGGCCTTGATCTCAACCACACCGTTATAGACCTCAGGAACCTCAATCTCAAACAGCCGTTTGAGCATGTTCTTGTGGCTTCTGGAGACGAGAATCTCCGGTCCCTTGGGCGTGCTTCGGACGCTAATCAGGTAGACCTTGGTGCGCTGTCCCTTGCGGTAGCGCTCGTTGGGGGCCTGTTCTTCGTAAGGGAGCACTGCCTGGGCGCGGCCCAAGTCCAAAGTGATGGTGCGGCCCGGTTCGGCCTGTTCAATCACGCCTGAGACGATGTCGCCCTCGTGCTGTTGGAACTCCTGGTAGAGGAGATCTCGCTCGGCTTCTCTGAGGCGTTGCAGTACAACCTGCTTGGCGGTCTGCGCTGCGATACGGCTGGCGTTGTGGGGCAGCGGCTCGGCGGCCGCAACCTCATCACCTAGCACAGCGCCCTTCTTGATGGACTGGGCGTCAGCTACGGTGACCTCTTTGTCTTGATCCTCAACCGTTTCAACAACGGTTTTCAGGGCAAAAACGCTTACTTCCCCAGTATTGGGGTTGAGAGTAACCGAGATATTTTGACCTGACGCTGGATTGTCTTTCTTGAACGCCGACGCTAAGGCAACCTCAATCGCTCCGAGAACTTGCTCTCGGGGCAGATGTCGCTCCGCCGCCAACTGGGTCAATGCAATCAGAAAATCGCTTTTCATAGGTTCGAACCCCTCCCGATTCCCGGACGGAGCACGTTTGTCTCCATCAGCAAGAAAGCGGGTTTTACCCGCTCTCTAAGGAAGGCTTATATGTACGGGCAGTATAGCATCGCCACGGCTGAAGTATCAAGTTTTTCCGCGTATTTCCAGTCTCATAACGGCCTATCGCCCGGCATGCCTAGGCCTTTGGCCCGGAACGGCTTCAAAAAGCCACTGATTTGATCGTTTGGCTTTCACTTCTTGCGAAAGGGTCTAGGCTACCCTGGATTCACGCCTGGCGCGGCGGAGGAGACTACCACCAAATCTTGCCCTTGGACTCCTTGGCGAGCTGTTCGTAGTTCTTGGTCCAGAGCGCTGTGCTCAGGTATTTCCAGCCCCCGTCGGCCAAGAGACAGACGATGTCGCCCTTGTCCATACGTTCTGCCTGGCGGATCGCGCCGTAAACCACGGAGCCCGACGAAACACCGGCGAAGATGCCTTCTTCAGACAAAAGCCGCTTGGCGGTGGAAAAGGCGTCGAAGCTGCTGACCAACATTCTGGAATCCAGCAGGCTGATGTCCAAGATTGGCGGGATGAACCCTTCTTCCAGGCTGCGCAGCCCAGAGATGAAGTCTTCGGGCTCGGGGGCCACGGCGACGATCTTGGTCTCCGGATTGTGTTCTTTAAGCCGGCGTCCTACCCCCATCAGGGTGCCCCCTGTCCCAAGGCCGGCGACGAACATGTTGACGTCTGGCAGGGCCTCGATGATCTCCGGGCCGGTGGTCTCGTAATGGGCGTTGGGGTTGCCGCTGTTCCCGTACTGGTACAGCATGAAGTAATCGCTGCCCTTCTTCTCCATCAGGTCCTGAGCGACTTCGATGGACCCGTTGGTGCCTCTGGAGCCGTCCGATGGGATGATCTTTGCCCCGTAGGCCTCAAGTAACTGGATCCGCTCAGAGCTGACGTTTTCAGGCATCACCACGGCTACCTTATAGCCCTTGAGCCGGCCGATCATGGCTAAAGAGATGCCGGTATTTCCGCTGGTGGGCTCAAGGATCGTGCGGTTGGCGGAGATTTCCCCATCCAGTTCCGCCTGATCGATCATCTTGAGTGCGATACGGTCTTTGACGCTGCCGGTGGGGTTCTGCCCCTCCAACTTGGCGAAGATACGCACTCCCTCTTTGGGACTCATGCGCTGCAGTTCGACGAGGGGGGTGTTGCCGATGGTGTCGATTATGCCTTTGTAAGTGAGCCTAGTAACCATAAACCCTGTATGTGGCAAGAATCTGGCGGGGAGTTAGGGGCTTGTGCCAGAAGGGGCGTCTACTTGGTGAGACGCCCCCGCTATTCGCTGTCTAGTCAGAGCCTACGACTGCGGCCTCTTGGGGCTCTGCGATACCGCAGAAAACCTCGTAGTCGATCAACTCGGTAACGGTGGGATTATCTCCGCACAGCGGGCATTTCGGGTTTTTCTTCAAACGGACTTCACGGAAGGTCATGCTCAGTGCGTCGATGAGCAGCAACCGTGAGCTTAGAGACTCTCCGATACCCAGGAAGTACTTCAGAGCTTCAGTGGCCTGGATGCTGCCGACCAAGCCCGTCAGGGCGCCCAGAACGCCAGCTTCGGCGCAGTTGGGGACCATGCCGGGAGGTGGCGGCGACGGGAACAGGCAGCGGTAGCAGCCCTCTCCGGGTAGGAACACCGTGGCCTGGCCGTCAAAGATCAGGATGCTGCCGTCCACCAACGGCTTATTCAGGAGGTAGCAGGCATCGTTGACCAGGTAACGGGTGGCGAAGTTATCAGCGCCGTTGATCACCAAATCGTATTGGCTGATGATCTCCATGGCGTTGTCGGACTCCAATCGAGTCTCGTGCACGACCACATTTACGTCTGGGTTGTAGGCCTTGATGTTGTCCACGGCGGACTGCACCTTGGGGCGGCCCACGTCAGCGGTGTGGTGCAGGACTTGGCGTTGCAGGTTAGACAGTTCAACAACGTCGAAGTCGACGATACCGACTGTGCCGACCCCGGCCAATGACAGGTAGATGGCGGAGGGAGAACCCAGGCCTCCGGCGCCTATGATCAGGGCTTTAGAACCCATGAGGGCACGCTGGCCCTTGCTTCCCACATCACCCATGATGATGTGGCGGCTGTATCGCTTAACTTGATCCGGTGTGAGCGTAATGGGCTGATCTGCCATTGGATGGACCCTCCTAATTTCCCGTTGTTATTGGGCTCTTTCGTTTAGATGTGCCTGGGCAAAGATGGTTGCCTAATTTTCGCAATCGTTTGAAATGTTGCAATAAAAAAACCTGCGCTTACCCCAGGGGGTTCCTCTATCGGGTGGGCGCAGGCTTCAGATGTCCAGAAGTTGTTGCCCGCCCTATGTGGGCGGACACGTACAAGCGCAGATCAATTGGCTGAAAGTGGTAATCATTGACTTTTCGAGTCTATAACTGGCAAAAGTAGTTGTCAAGCAAAGTTGAGCCTGGGAGCGGTCCTTTTAAAGCGTCAGGGCCGCTTGTCCGGCTAAGCTCACCTGGCGTTTGGCTAGGTCGGCCACCGTGATATTGCTCAACAAGTCCCGAATCGAGGCTTCAACTGTCTGCCACACCTCTTGCTGGGCGCAGGTGTGGGAGAATACGCAATCGTGGGGGTTTATCAAGCAATCCAGTGGGGAATTGCTGCTATCAAGGTTTTCCATCACCATGTTCAGGTCGATGTCTTTGGGATCCATAGCCAGAGAATGACCGCCCTGGGGGCCTCTTCGGCTCTGGACGAACCCAAACTTGTTCAGTGAGGTCATCAACTGATCCAGGTAGGCTTCTGGGATACCCTGCTGTCTGGCGATGACGGCCGTTTGGGTGGGTCCCTCACCGTAGTGAAGGGCCAATTCCACCAGCGCCCGCACACCATAGTCCACTTTCATGGGAATCTTCATCAGGACATACCTCCAGGCTAGAAACCAAGCTAAATTATACACCAGCCCAGGCCTTAAATCCAAAATTGTCGACTGATACGGTCAACAATTGACTAACCCTTCTGGGCCAAATTTCCTTGGGTCCCCTATTTCCTTGGTTGCAGCACCATGTAAGTTCCAAGTCCCTGGGCTATCAGCTTGCCGTCTTGGTCTCTAACCTCCATCTCACCCACCATCAGACGGCGTCCGGGACTGATGATCTTGGCGGTGGCGGTCAACTCTCCCTTCTCAGCAGCAGCCAAGAAGTTCACTTTTAGCTCGACGGTGGTGGTCGCCTCGCCAGGCTTGAGAAGAGCTTTGATCGCGCGGAACATCGCATAATCCGCTAGGGCGACAACGATCCCGCCCTGGACCCGTCCGGCCTGCTGCAAATGGCCCGGCTTGATGGGCATGATCACTTCGCTGGTGCCGTCGTCGGGGTCCCTCACCCTCATGTCCAATAGCTCTGAGAATGCAGACTCGTGCACGTATCCGTCGGGTAGAGGTGGTTGGTCTGTGGCCAATGTGGCTCCTATCTGCTCGATCGCCTGATTTGGCGTATCTTTGAGGCCGTCTCAGTATAACCTGGGGTTTCTCGATTCGGCGCAGAAGCCAAAGTTGGTGCGTAGACAGAGACGCCAGTTTATAATGATTGGCTAGACAGGAGTAAGAGTCGAACTACTCCTCAGGCAACGAGGCAGGAGAAATACAGGTGCAGGTCCGCAACATCCACAGTAGAACCAGGTTCCCTGACAATGTTTAAAGGCGTTTTGATCAGTTTTGGAATCATCATCATCTTGGCGGTGATTCCCATCGTGCATATAGCGGGCATCCCCTTCGGCCCGTTCATCGGCGGTTATTACGGAATAACATCCGCTAGGGACAGCTCATCATCTCCCGGAAGAAAAGCGTTCATCTTCGGCATCTGGACTGGTGTCCTGATGGGCGTGGTGTTGGCCATCGCCGCGGTGATTGCCACCATCGTAAGCGGCGTCATGCCTTTGTTGATCTGGGGTGGTGTCTGGGTGTTTACATTTTACTATGCGACCATGTCCGGCCTTGGCGCCTGGTATTCGGAGCTCAAGGTTAGGAGCTGATTCCTCTTGAGTGAATCTCCGCTCATACCTTCGCCCACCCAACGGGGGTGGTTGAGTAAGAAATGGCTATTTCTGTCCGTTCTTACCGTGGGTGTCTTCGTGGCGTTGGTGGGGTATGGGGATTTTGGCAGTACCCTAGATCAGATCGGCGATCTGCCGGTCCGTTATCTCTTCGCCGGGTTGGGCCTGGCATCAGCCAACTATCTGCTCCGGTTTTTCCGCTGGGCCTTTTACCTGAAGGTGCTAAAGATCGACGCGCCGGCTGGTGTCAGCGCTTTGGTTTTTCTCTCCGGTCTCGCGATGTCCATAACTCCGGGCAAGGCAGGCGAATTGGTAAAATGTTACTTGCTCAACAGCAGGACAGGAGTTCCGGTCAGCCGGTCGGCGCCGGTGGTGGTGATGGAACGGCTGACCGATGTAATCTCGGTCATCATCTTGGGTCTGACGGGGTTCGCCTTATTGCCAGGCCGGATAATCGCCGTTCTGGCGGTGGCTCTCGTCTTAACGGTGGCCGGTTCAATCTTTGCGGTCTCGCAAAAGGCCTCGAGATTGGCTAGTCTACCCATCTTGTCCCGTTGGAGCGGGCTGTTGGGAGATTCCCAGGAAGGATTCAAGGAATTGGCGGCGCCCAAGGTAATGGTTACCGGTGTGTTGATCGGAGCAGTTGCCTGGTTCGCCGAAGGTCTGGCGTTGTGGGTTATTCTGAAGGGCATTGGGTCCGATATCGACCTGGTGCGCGCCCTGCCCATCTATGCAGCGGCGACTCTAGTGGGGGCCGTTACAGCCCTTCCTGGCGGGCTGGTGGGCACAGAAGGAAGCATGTTGGCGATGTTGCAACAGAGCGGCATAACAAAGGCGACCGCGTCGGCCGGCACGGTGTTGGTGCGCTTGGTTACTCTGTGGTTTGCAGTCGCCGTTGGGCTGTTAGCCCTTCTGGCCTTGCGCCGCATCCCAGTGATATCGGAAGCGGTGATTCAGGACAAGGAAATCTGATTTAATTTGGGCGCTACAAAAAAAAGAGGAGACCTCAATATCCAAGGCGCGCTGGCCCTAAACCCGATTGCCCTGCTCAAGGCCCTGCGGCCGCTGCAATGGGTCAAGAACGGGCTGGTGTTTCTGCCCTTTGTCTTCGCTGTAGACCTCGTGTGGAGCGCGGATGACTTGGGCCCGGTCCCGGAATTGCTCTTGAAGCTGGTGTTTGTCGCCCTGGCTTTTTGCGCCCTCTCCAGCGCCATCTATCTATTCAACGACCTGATGGACCGGTCGGGAGACCGGCTGCATCCAGTGAAGAAGAACCGGCCGATCGCTTCGGGGAAAGTAAGTGTCCCGGTCGCTGTTGCAGTCATGATCGTGCTAGCAACGGCGGGGCTGGTGGTCCTGGTCCTGGTGGAGCCCTTTTTGGGATTGGCGGGGGGCCTTTACGCCGGGATCAACGTCGGCTATTCCCTGGGAATCAAGCAGGTGGTGCTGTTGGACGCATTTGCCGTGACTAGCGGCTACGTGATCCGCGCCGCGGCTGGGGCGGTTGCCATCGATGTGACGCCGTCTCCTTGGTTGTACGCCACCACAGGCGCGGGGGCGTTGTTCATAGTTTTGGGACGGCGGTTCGCCGAGGTCAGGTTGGCGGGCGATTCGGTTGAGGAACAAAGATCGGTGCTCAAGGATTATGCCGGCCCGTTCATCAGCCAGCTTTTGATGTTGTCTGCTGCGGCGGCGTGGCTGAGCTATACTCTTTATACGGTAGAGGCCACAAACCTCCCAGAAAACAACACGATGTTATTCACGCTGCCTCTGGTCACCTTCGGACTGTTCCGCTACCTCTATCTCTTGAATAACAGCGAACAGGCTGAGGCCCCGGAGCAGTTGATCGTTCGTGATCTGCCATTGGTTTTATCGATCATCAGTTGGGTCGCGGTGTCGACCCTGGTCCTTTTGTTGAACAGCTAACGGCAATCGATCGATGATTGCCCACCATATAGGAGACCAGCAATGACTTCCCTCGATCCAAATACAACCCAGCCGTCGCCTGGCGCCGGTCCTGGCAGCCAGTCCCGCCCCGGCAGCCCGGTGGTGGCGGTGGTGGCTACCACGCCCGAGACGGCGGTGGCTGACATGGGCCGGGCCATGGACCTGGCGGGAGTCGGGAAGTTCTTGTCCCCCGATATCAAGACTCTTTTGAAGGTGAACATCTCCTGGCAGCACTGGTACCCCGGTTGCTCCACCACCCCCTGGCAGATCGAGGGCGTGGCCAAGGCTCTGGAGGCGCGGGGACACAAGGACCTGATCGCTGCCCACAACGGTACGGTGGTAGTTAATTCCTACGAGGGAGAGTTCAAGAACAAGCACAAAGCCGCCCAGGAGAAAGTTGGCCTGTCCGACATCCACCTGGACTCGCCGCCCAACAACTGGATCGACTACAAACCCAAGGCTGAGATGCTGGTGCTGGATGACATATTCCCCGAGGGCATACAGATACCCGAGACATTTCCTGGGACGAACATCGTCCATCTTCCAACCATGAAGACCCACGTGTTTACCACCATGACCGGGGCGATGAAAAATGCCTTCGGCGGGTTGTTGCACCGCAAGCGCCACTGGACGCACTCGGTGATTCACGAGACGTTGACTGACCTTCTGGCCATCCAGAAGGAGATCCACCCCGGACTGTTCGCAGTCATGGATGGGACGTTTGCCGGTGACGGCCCCGGACCCAGGGCCATGCGCTGGCACATCAAGGACCGCATCTTGGCCAGCAACGACCAGGTTGCCATCGATGCCGTGGCCGCCAAGATGATGGGGTTCGACCCCATGAGCATCAAGTTCATTCGCCTGGCCCATGAACGAGGCCTGGGTTGCGGAGACGTGTCCCAGATCAATATCGTCGGCGAGGACATCAGCCAGGTGAACTGGCAGTTCACTGGTGTCGAAAACACCTTTGCCAGCCGGGGCCAGAAACTGATCTATTGGGGCCCGCTCAAGCCGCTGGAAAAGCTGCTGCTCAGGAGCCCAATCGTGGGTTTGGCTTTCTTGGCGTCGAACCTGTACCACAACGGGTACTGGCTTAAGACCAAGGGCCGCCGCCGTATCAAAGCCGCGCTGGAAACCGAGTGGGGCAAGCTGTTCCAGTCGTATTAGCCAGAGCGCGGCAACAAAACTAACGAGGTTAATTCCCAGGTATGGATATCGCAGTTATCGGGCTGCCCCAGAGCGGCAAGTCCACGGTTTTCAATGCACTCACCGCCGGTCACTCAACGTCCACCGGAGCTGGCGGCGCTGGACCCATGCAGGTTGGAGTGGTCAAAGTAATCGACCCACGCCTGGCGGTGTTGGACGGAATGTACCACCCCAAGAAGGTGATACACCCGGAGATCAAATACTGGGACCTGCCGCCCATCGACCGGGAGACGGCCTCCGCCAACCAGGTTCTCAGCGGCCGACAGCGGAACATCCTCCAGGCAGCAGACGCCCTGTTGCTGGTGGTGCGGGCCTTCGACGACCCTGCCTTGATCCATCCCATGGGTGAAGTAGACCCTGGGCGCGATGTGAAGGTCTTGTTGGAAGAACTGGCCCTGGCAGACCTGGAAGCCTTGGAGCGTGCTGAAGCGCGTCTCAGCGACGGTCTCAAGAAGGCCAAACCGGCTGAGCGGCCGGCAATGGTCCCCCAGTTGGAGACCGTCCAGAAGGTTAAAGCCGGGCTCGAAGAAGGCATTCCCATGAAATCGCAAACCCTCACTGGGTCGGAGTCCGCCGCGTTAGTAGATTTCCAGTTGCTGACCGCCAAGCCCGTGATGATCGCGTTCAACACCGGAGAGTCGGGTTCGACGCCCACGCTGGACGGCTTGGGGATCTTGGCCGACGTTGCCGGAGGTCTTGGTGAAGTAGGTCTATGCGCAAAATTGGAAGAAGACCTGGCCACGATGGAAGCCGAAGAGGCGAACGAGTTTAGAGAAGCTATGGGGTTGGATGAGCCGGCCGTAGATCGAGTCAAGCAGGTGTGCTACAGCACAGTGGGCTTGGTCTCGTTCCTAACCGTGGGCGAAGACGAAGTCCGTGCCTGGCCGGTGCCGGACGGCATCGTCGCTCAGATGGCCGCCGGGACGATCCACACCGATTTCACCCGCGGATTTATCCGGGCCGAGGTCATTCCCTATGACGACTTGGTCCGTTGCGGCAGTTTGGCTCAAGGCCGCAAAGAAGGTGTCCTTCGCTCCGAGGGAAAGACCTATGAGGTCAAAGACGGCGATGTGATCAACTTCCTGATCAACAACTAAGCTTAGTAACCTTAGTAGGAACTCATGAGCGGGCAATCCACCGTTAACATCAGGCCTTTTGTTCCCAGCGACCTGGCAAAAGTGCATGAATTATTCGCAAATGGGCTGCTGGAGTTTGCCGGCGTGATCGAGGACGGGGTTCGGCGGTATATAGCCAAAGCCCTGAAAGACGATTTGGCCGATATACCCACCCATTACCTGTCCTATCCTAGAGGGAATTTTTGGGTGGCGGAGTTCGACGAATCAGTAGTAGGGATCGTCGGCATCCAGCCTACCGAAAAGGAAGAAGAGGCAGAACTGCGACGAATGAGTGTGTCGTCCACCGTGCGCCGACAGGGCATCGGCCGCCGGTTGCTGGAGACCACCGAAGATTTCTGCCTGGAAAAAGGTTACTCGCGGATTGGTCTGTCCACGGTCGGTATCTTGCAGCCCGCTCTCGCCATGTACCGGCGGCACGGTTATACGACCGTGAAAGAAGAACCGTACGGCGACCCACCCCACCAGCTGGTGACCGTTCATTACCTGGTTAAGGAGTTGGTCATCTAAGGATTGGGCTCTTTTGTCGCGTGGAGAAATAGCGAAACATATATCCGTTTTCTGTAAATAAATAGATTTAAATCCATAAATCGCTATCGAATAGAAAATGATCTGCCACACAACAAAAAAGCGCCCCGTCTTTCCGAGGAAAGACGGGGCGCTTTCAATGACCTTGATATGAGGCCCTAGAGCCTCGGTTCAGCTCTGGCTGCTACTACCGGTGCTTGATGTATTCAAACCCCGTAGGAGTCCTGACCTCACTGAACCCGAACGGTGTCCAATCGGGATCCAAGCGAGCTCCGATCGGCCAAACACCGTCGTGGTTGTACAGGGCGAATGCC
>Ga0207966_1000654_pt1 | contig 19547 bp, 24 predicted proteins | sample Knorr_S23_td_NAD_FD_185611 | JGI IMG/M metagenome (GOLD analysis project Ga0207966, IMG submission 185611) | Marine microbial communities from Southern Atlantic Ocean transect - Knorr_S23_td_NADW_ad_2500m_LV_B (SPAdes) (version 2) | ecosystem: Environmental > Aquatic > Marine > Oceanic | place...
CTCAGAGCCCGTACCTGTAATCGCCTTGGTGGGCCATTACCTCACCAACAAGCTGATAGGCCGCAGTCCCATCCTATGGCGACGAATCATTTTAACCACTAACCATTCCAGGATAAGTGGTCTGCCGGGTATTATGCTCAGTTTCCCGAGATTATCCCCGTCCATAGGGTAGGTTGACTACGCGTTACTGAGCCGTATGCCTTGTATTACTACAAAGACTAGCATGGCTTAGTATCAATCCGATAGCAGTCAGGTCCGGCAGGATCAACCGGATTCCTGGATCTTCTGAAGTATTTTCAGTTTAATTATTGAAATTGACGGAATGCACTAATCTTCACATTTCAGATTTGAACAGTTTGTCAAATCCTCATTTTGTATGCGTAACTGGAGGCTTGTAAGTCATAAAATGGCTCATTACCATACTTCATCACAAGCGCCGCTCTTGCGTTACGTATGCAAAAGGTCAGATGAATAGAATACATATAAACCATTCAAAAAAAAAAATCAAAAAAATGATTTTGGCGATCAGTAATATATTGATAAAATTAGATGTTAGAAATGATGAAAAATGACTTAAAACTATATAAAAAAAATACAATAAAATCATTAAGACTATTCAAAAAATCTAAAAAATTTCATGTTAACGGTGTTCATCATAACATTAGGTTTTTTGAACCGTATCCGTTTGTTACAAAATCATCTAAAGGGAAGTTTCTGGTTGATGTAGATTCTAACAAGTATGTTGATTATTGGATGGGTCATTGGAGCCTTATTTTGGGGCATTCGCCTAAAAACGTACTTCATGATGCAAAAACACAACTTGACAATGGCTGGATGCATGGAACATTAAGTAACAATACAATCAAGTTATCAGAAAAAATTTCAAAAGCTGTTCCAGTTGCTGAAAAAATTAGATACGCAACAACTGGTACAGAAGCTACTATGTATGCTGTCAGACTTGCTAGAACTGCAACTAGGAGAAAAATAATAGCTAAGATTGATGGTGGTTGGCATGGTTATACTACAGATTTACTGAAAACAGTAAACTGGCCATTCCAAAAATCTGAAAGTAGGGGTATTGCTGATGAGAAACATATAATTTCATTACCCTATAATAACTTGGAAAATTCGATCATGATTTTGAAGTCAATAAGTAATGATTTAGCTGCAGTTATCATTGAACCTGTTCTTGGTGGTGGTGGATGTATTCCAGCCACAAAAGAATATTTAACTGGCATTGAAGAGTTTTGTCATAAAAATAATTCATTATTTATTTTAGATGAGATTGTGACTGGTTTTAGATTCAGATTTGGCTGTTTATATGACACAATGAAACTTGATCCTGATATAGTAACTCTTGGAAAAATTGTTGGTGGAGGATTTCCAATAGGAGTGGTTTGTGGTAAAGATGAATTTATGAATTATGCAAATACATCATTATTTTCAAAATCAAACCGTGCATATATCGGTGGTGGAACTTTTTCTGCAAATCCACTTTCAATGATAGCCGGAGAATCAACATTGCGTATGATTAAAAACAAAGGCAATATACTTTATGAAAGATTAAACATGCTTGGCTCTAAAACAAGAAAAATGCTAGATAAAAAATTCGCTGGTGATGTGATCACAACTGGGGCTGGTTCATTATTTCTAACACACTTTCTAAAGGGAAAAATTACTGAAATTAAAAATTCTACTGATGCAGCAAAATGTAATACAAAAAAATTGCACGATTATCATTTTCATATGATTGCAAATGATAAAATTTTCTTTTTGCCAGGAAAATTAGGTGCATTTTCAGACGTTCATACAAAGTCCGATATTACAGCAATAATGAAGTCTACAGACGATTTTCTTACAAAGTTTAAAAAATAAATCTACATATTATAAGCTGGTTTCAATGATATTTTTTGCTGGTAAAGAAAAAACAGAGGATTTGCTTGATCAGGCTATGTCATATTTAGAAAAGGGACAGCCAAAAGTGGCAATTCCAATCTTCAAAAAAATTGTAAAACAGGAGCCAAAAAATACTACAGCTTTATACAATCAAGGTCTAGCACTAAACAAATTAAAAAAATACCAAGATGCGATAACCTGTTTTGATAAAGTTATCGAGATTAATCCTGATGATGTTGGGTCTATTAATAATAGAGGAATTTCACTTGCTGAAATGGGTAATACTGATGATGCATTAGAGTATTATAATAAGGCCATAGAAATAAACCCAAAATATGCGGCTGCACATTACAATAAGGGAGTGCTTTATGACAAGCTACTGCAGCATGAAGAAGCCATAGAAAGTTTAGATAAAGCGCTGAAATGTGATTCAGGAAACGTGAACACGGCGTTTTACAGGGGAATAGTATTTGGAAAGATGAAGAAACATGAACAAGCCTTAAACTGCTTTGAAAATATTATCCGAAAACACCCGAAACATATGGATGCATTTTTTCACAAAGGAATTGAGCTAGCGGAGTTAGGAAAACATGAAAAGGCGATAGAAATTTTTGATAAGCTATTACAGATTCATGATAATAATGTAAATGTAATCTATGCAATCTCACGAAGTAATGCAGCCATGGGTAATATTGACAAAGCACTATATCTATTAGAACAGGCAATCAAAAAAGATCGAAAAACAATCAAAAAATGGGCAATTGAAGATGAATTTTTTGATTCGCTATTAGATGAACCAAAATTCAGGAAGCTTGTAAAGTGAAATTACAAAACTTTTTTCCTTATACCATCTATTCTCATAAGACGTACGTTTTTTTTAGGTCCAATTAATCTAGCCTCATAAATTGGTACATACAACTCAATTATTTCATTTGTAGTAATTTTTTCCTGCATATTACGTCTTCCAATTGAAACAGATTTCTTTAATTTTGAAACTAATCTTTGTACGGCAGCATCATAAGTAATTTCTGGTTTTTTTACGGTTTGTTTTGTTTTCTCCAATGTTCGCTTTGGATAACTTTCAATCAGTTTAGAGCTTGTTTTGTATGGCATTTTGATTTCTTTTCCATGATGATCAAATGCAATTTCCTGCTCCTCTTCTAAAAATACATGTTCTTCCAATTCCAAATCAATTCTATTCTTTCTTTTTGTTGTTGTTTGTATCTTGGTACTTAGTTTTCCCATGATGCCCCTTCCCTGTTTAACAGGAAAAATTTCATCACCGATTATAATTTCTTTTACAGTGGGATCAACAGGAATTGTATGCACACTCTTTCTATAATAATTTGCAGTGTATTTTCCAGATAAAATAAGAAATGCTTCGTAAAATAATTTTATGGAATGAACATGCACTTCACTTTTTTTAGGCTTTTGCAGCATTTTTCTAAAAAGTGACGTTTTCACGTTCTCAACAATCTGGCTTGCTTCATCAGAATCTAGCAATGGGCGTAAAACCACCGTTTTAATTTTATAATCTACATCAGTCATAGTGAGCATTCTATACTACGTACTTGGGTTTTTAATCATTATCACTTCTCATAACTAAATTTTAAACTGGCTATTTTTAATAATGAGGTAAACATAGTAATGGTATGAACAAAAAGTCAGCTGCCCAGATTTTAATGGTAAATAACGATGCTACATTTGAACAAATTAAATATAATTATAGAAAATTAGCATTAGAACTTCATCCTGATAAAAATAATGGTCAAAATAGTGATGAAAAGTTCAAAATGATCACTGTTGCTTACCATTTTTTAAAAAATCAAAATAAATTAAGGAATTTTAAAAATCGAAATAAAAAAAGAGATGCTGACTCTAAAAGCCATCAAAAACCACCATATTCGGGAAAAAATAATCATGCCTATAACAAAGAGGAAGACTGGAGTAGGTTTACAAAAGATTTTGAGATGGATGAAAACTTTTGGAGGCAATATGAAAAATCATTTTGGGAAGATTACGAAGATAGCACTAGGAAAAAATCTGATAAGAGAGACTTTGAAAATCCATTTTGGGACGTAAAGCAAAAAAATGTTAACCCGGAACCTAAAAAGAATTATCAGAATAATCAATCAAAGGCGGTTAACCATAATTTATCAGTAGACGTTGTTGAAAGTTTATGCATAGGTTGTTGTAGCTGTGAAACTATCGCACCAAATGTCTTTGCTGTTGATAAACTTAAGATGATAAATCCCAAATCACACGTTCATAATCAATATGGCGCATCAGAAGAAAAAATAATGGACGCTGCAGAAACCTGTCCAACAAAGGCAATTCAGGTTGGCGAAAGAAAATCTGGAAGAAAAATCTTCCCGCGTTAATTAAAGGTCCTTTATTTTATTACATAATTCATCTAATTCTTCATCAGAAAAATTTGGCCCATTATCAAACATTCTATGTACAGGTCCTGCATGATCAGACGACTGTCGTGGTATTAAGTGGACGTGAACATGTGGTATTTCTTGCCCGCTATCTTTGCCGTTATGTATTGCCAATAGTGTCGCGCCCGTAAGTTTATCCACTTTAGAAATTACCTTCCGCACAGTGTTAAACAAGTCAGTATTATCCACCTCTGACATATCTTGAACTTTTTCGTAGTGAAGTTTTGGAATTACTAATGTATGACCGCGTGATAACGGAAGGGCATCTAAAAATGCAATCGAATTATTAGTTTCTGCAATTATTCTAGATGGGATTACTTTGTTAGCAATATTACAAAAAACGCAATCCATATTTTGATTATGACTTACAAATTATTAAGTGAATGATCAAGGGTTTACAATTACTGCATTTGCTAATCCCTTACCAAATTTTATAGTAACAATATCACCAATTTCATGATCACAGTTAGCAATTGTCTTTGGTATGTTATCTAATGTGTCAACATAACATTTACCGCGTTCGTTTAGCATTATTTCTACCTCTTCATAAACATCCTCGCGGATTAAATTCCAAAATGGGAATATAACAGTAGAAATTATAACAGCCGCAGTAATGAATATGAAAAGAAACATCAGTCCATGTTTTTTTGAATCATGCATTACAGTAACTACCTACAAACATCCTCTAAGATGGTCACCATAGCCCACCTTCACCTACGTTACCACCTGAATCATCCATTTTTTTTTCTGGAACATTTCCGTGAGCTTTCTTCTTATGTCGCTCCAAACGTTCAGGTGTAGGAAGCTCAAGATTACACACGTCACATTTTGTCTGATTTTCAGACTTTTTACTGAACAACCCCATATTTTTGATACTCTGGGAACATATTATAAAGGATATTAATTTTCTTGGACGGTATGGAAATCAAAAACATTACTGTATTAGGTTCTGGGATAATGGGTCACGGAATTGCTCAGGTTTCTGCAATGGCAGGTTATAACGTAGTGCTTAGGGATATTGAACAGCAATTCTTAGACAAGGCAATGGGAAAAATAAAGTGGAGTTTGGATAAGTTAGTATCAAAAGAAAAAATTTCTGAAGAACAACGGGATGAAATATTTTCAAGAATTATACCAATAGTTGATTTAAACGATGCTGTACGTCATAGTGATTTAGTGATAGAAGCAGTTCCAGAAATAATGGATCTCAAAAAGAAAGTATATGCAGAATTAGATAAAGTTGCTAACGATCGGGTTATTTTTGCATCTAATACTAGTACACTACCAATTACTGAAATTGCGGATACAGTTTCTAGACCGGAAAAATTTATTGGAATACATTTTTTTAATCCACCACAACTAATGAAGCTTGTTGAAGTAATACCAGGGCAAAAAACTTCAGATGATGTTACTAATCTCACAATTAATTTTGTAAAATCTGTTAATAAGACACCTGTAACTTGTAGGAAAGATGTTCCAGGGTTTATTGTAAACCGGCTTTTCATACCACTTGTTCACGAAGCCTGCTATGTAATGGAAAGACAAAAAATCCAACAAATGGAAATCGACTCTGCAGTTAAATTCAGGCTTGGATTCCCTATGGGCATCTTTGAATTAGCTGACTTTACAGGATTAGATGTCATTCATAAAGCGACTGTAGAAATGCATATGAGAGATAAAAAAGTAATTTTACCACACACGTCTATTGAACAACTCTTCAATGAAAAAAAGCTAGGACAAAAAAGTGGTGAAGGTTTCTACAAATATTCCGATGATAAATATGAAAGAATACAGCTTTCGGAGGAATCCGCCCAAAAATGTGATCCTACACAAATCATTGCAAACATTCTCAATAATGCAGCATGGCTTGTTACAAACAATGCTAGTGATATTGATGAGATTGAAAAGGCTGCAAGTCTAGGACTTGGACTCAAAAAACCACTATTTGATACTGCAAAAGAAATTGGCATTAAAAAAATTGTAGAAGAATTAAAAGAATTATCTAAAAAACATGGTACGTTTTATGAACCTGATCCTCTTTTATTATCTATGTGTTAATCTGTTCTAAAATGTATTTTATCGCTTGTTGAGGAGTATCAACACCTACAATCTTTACATTTTTTCTATGATCTAGATATATGTCAGAATATTTTGATGCAGTTCCACCAGAATTTTTTAGTGCCACAATAGGTTTTTTGTACATATATGCAGCACAGATTTCAGATAATGTTCCTGAACCGCCACCAATGACTATTACACCATCTGCAGAAAGCGCATTCAAAAAGTCACGTGTTAAACCCATCCCAGAAGGTATTACTATATCGCAAAATTCGTTTGCGTGAGATGAATCGTCCTGAGGAATTATCCCAACAGTTATGCCCCCAGATTCTTGTGCACCATGGCTTGCTGCACGCATTACTCCGCCAAGACCACCAGTTATCAAAACAGAATTAGATTTTGCAACCTCTGATCCAACATCATATGCAAGTTTTTCTGATTCTGGTGTACAGCCATCATCATTATTGCCAATTACCAAGATCTGACGATTTTTCATATTAGAAATTAGTACGTTATATTTCAAATACCTTTTGAAATACGTAAACAGTAAAGGATATTAATTAAAAAAAAAATATTTGTGTGTGATAAAAAGAACAATGCCGATTTGCTTTGATATAGCAGAATACAAAAAGATTGAAAAATATGCTAAGAAACATGGTATGGTGAATGCCAGCCAGGCAGTCGAGAAAATCTTAGACGAGATCTAATCACATCTATAATTTTTTAAAAATTAACTCGTATGATTAAATTTTTTGCAAAGAATATTATATTTTCAAAAAATTATAGGTTATAATGGGAATTTTTAGTCGCAAACCAGCATATTGCACCATTTGTAATAAGCAAATTAGTCATAAAAATAAGGCAAAAAAAGAATGGGGTGTAAAATCACCATTATGCAGTGATTGCTACTTAGATCAAATGCGGCAAGCTTATGATGCATCAATACGAAAAAAATGTGTAAATTGTGGAATCGCTGCTAAAGTTACAGATCTATGGGAACCCAGATGGCAATGGGATATGGAAGGTTTACTTTGTAAGAAATGCTTTGATGAAAAGGAGTTAAATTTCAATAAAACGAAAGATTTTTGCAGCGTTTGCGGTAACAAACTTGGTCTATTTAGACACAATCCAAAAAGTAATTGGAAAATAAAAGGACAATTATGCCGAAACTGTTGGGATGCCGCAAAAACCCAACATGAAAAATAACCAGTGCCTAAAAAACTGATGATTGATAAAATTAGTTCTATACAGCCTTCACTGTTTTAACAATTGGAGGTCTTACTTTGGTAAATACCCTAAAACCGCAAATACATTTTATTTCTGGCAACCTACTTAATTCAGTACTAGTAACCTTAGTAGCACATCTCAAACAAGAATAAACAACATCAAATTTTTCATCCTCTGTTATATCATTAATTGATTCAGTATCAGTCAATTCGGATCCAGTTTCATCAATCATAGTATTACTACCTAAAACCATAATAAAAAGTCTGGCTACGTGAGGGATAATTCAATATAAACATCGTCAGGAATTTTTAGCCTCATTAGTTGGCGAATTGCCTTATCATCTGCACTAATATCGATAATTCTTCTATGCATTTTCATTTCCCACTTTTCATATGTCTCCGTTCCACTACCACAAGGAGATTTTCTTGTAGATATGTTTAGACGCTTAACTGGTAGCGGTATCGGCCCTTTAATCTTAACACCAGTTTTCTTACCAATATCCATTATGTCGCCACAAACACTAACTAATTTTATTAAATTTTTACTTGTTAGTTTAACACGCGCTGGTTGAGTCATTTACTAAGACTCTATTTTTCAGTGATTTCCTTAACAACGCCAGCAGCTATTGTAGCACCCATATCTCTTAATGCGAATCTTCCCATTTCTGGAAATTCCTGGAATGTTTCAATACATGTTGGGCGAACTGGTTTGATTCTAACTATAGCTGAATCTCCAACTTTAAGGAATTTTGGATTTTCTTCGTCTGTTGCGCCAGTTGCTGGATTTATCTTTGCTTCAAAAGCAGTGATAGTTGCAGCAACTTGAGCAGTGTGACAGTGCATAACAGGGGTATAGCCAGGTGCTAGTGCAGTAGGATGATGAATAACAATAATTTGAGCTCTAAACTCTTTAGCAACAGTTGGTGGATTATCTGGAGTTCCAAGAACGTCACCTCGTTTGATATCTTTTTTCTCAATTCCTCTCAAGTTAAAACCAATGTTGTCACCTGCTGATGCAGATGGCATTTCCTGGTGATGAGTTTCTATTGATTTTACTTCGCCTGTAGCACCTGATGGCATAACAATGATTTTATCGTTAGCTTTTATTGTACCAGTTTCAACACGGCCAACTGGAACAGTACCAACTCCTGTAATTGAATATACATCTTGTACTGGAAGTCGTAATGGCTTTCCAGTTGGTTTATCTGGAACTTTAAAGTCGTCAAATGATTCTAAAAGAGTTTTACCCTTATACCATGGCATATTTTCAGATTTTTTTACAAGATTATCTCCTGTCCATCCAGAAACTGGAATGAATGGCACGTCCTCAATCTTATAACCGACTGATTTGACAAGTTGACTACCTTTTTCTACAACAGCCTTGTATGAGTCCTCAGAAAATTTACTAGCATCCATTTTGTTAACTGCAACAATTATCTGCTTTACACCAAGTGTTTTTAACAAAAATGCATGTTCCCTAGCCTGACCGCCAGCAGCTATTGCAGTATCTGTTTCACCCTCTTTTGCTGAAAGAACTAGAACAGCACAATCAGCCTCAGATGCTCCTGTAATCATATTTTTTACAAAATCTCTGTGACCTGGTGCATCAATTAACGTGAAGAAAAATTTTGGTGTTTCAAATTTCTGAAAAGCTAAATCTATCGTGATTCCCCGTGCTCTTTCGTCTTTGATATTATCCATAACCCAAGCATATTTGAAAGAATCACCTTTGCCAGTTTCTTCTGATTCTTTAGCATGTGCAGCAATTGTTCTTTCATCCACAATGCCCATATCCATCAAAAAGTGACCCATAGTGGTTGACTTTCCATTATCAATGTGACCAGTAATGATCAAGTTTAGATGGTCCTTATCTGCCATATCGGAATCAAAGTGAGGCGGGCTTTATTACCATTTCGATTTTTTGTGTATTTGTTATTTTTCTGAATTCTATTATTTTTTTTAAAAAATTCCATAAAACTGCACATACTATAAATCAAAGTATAGTTAGAAAAACTCATGAAAATAACTGTTTCAGTGATTAAGGCTGATGTTGGTGGAATTGGTGGCCATACACTCCCAAGTGATGGACTTCTAAATGCAATTAGAAACACCGTGAAAAATTCTGGAAAATTATTGATTGACCACTATATAGGATATTGTGGAGATGATTCACATATTGTTATGACACATACAAACGGTGTTAATAGCAAAGAGGTACACCAGCTTGCGTGGGATGCTTTCATGGCTGGAACTGAGGTTGCCAAACAGGAAGGACTGTATGGTGCAGGTCAAGATCTGCTAAAAGATTCTTTTTCAGGAAATATCAAAGGAATGGGTCCAGGTGTGGCAGAAATGGAATTTGATGAAAGACCGAATGAAGTGTTCACTGTTTTTGCAGCGGATAAAACTGAGCCTGGCGCTTTCAATTATCCATTCTATAAGTTATTTGTTGATGCATTAAGTAATACGGGACTAATAGTAAACGAATCACTTGCTAGGGGTGTTAACATAAACATCATGGATGTTGAGGAGGCTAAAATTGCAAATCTTTCATTATGGGAGGACAAACCTGCAATTGAGGCTGCGCTTATGTACCCTGGGCGTTATGTCATTGATTCAGTTTATACAAAAGATGGCGAGCCAATATTAGACGCATCTACTGACAGATTACATAACATAGCTGGAACATATGTTGGTAAAGATGATCCAATATGCATTATTAGAACACAGAAAAACTTTCCTGCAACTGAAGAGGCCGGAAGTGTATTCAGTAATCCACACTATGTAGCCGGAAATACAAGAGGTAGTCATAACATGCCTTTAATGCCAGTTAAGATCAATTCAGCAGCAACAATCAACTTTTGTATTCCAATTGTTGAAGCATTAGTTTTCAGCATGCATAATGGTAAACTAACAGGTCCATTTGATGGCTTTTCAACACCAGATTGGGATTACATACGTGAGATTGCCACAAAGAAAGCGTTAACAATGAGAAGTCAAGGATTTATCCACCCAGCAACACTTGTACCATCTGAATTAGAATATGCAGAAGGATACAAAGCTATAATGAATGTTTTACATAGTAAGATGAAACCTCTAAAGGATCAACCACAGGGAGATCAGAGAAAGGAATCTTATGAAGATCCTGATTAAATTAATTAAAAAAGGTTAAAAGAATCGCAGAATATATAAAATTATGGCTGTATCTAAATTTTTAAAAAATCTAAAACCAATTACAATAACATACATTTCCGTAATAGCTTTTTCAAATTTTGTTTTTGTGTTATTTAGTCAAACTGTTAGAGATATCATTTGGTCATTTTTCAAAGATGCGGGGGGTGTAATAATTCTTGGACTAGTACTTTTATTTGCTCTTACATGGTTGCTTAAGGCAAAACCACATAATATTCCAAAAAAATATCAAGTTATAGTTTTTGACATCTTTGGAATAGAATCACAAATAAATGGATTAAGAACTGAATTTAAGAATCATGATGTGGCATGGAGTTACATGAAATTTTACAAAAAATCATACCCACTCCACAGTTTTGCCATGGTAACAAAACAGAAAGATTCTCTCAAAAAAATAATTTTCAAATACATCTAATTCTGCCAACACAGTTTTCAGTATCTGTGAATTTCAACAATCTTAGGTTCAAATTTATTACTTGAGCATGCGCAAAAAAACTTGATGGAATTTTCAATAATTGCTAAACTGTTTGAAAAAATGGAAAATACGTCAAAACGCATAGAACTCACAAATATTTTAGTTGAATTACTAAAAAAAACACCCAAAAAAATAATCCCAAATGTTGTTTATCTTTTACAGGGTATTATTAGACCCAATTTTGAAGGTGTGGAATTAGGAGTTGCTGAAAAACTTGCAATTAGAGCTATTTCAAAGTCTTCTGGCTTACCAATTAAAAAAATTGAAGATGATTATAGAAACTGTGGCAATCTAGGTTTGACTGCTTCAAACATATTAAAATTAAAAACCCAAACTACTTTTACCACAGAAAAAATTACGGTAGAAAGAGTTTATGAAACTTTATTTAAAATTGCAAATTTAGAGGGCAAAGGTTCCCAAGATTTGAAAATGAAATACATCTCAAGCATGTTAAACGATGCAACACCATTAGAGGCAAAATTTGTGATGAATATTTTGTTAGGAACATTACGTTTGGGTATAGCTGAAAACACTGTCATGGATGCACTTGCAATAGCGTTTACTGGTAAAAAAGAAAATAGAGAACAAGTTGAATATGCCTATAATGTTTCAAGTGATTTAGGCAAAGTATCTAAAGTGGTTGCAGAAGAAGGAATTGATGGAATAAAAAAATTCCAAGTTTCTTTATTCAATCCAATAAGACCAATGTTAGCTGACAGAATTAAAAGTGAAGAAGAAGCAATTAAAAAAATGCCACCTGAATTTGCTGCAGAATACAAACTTGATGGAGAACGTGTACAAATTCATAAACAGTCAGATAAGATTATTTTATTTTCAAGAAGTCTAGAAAATATTACTAAGTACTATCCAGATATTGTTGAGAACATTGGAAATTCTCTTCATGTAGATGAGGGTATCTTCGAAGCTGAAATTGTTGCAATTAATGAAAATACTGGAGAATTTTTACCATTTCAAGAATTAATGCATAGAAGAAGAAAATACAAATTAAAAAAGGCTGTTTTAGAATATCCAATTACGGTTAATTTTTTTGACGTGCTTTATTTTGATAGTAAAAATTGCTTGGAATTAAAATACTCTGAAAGGAGAAAAATCTTAGAGGATTCAGTTAAAGAAAATGATTTTGCAAAACTTATACCAATGATAATAGTCAAAAATGAAAATCAGATTGAAGATTTTTTAGAAAATTCTATAAATTCAGGTTGTGAAGGGTTAATGCTAAAAATTCTTGATGCTGCTTACAGAGCTGGAACGAGAGGTGGAAATTGGTTAAAACTAAAACGTGAGTACAGAAATGAATTAGGCGATAGTCTTGATTTGGTTGTTATAGGCGCATATTTTGGAAAAGGTAGAAGAACGGGCAAATATGGTACATTACTGCTAGCAACATATAATCCAGAAAAAGATATTTTTGCTAGTATTTGTAAAGTCGGCACTGGTTTTACAGATGAAAGCTTGGATCAATTATATCAAATTCTATCTGACAAAGTAATTTTAAAAAAAAATCCTATGATTGAAAGTGAAATGGAAGCTGATGTTTGGTTAGAGCCTGAATTAGTTTTAGAAATAGTTGCATCGGAAATAACATTGAGTCCTATTCATAAAACTGGATTAGATTTAATCAGAAAGGGTAGTGGGTTTGCTTTGAGATTTCCAAAATTTACGGGAAAGATTAGATATGAGAAAGAGCCAGAAGATGCTTCTACCCATGATGAAGTCCTAATATTGTATAATAGCCAATCTAAAGTTAGTCAGGAAAAATAAAATATTACACCCAAAATGGCATGATATAAATTAGAAAAGTAATATTTCATAATTAACCGTTATGTATAGTGGAGAATTAGAAGTTCAGGCAAAAAGAAAGGCACTTGCCGTTTTACAAGATGAAATAAACAGAATTCTAAATGCAGGTAGGGCATTGTCTACTTTACCTGGAATGATAGTAAAAAAAGATAAAGCTGGAATTGCGGACACGCTTGAACAAATTTCAACTATTGAAGAGGAAGTAGAAAATTTGCGTCGTAAGATAACAAGGGATGTAGCAGATGTTGGGGGCTTAATTATGAATAGAGAAAATTTACTTAACACTGCTTATACAATGGATGAAATTGCAGGTTACATAACTGGTATTTACTTCAAACTTTCTAATGTAAAAGTATCAACCCTCAAGAATGAAAACCTCAAACAGGAAATAACTGAACTTATTGAACTGGTTGTTGATGAAATTTATAAATTAAATCAGATTATTAGAACTTTGGGCACTGACACTGCAAAATCTATTGAACTTGCACAAGAAACACAAAAAATTGAACGAGAAATAGATACTAAATATCGTGTATTATCAATCAAGGCCATGAATAAAATTTCTGATACTAAAGAACTATTACTTGTGAAAGATATTATTGAAGGAATAGAAGAAATGGCTGATAAATGTCAGGAAGTTTCTGATTCATTCATTTTATTAGCACTGAGTCTTTAATTTGAAAGGCGAAATAATCGAAAATAGAATTATTGTTTGGGATATTCAAGAATCAAGGGATTTATTTAGAAATGGTTATTTTGGAAAGCCAATAGGAATCCCAAAGCCTAACCCTGATGAAATTAACGTTCCATTAATTTTAGATCTAATGGAGGGATGCTATTTGCTAGAAATTTCAAAACTTAAAATTTACAGAGATAAGAAAAAAGTTTCATTAGAGGAACTGGTTAAAATTTGTCGAGAAGAATATCATAATTTTGACAAAAAATATTTGGTGTATAAGGATTTTCGAGAAAAAAAATATGTTGTTAACCCTGGCATTAAATTTGGCTGTGATTTTGCAGTATACAATAGAGGACCAGGTATTGATCATGCGCCATACTTAATCCAAGTATACAACAAAAATGACTCTATTTCTTCTACTGGTGTTGTTTTAGCTGGCAGATTAGCATCTAGTGTAAAAAAGCAATTCATACTAGCAATTCCTAGTGGTAAAAGTTCTGTTGACTATTTAGCTCTTGACTGGTGGAAAGCCTAACAAAGTTTCTTTATGTAGCCAGCAATCTTATCATAAATCTCAAACAATTCTTTTGTTACACCAAAATCATGACTGTTTTTCCATTTTCCATAAACACGTATACCATTATCTGTTGGATCAACAAATATTGTAGCATCATTCACTGACTGCTTTGCAATCAATTCGTTAAGCGAAGAATCAGCGTTTAGGTCTTCAGCTAGTTTACCGCCTTCCCATGTTACACCGATTATTTTTTTTGAGCCAAAGTGACCTGTAGTTTTCAGTCTAGTTCTTGCAGTCAAATTCAATAATTTGTCACCAGGGTCCTGTTGTACAATAAAATGTGCTTGGAATCTATCCTGAGCGCCCCATGGAAGTGGATTTGGATCTTGCATTCTTATCCCTTCTGTATTATTTGAACTGTGTCAATATTTTTGCCAGAAACTTTCAACGAGCCCTTGTTGGTAACCATTCTAGTAGTTTGAGAAAAACACCTGCTATAGTAATCTCCTTTCTCAACTTCACCCTCACCTACATCATTAGGTCTTGAACTAACACCAATCTCATTTAAAATATCAGAAAACTTTTCAGGCCAATTTTTTATTACAATAGTTTCAGGTTCAGAATCTTCCATGCCGTATCTGATTTCAGCGCATAATTTAACATTTATTGTTGTTTTGTATCAGATATAGGAACCAAATAAATACATGAAAAACTAAATTTTGATCTCATGCTAAAGTTTCAAAATAAAACTATACTAGTTACCGGTAGCGGCACTGGAATTGGGCAAGCAATCACAAAAAAATTTGTGGAAAATGGCGCAAGTGCCATAATCCTGGGAAGAAGAAAGAAGCCGTTAGAAGAAACTGCAAAAATGCTAGAGGAGATTATCAAAGAAAAGCAAAGTAATGCTACCATCAAAATTTTTGATGGTGTTGATGTTAGCAATGAAAAGGCAGTTACTGGTATGTTTGATGCATTGAAAAGTGAAAATGTCAATCTGGATGTTGTCGTAAATAATGCTGGAGTTTCAGGTCCTGTAACATGCTTTGCCCATGCACCGATGGATGAATTCAGAAGCACTGTAGACATTCATCTGACTGGAACCTTTTGGACTTCAGTCCAGGCTCTCAAAGTCATGAAAGAAGGTGCAAAAATCATTACAATTTCAACATTTTTTGCGGAAGAAAGACCCTTAGAACAACGACCTTACAGATTCAGAAGCCCATATACCGCATCTCAGGGCGCAAAAAACAGGCTCGTAGAGGCAATGTCATGGGAACTTACAGAAAAGGGAATCATTTCGATCGGAACTAACCCAGGTCCTGTCCATTCAGATAGAATTTACAAGACAGTTTATCCAAAAGCTGCCTCTGAATTCCTGCGAGTGAGCGGATTTGAGGATCTAACACCGGTGGAAGTTGAATCTGCAAATAAAGAGATTCTTGGATTGTTGGGTGAAGATGATGAAACTGTAAAAGCTGGGATAAAATCAGCTGCACAAAAGTTAGGCAAAGAGGAAACTACACTTACCAATTTACTAAATAAAGTGAAAAGCATTGCAGAAAAAATTCAAAAAAACACATCAACAATGATTCCAGATCAACAATTTTTATCTCAAGAACAGGTTGCCACAACAGTTCTAACACTTGCGGATGATGACCAAGCAAAAATTCTCAATGGAAAAATTATCCCTGGCGATAGAGTCTTCTATCCTGTCAAGTCACACATTAGATCATCTGTTCCTAAAGTTGAGAAAAATAACTTTGATGGAAAACGTGTTTGTATTATAGCTGCGGATGGTAATAAGGAGAGAATCAGTAGCATTACATCAATGATAGAAGAGAAAGGTGGACATTTTGTTAATCTAGATAAAGAGAGTACAGGAGATATTGATTTATTTATTCATGACACTGGAAACGTTCCTAATTTTCCTAAACTAACTGAGCTATCCAGAGATGAATGGGATAAGTTAGTTAACCAATTTATCAATACGCCTGCCAAATTTACACGACGTGCCTTGAATGATTTTGTCCACGGCGGTTCAGATGACCCAAGAAAATTCAAAGACGCAAAGGGAAGAATTGTAATTATTGGTCCAGACCTTCCCGCTGGCAAAAAAATTAGCGGGCATGAAAGGGCAAAGGTTGAGGTATTCAGAGGAGCGCTTAGACCATTTGCGACTACTATCAATCAAGAATTCAGTGATGTGTTAAAATCCAACGTTAGGGCATTCTTAATTTTACCTGGAACTGTAGATGGAAAGGAACCAAACAACGAGAATATTGTAAACACGATTAACTACTTGATATCAGACGAAGCAGGATCAAGTTCTGAAGTAATATTTTGTCCCGATGAGACAAGATAATTATTGAAAAATACCTGTAGAATCTATAATCAGCTTGATTGCTGCCGCAACTATCACGATGATTACTACGATCTTCAATTTGGTTTCCTTTATCTCAAGTGATAGCCTAGCACCCAAAATTCCTCCGGCAAAGGCTCCGATCGACAACAATAATGCCTGATAGTAATCAGGATGTCCTAGAATCGAATGGACGATCAGACCAGAAAAAGACGCAAACATCAGGATAAACTGCGAAGTAGGTGCCGCGCGCTTCATTGAAATTCCAAGCGCAACTACCATCAGTGGTACAAAGATCAGCCCACCGCCAACGCCAAAAAGACTGGATATTATTCCAGCAAAGAAACTAGCCCCTGCTGAAAAAACAAGTAAGATACGAGACGTATCTAAGGGCTTTCGCTCGATCTTTCTCTTTAGAAAAATGTATGATGCCGATGCCAAAAGAACAAGTGCAAACAAAATTTTAAAAATTTCTGGTGACAGATCAGAAGATATGAACGCTCCAAGTACTGTTCCTGGAACAGCGATTAATCCAAGTTTCCAGCCAAGAGAAAGTTCTATGCGTTTTTGTTTAGCGTATACTGCTGTCGATGCTACCGAATTACTAAACACAGCAAACAAACTATTGCTTACAGCTAGTGTAGGAGAAAATCCAACAAATGTTAATACTGGAACAATAATAATTCCACCACCAAGACCAATAATAGAACCCAATAGACCAGCTACAAACCCAAGTGGAATGAGCCAAATACTTTCAATCAATGTACTTGGGTAGAAATCTATTAGTGATAAATTTAGGCACAGATGGCGATCATGATTAATAGAAAGAGAGATCAGCTTTTTATCGATCAAACGCCGTTATAATACATGTATTCAACTTGTTTTCAATGTGGTAGATTAATTTCAACACCAGAAACAAAGTACTGTTCAGATGAATGTGAAAATAGGGCAAAATAATATAATTAATTATATTTCATGTAGTTATGATTAGTAAAAACTATCAAGATATTTGTAATCTTATTTCAAAAACAAGTCAGTACATAAGATTTGTTGGCATGATAGGAAAAAATGGAGAGTTGTTGTCACAATATAGACGCGCAGAACTAAAACCGTTACTTGACTCTAAAAATATGAGCTACCAATTTGCTAGTATAGCTCTTAATACTAATCTAGAAGAAGCGTTTGACGATAAACTAGGTCCGTTGAATTTATGTGGGAAGAAAGAAAAAAGTACAGATAGTTGCCTTTGCTATTGAAAGTTTACGAATTTGGATTTCAATTGATAAAAAAGTTGTCCGTTCAGAAATTCTTCGAATTATTGATGCGTGCTTCCCTATAGTAAAACACTATTCATAAAGCCAACATGAAACATAACCAGTATCAGTTTTAATATTTGGTGGATCTTTTTTGCACTTGTCCATTGCTTCTGGACATCTGTCAAAAAATCTACATCCTGATTTTGGGGAAACTAAATCAGGTGGGCTTCCAGGAATAAACTTGAGTTTTTTCCCTTTATCTAATGTAGGGATTGAATCTAACAATCCCTTAGTGTATGGATGTTTTGGATTACGATAAATCTCAGCTGATGTTCCAAATTCAACCATTTTTCCACCGTACATAATACCAATTTTTTCAGATACCTCTGATAATATTGCAAGATCATGTGAGATAAGCATGAGAGACATTCCTTCCTTTTTTAGATTCTTTAGCAAATTGATTATTTGCGCCTGAATCAATACGTCTAGCGCAGTTGTAGGTTCATCAGCTATTACAAATTTTGGTTTTAACAATAATGCCATTGCAATGATAACCCTTTGCTTCATTCCACCACTAAGCTCATGAGGATATTTTTTTAAAACAGATGAATCCAGGTTAACTGAGCGCACTATATCATCTATGACTTTGTCTGAATCACCCTTGAACTTGTGTTGCTTTAAAACTTCGTCAAATTGATGTTCTATTGTAAAAACAGGATCAAGTGAGTTCATAGCTCCTTGAAAAACCATAGAAATTTTTTTCCAACGAATGTTTTTGTCAAATTCAGAACTAGTCATATCAAGTGTTGACTCTCCATCAAACACAATTTTGCCTGAAACAATTTTACCACCTTGAATCATTCTCATAATTGATAATCCCAAGGTACTTTTTCCGCATGCACTTTCTCCCGCAATTCCAATTGATTCCCCATTCTCTAATCTGAATTCAATATTTTCTAATGCATGAACATTACCATGTGAAGTTACATAATGAACTGAAAGATCAGATACTTCAAGTTGTGGCATGTTTTTCATACAATCTACTAGATTTTATTTTTTCAAGAAGGGATATATTCAATAATTCCCACATTAAGATGATTTCATGCTGTTTAATCGAACCCACAATATTGAGGATGTTAATGCCAATATGAAGGATCAAGATGTGATTCTTGCAGGTTGGGTAGAAGATTTAAGAAAAATGGGTAAAATGACATTTCTTACCTTGCGTGATGTTACTGGTATCACGCAAATCATACTTACAGATGAATTAACAAAAGCAGTAGAAGGTATTACAAGACAAAGTGTTGTAAGAGTAACCGGCAAAGTACAAGATACTCGTGCTAGGGATTTTGAATATGAAATTAAAGCAAATGAAATAAGCATACTTGCAAAAGCTGTTTACCCACTACCTATTGATCCAATTGGCAGGCTTGAGAGCCATATTGACAATAGACTAAACACTCGAGCACTAGATATGCGAAACCAAAAAACTGCATCAATCTTTAAAATCAGACATCATGTTTTAGCATCACTAAGAAAAACACTATCAGAAAAAAAATTTATTGAAATTACTACGCCTAAAATTATTGGAAGTGCGAGTGAGGGTGGCGCCAACCTGTTCTCG
>Ga0207966_1000655_pt1 | contig 19538 bp, 9 predicted proteins | sample Knorr_S23_td_NAD_FD_185611 | JGI IMG/M metagenome (GOLD analysis project Ga0207966, IMG submission 185611) | Marine microbial communities from Southern Atlantic Ocean transect - Knorr_S23_td_NADW_ad_2500m_LV_B (SPAdes) (version 2) | ecosystem: Environmental > Aquatic > Marine > Oceanic | place...
GTCAATGTTCCATCAATACTTGCCTGGTCTGCTACAGTCAAATCATCCGTGGATGTCAATTGTTCTGCTGATACTATTGCAGAAACTGTCACATTACCCGTTACAGTCTGGGTTCCTGATGCCAATGTACCGCTTGTTGTTAAATTCTCATTCCCGAAAGATATGGCACCTCCTGAGTCTGTGATACTCCCGGTTGCAAGTGTCAGAGTTCCATCAATACTTGCCTGGTCCGCTACAGTCAAATCATCTGTGGACGTCAACTGCTCTGCTGATACTATACCTGTTGTTGTTAAATTCTCATCACCAAAGGATATGGCACCTCCTGAGTCTGTAATACTCCCGGTTGCAAGGGTCAGAGTTCCATCAATACTTGCTTCATCTGCTACAGTCAGATCATCCGTGGATGTCAATTGTTCTGCTGATACTATTGCAGAAGCTGTCACATTACCCGTTACAGTCTGGGTTCCTGATGCCAATGTACCGCTTGTACTCAAGTTCTCATTATCAAACGATATAGTTCCACCAAAGTCTGTGATCAAGCCATCACTGATACTCACAGTCCCAACATCTGCGCTGGATCCTGTAAGAGTTGTAAATGTACCAGCAACAGGAGCTGTGCCACCAATTATGGTATTATTAATGGTCCCCCCTGATATCGTTAAATCATCTGCAACATAAGTATCTGCTACTGCTGTACCCTGCCATGAACCAGAAGAGATAGTACCAACCTGATCAATTGAATTATCATTTCCTGTAGTAATTACTGTCCCTGTAGTATCCGGAAAAGTAATTGTACGATCAGCGGTAGGATCTTCAAGTGCAAGAGTAGTTTCAAAATCATCGTTAGTTTCACCTTCTAAAACTATAGGTGTAGCACCAGATAGGATACCTGTCGAAGTTGCTTCAACTCCTGTTAAATTAGAACCATCACCGCTGAATGAATTTGCTGTTATAGTACCTACAGTTGTCAGGTTCTCATCTCCAAAAGAAATAGAACCAACTGCATCTGTGATAGAACCATCTGCTAATGTAAGATTCCCAACCGTAGACCCGGTGGCTAGTGTTGCCCTACCCGAATTCAACGTTCCCGTCGTAGAGAGATTCTCATCTCCAAATGATATTAAACCGCCAGAATCTATGATGGAACCATCTGCAAGGGTCAGGCTGCCAATTGTAGTATTGGGTCCTAGTATTGCCCTGCCGGAACTTATAGTACCGCTCGTGGATACATCATTATCTCCAAATGAGATCGAACCGTCTGCATCTGTGATAGAACCATCTGCTAATGTAAGATTCCCAACCGTAGACCCGGTGGCTAGTGTTGCCGTACCGGAGCTTAGTGTACCCGATGTTGAGATAGCATCGTTGCCAAATGAGATAGCATCTGATGATGACGTTATTGAACCATCTGATAATGTAAGATCGCCTATTTCAGAGCCAGCCCCAAGGGTTGTTACACCTGCGCTGAATGTACCTGTTGTAGACAAATTTTCATTTCCGAATGAGATGGAACCGCCTTCATCAGTAATCGAGCCATTTGCCAGTGTTAGATCACCTATCGTTGATGTTGAAGCTAAATTTGCAATCCCAGTACTAAGAGTCCCTGTTGTTGATAGATTTTCATCACCAAAAGAGATATTACCACCTGAATCTGTAATCGATCCATCTGCCAAAGTTATATTACCAAGGGAGGATCCGGTTTCAGCGCTTAGTGTACCTGTTGTTGATAGATTTTCATCACCGAAAGAAATAGCCCCACTATCATCTGTAATTGTTCCGCTGTCTAAGGTCAGAGTACCTACAGAAATAATACCATCAGCTGCAAGAGCTGTCGGTATACCCCATTCTCCGGAACCATCTCCATCAGATATCCATGACTGACCATTAGTACCCGGTGATGTAATTCCATATTCGACTTTACTTCCAGAAAGAACCCCATCTTCCGTCAAATCAGTCAGATTTGAATCCAGTTGTTGGTATACCGCAAGTGTATCATATAATTCTGCACTAGTAGTATAACTCTCAAGAGAATCTTTCATAACATAAACGTCTAGGTCTGGCAGATTTATTAAATTGTCATAATCAGCGGTTTTTGCGTATCCTGACGTGTCTGATAATATAGAATAGAACACTGATGTAAGTAGTTGCCGGGGTGATAATGTAGAACCTTCAACAGATAATTCAAGAAAAGCTTCTTGCGGTATAGTTGTAAAAGGGTTTGTATTGCCCAACACAGTGCTGATAATCCCATTGATGACGCTTACTTCCTGAGTTTCTGTCCAAATTGGGTCACCTCCATCTGCACTATTGTATACACGGAATAATACTTCATAGCTACCATCTTCAGTAGGGCTTCCATCAGCTTTGGTAATTAATCCCTGATAAGAAATACGCCTTGGTACAGATTCAATGCTGTTATTTTCAACATTATTGATTATTGTTTTATTCTGTACTAGCCTAGATTGATTTTGACTAAAAACAGTAGTTGTCATTAATACGATTAACAATGATGTTTTCTTCATAATTATCTCCGGTTGTGTATTACCACATTAGTTTGAATTTGAAAAAAAGTTTAAGAAACATGTGGAAATTTTGGTGGTAGTGTTGGTCGCTCTTCAGATTCCTGTAAGAATACTTTATCTATCAATAGATATACTGCTCCCAACATGAGCGGATATTTACCTAACCTTAATAACGGTTTACTTTTCATTTTAAATCGGTCTATGCGAGAAATTTTCTTTCTAAATATTTTATTATCTAGTATATGAGAAACAGCAGTACGTAAAGAAGGATCTAAACTGTAAATACCAGATTCACTTATTGATGGCAAAGGTCTAGAAATCGATTCAGTATCAATCCATTCATTATAATTTTTAGGATCAAATATTCTCATTGATATGCTCCCATTAGCACCATCAAAGCTCCAGGATATGACATATGATGCGTTGACAATTTTAGCATTCATGGCAGCACACGAATCTGAAATACAATCAAATCTGTATCCCTGAAGTAGGTCATCAGCGCGTAAATCTTTGTTTAGATAAAATTCATAATCGAAACCAACAGTCTGAATCTGATCCGCAATGATACTGTTAACAATTTGAACATCAATCGGAGTTATTTCATCCTGTACAAGGCCTTGTATTAGAATTCCAGAACTACTTTGGGAAAACCTCTCTGAATCTAAAACAGACACTTCAAGATCAAACAAATCCATCGACAACTGAACGGAATCGATTAAAGTATCAGCAAGAACACTGGAATCAAAATACTCAATAATCAAGGTATCAGTATCTTCAAAACCAATACGATCTTTAACCTTTAGAATAACTTCTAGTTGCGTACCCAGATCATTATCCGCAATTGTAATATCTAATAGCTGTTTGTAAGTCTGGATGCTTTTTAAATATGTACTATTATGCGGTTTTACCGACAGTTCTGAAGAAAATTCATTTTCATTATTATATACCAGACCTGGAGCAAAAATCCATTCAAACTTTAGTTTAGATCCATCGTTTATAAATGACCGAGATGCATCTAGCTGAATGGAACTCGTTGATTGGACTTTAATATCAGGGCCAGCATCAGCAACGGGCCTGTTATTTCCAGAGCTAAAAAGGTTACTCTGTCCAAAAAGAATTGTTGTGCATAAAACACAAAGCGAAAATACCCTGTATAGTACATTTCCTATTCTATTGAGCCCTGTTATTGAATTCATTTTTATGAATATTTGCATTCGTTGTTGATTCATTGGAACGTGCTCCTATGTGTCATTAGAGATCACTGTAGGTGTAATGAAGATTAGTAGCTCCCGTTGTTCCCTATTTTTATCGCTGGATCTGAACAACCATTTAATTAATGGTATATCTCCTAATAGCGGCACCTTAGAAGCAATTTCCTGTTCTGTGTCAAAGATCAGCCCTCCAATTAATAAGGTTTCTCCATTTTTGACCCTTACAGATGTACTCGTGGATCGCGTAGAGATCATAGGGCGCTGATCTTTACCTACAAACCCTATAATGTTTTGAACCACCGCATCAATTTTCATACTTATTATTTTTTCTTGATTAACCCGTGGCAATACATCCAATGAAACATTTATATGCTGGTCTTCATATGTATAAGGATTTGTTCCAAAAACACTTCCTTCACCCTGTGGGACAAGGAGTGGAATCGTTGTCCCGACCAAAATATTTGCTGGAGAATTATTCATGGTTGTCACCTGAGGTTCTTGCAATAATTTTGTACTGCCATCATTGGCCAGTAGAGATAGTATGGCAGAAACAACAGGTTTACTTAAAGTAGCAAAATTCATCGTTTGATCCCCCATCATTAAGTAGCCTAAATCGAAGGAGTTTGATGTATCCGTATTTCCACTGTTAATGATACTCATGCTCTCTCGCAGGTCCCAATTGATACCAATGACTTCATCGTGTTTTAGGGTGGTTTCAATGAATTTTACCGCAATATTGATTTGTTCAGTTTGAATGTCTAGAGATCTGATAACTCCTTCAATGAGAGCAAAGTTAGTAGGTATATCAGTTACCATTAAGATATCTTTTTCTCCTGGTTCTACATTGGATGATGCCGTTGATGAAAGTGCTTTTATTTTACCTCTAGGTGTCAGTACCTCCTTCACTGCTTCAGATATCATAGTTCCCGTGGTATAATTGAGTCGAAACATACGGGTTGTTAATTCCCCACTCATTGTCTGTTTCGTGGTCATAGGCTGTACTACAATGATATTATCTTGCATGAACCATTCATAATTATTTACATGAAGTATTGCATCCAAAGCTGTTTCTAAAGAAACATCATTAAGATTCATTGTGACTTCACCTTGAACCTCTTCTCCCATAATTAGATTAAAATTATCCTGAGAGACCAACATGCGAACTACATTTACCAATTTAGCTGCCTGGAAATTCAAGCTAACTCTAGATTCTGGTAGGCGGGTAGTTGGTGGTTGGTTGTGGCGAGGTGATTTTTTCTTCCTATTTTTTACCCAAGTTATCTTTAGCTTGTGCTTTTTATTTTTTCCCTTAGGAGGCTCAAATTTTACTAAGTAGTCTGGAACTCGAGTAAAATCCAATTTCAATTGGAGCATTTTGTTTATCTCTTTCTGGTTATTATTTCTAGGAATGCTTACAGCGTATTGATAAAGGGGCCCCAGATTACTCTTTTTAATGAAATTACCCTTATCCCAGTTCAGATTTTTGAATAATAGAGATACGCTGGGTGGAGCAAAAGTTTCAGTTGTAACGTATTCAAATTTCCCATTATTGAACTCCATTACAAGTGTATATGAATTTTCTTTTTCGGTTGTATATATATCCAATAATTGGGGAATATCCTTACCAAACAACACAGATGCGTATATCAGATAGATATATGGCTTAAGTATTTGTTTTAAGTATTTCATTTATTCTTCCAGTTTAAGGGTTACACTGTGCTTATACCATTTTAGTAAAACACTATTTTTAGTGATATTTGTTACCTTGAAATTCTCAATTAGATCTCCTTCACTAATAATTTGTTCATTAATTATAGCTTTGTATCCATTTTTAAATTGAGTAATACCAGTCAAATTGAATGAGTTATCGTAAATATTGCTGCGATTATGAAAGAAATCTTTTCCCCAGCTATTCACTGAAAGTTTGATTGGTTCCGAAGAAGAAGTATCAAGGATACTAAAGATTTCCGTTGTTGAAGGATTCTGAGTCACCACAGATTGGGATTTGCTGTTAATACCAGTGATTAGACCCAGAAAGAATTCCAGAAATAATGCCAAAAGAACTACAATAAAAAAACCCAGTGTAATCTTTTCTCGTTTCATTCTTCCGCTCCACCATAGGTCAAATATTGCAACTCTGCAACAACGCCCTTTGGATCAATGCTATCCAAATTGAAGAAACATTGTTGGAGATGAAGATGAGTTGAATTCTCTTCCAATATTTCCATGAAATTTCCAACATCGAGAAAATTCCCCGATAATTGGAAATTCAGAGAATGACGCTCTAGGTCAATTCGAATATCTTCTACATTATTATTTAAGGCTGGAAAAGTATTTCGTGGATCAATCTCTAAATTGTTAATATTCAAATCCATTTCATTTGCCAGATCACTCAAACTCTCAATTTCATTTAATAGATCGGGACCAGATATCCGATGCGATATTAAAATATTTTTCTTTTTGGTAAAATGTTGTCGGATATTTACCACTTCATCCATGATGCCTGTACCTGATCTAAGTTGAACATCCACAATACTAAGTTTTGACTTAATTTGTTTAATCTCGCTTTTTATATTAATACTGTCCCAAACATAGACTGCAATTATCATCACAGTTAGTATTAACAAGATAACATATTTTGTCTTTTGGTTCATGTTTACCTATAAGACCAATTTAATTAAAAAGGATGTTTGCCCATTATTTATTTCTTGTCCATTACTGAAATCCACTATATTGAACCAGCCACTACTTTCCAATGAAGTTCGGAAAAGAGTCACCAAAGTAGATGCCTGTCCTAGGTTTTGGTTATAAAACCCATTTAATGTAATGATAAGCTTGGGATCTTCTAATTTTGTTAGTTTGTCCCACACTCTACCATTCACGAGATGGCTGGATATAATTTTATTTAGGGCCAATTCTGTAACTCGAAAACTATCAGGAATCTTATTACTCAAGTATTTGAGCATCGCCACCATGTTATTAGACAGAGTTTTATCTTCGTTAATGAGTTCCTGAAAAGTATTTGCTACCGTGTTTTGATTCTCAACGATTTCCTTTATTTCTTGACGCATGTTTAGCAAAGAAAGTTCAGAATGTTTGTTCGGAAGGCTAGCTTCCAAGGGCTCAATCTTACTGCGTTGCGCGTAAGCAGCCAATGAGCACACCATTACCAGAACCAAAAGCGCATTCTGTAGGATGCGGTTAGTTGCAAAGTAGCGGTATTCTTCCTTGTGTTTAACAGGAAGGAGATTCAGTTTTGAATAAGGATCCATCAACAAACCCAAGTTGGCTGTATAATCCAGTTCAATGGTATTCTTTTTGATCATTCCTTCTTTTATTGCGATCTGCTGATATTTTTTTTGGATTCTGTCCAAGGAACGATCTAGGTCTTTCAACATCAGTTCATACTCTATTTCTCTATCCCTAAACTCCTTTAATTCTTTTTCAAGAGTCTCAATACGATCAACATAGTTAAATGAGTGCTCTTTCAGTTCGCTGAGGTTCTTCTCTAAATTTTCGACATCATTTTTCCCTTTGGTGATCTGCAATTCTAATCTGTTACAGACTTCTTCCATATTTTTAATCTTTTTCTGGCTAATTTTTTCCGATTCATTTCTCGCATATTGAATTGATGATTGCTTTTTTTGGAGTTGTGCAATATCCTGCTCGGTTTGAATAATTTCATTAAAAAGTACTTTGGAGCGAGTTTTCATATCTGCCAAATCCATATAACTTCGCATTTTATTTTCTGGAATATTCCATAGCCATTCATCTTCTGCAGTTGTAGGCTCTTGTTCATAAATTGAATACTCCAAAACCTTTTTCATGTCTTTGTTGACCCTGGACAACTCCTTATCAAGGATGGCTATTTCAACCCTTTTATCTTTCAGGTCTTTTTCCATATCTTGTAATAAGGTATCCAGTTTATTTTTTTCTTTCGTTTTTATTTCAATCAGGTTATGTAATTCTTCAACACGTTCATTGAGCATGGTTTTGATAGGTGGATAAATATCCTTAATATGATTTAATCGGGCCAAAACGTCTTGGTGAGGGCCTTTGATTTGTTCTATGCTATTATTATTAGATTTTTTCAATATTGCTATTTTTTCCAGATCGGTCTGATATGTTTCAAGGTCATTATCTATGGATTTCAGAGCATTTTCAATCTCTGATTCTTGACCGCGCATGGTATCCAAAGCCTCATTAAGATCATTTATGGTTTTTTCCAAATGGGCTACGTGAGTTACAAGATCCTGGCCCATATTAACCAGATTTTGAAGCTGATCTTTATCATTGTTGATTTTTTTGTACTTTTGGGTACTATTAGTAATTTTAGATATACCGTCCATTTCTTGGTCTGGAATCTTAATTTTTTTCGTTAGCTTTTGAATCTCAGATAAAGTATCATTATAGACTTCATGTAGTTTCCCAAGACTACGCTCTAGCTCAAGTCTATTTTCTTTGATGGTGTGTTGATGTTCCCGATGTTGAGCTAAATCCTTTTTATTATTTTCTAAAAAGTTCATCAACTCTTCTTTTTGATCCTGAAATTGGTCTTGCTGGTTTTTGATATCTGATTTTATCTTAGTGAATTTGTTTAAAACATTTTTCAGGTTTTCTTGGTAGCCAGAAAGGACCTGTGGGCTTTTTTCCTGTTCTTCCTTTAGAAAATCAAGTTGGGTCTTGATTGTTTTCAATTCATCATCATCAGATTGTAAGTGCTGCTGCAGTTTTTTCATCTCAATAAAGACATCTTGTCGCTGAAGAAATTCATCAATGGCCTGAACTGCTTGATCGTGTTCATTCTCTACTATATTTATTTTGTCAGAAATCTCCGCTAATATTTCTTCAAGTTTGGATGTGATATTTTTTTGTGAGCGAGCCTCTTTTATAGAAATCTGATCGATCTCTTGTTGAATATTGTTTAGCTTATATTTTGTATTTTTGTTCAGTTGAAGAAACTCTACTTCTTTTTTAGATAGCAAACTATTTTTTTGATCAAGTTTGTCTTTCAAATTTTGAATAATTTTCTCAGCCGTGGCAATTTTCTTTTCTGCACTAACAATTTTAGCCGTAATTGTCTTCTTTCGCCCTCCATGAGGCTTAAGTTTTGTAAGGATTTTATTACTATTGGTCCGATAGCGAGTCATGAAGTTCTGATAGCGCTTCTCAATGCGCTCGAAGGCAATGTTTACTTTGACGATTTCTTCCCGATCCAGAGCTATACTTTCATCTGCCAATGCTTGTGCCGCTGCTACGGGATCAACATCGTTCTTTAAACGAACAAAACCATCCTGTAAAAACAACAGATATGAATTTGATTGCTTCCGTGAAATATTATTTTCCAGAACTTTATTCTGTTCTTCTGATTTAATCCTTTCCTTTTCTAAAAGACTTTCCCAGTCACTTTTCTTGTCTTCAAGAATATCAAGCCTTTGTTGTAAGGCATGGCCACGCTTCAGATCACGGTGCCAACTTTTTATCTCCTTTTCCCACCCTGCAATCTGTGACAATTTTTTCTTTTTCTTTTCCACAAGTGACACATTTATTCTATCCCTGTCAACTATTATTTTTTCCATTTCCTTTGTACTTCTAGCTAAAATATTTTCAATCGATTTTTGTTTTTTTACTAGAACTATACCTTCTTTCTTGAAAAAAGCTTTAATTGTTACTTCTTTAATTTCATTAGCCTCTGTGATTTTTTTATTTTGTTCTTTTTCAAGATGTTTCAGTTTACCGTTTAAAACTATTTGAAGTTTTTCCTTTTCTTTATCTGCTTCCGTAATCAATGGAAAATATTGCACATTCAATTTGTCTATTTCTTTTAATCCTTCCGCCTTTTGCTTTTCCAACTGACCATAAATGTTCATGGTATCATTAATTTCTTGAACTACACTAATTTCTTTTTGAGAATGCCCGTTTATCCTTCTTTCTAGATCTTCTTGCTGGATAATGAGGTGCTCACTTTGATCTTTCAGTGTCTTGGATTTCTCTTCATGGGAATTGGTAAGCTTGGAATTAGAAGCTATATGTCCCTTAATATTTTTTTCGCAAATCACGATAGCACTGTTCAACCGGAGCAACTCATTTTGGAGTACTTTTAATTCTTTTTTAATCGTTTCTTGCTGGGGCTCAAGGTCTTTTATTACATCCTCTTTTTTATTCAGATCCTTAATCATGTCTATGGTTTCGTGGTTAAAATCCACAACATCTAATATTTCCTGCAGTTTGATTTCTTTTTCTTTCAGATCACTTAAATAAATATCTATTTCTTTCTTTAGAAAGGAGAGTTTTCTCTCTTTCTTTTTTCTTTTTTGGAAACTTAAATTGACCTGATCCTGCAACTTGTCCCCCTTTTTAATCAGATCCTGCTGTTCAATATTGACCTCAACTATATCTGAAGTAAGTTTTTTGATTTCCTCTAAATTATTTGGTGTCTCCAAAACTACATCCAGTACAGTTAGTAGCTTTTTACGAGTATCAAATCCATTATCAGCATCCAAATATTGCGATGAATGATATTCTGTTTCTCCAGAAACTATTTTTTCAAAACTTTTTCTTATCCCTTTCAATCGCTTAGTGTTCTGCGACAATAAATATTCTGCTTGTTGAAGTATATTCACATCTTCTTCACCTAGTTCAACTAAAAACTTTAAATGTTCTAAGAATGATTTTTTAAATACCTTAGCCGTATTATGCACGTTGTCTTTTAAATACTCCAGGATTGCAATCTCATCATGGCCCGTTCCAAGTTTCATTGCCATTCCTTGGCGGGTGTCCTCAACTTTTAATATTTTTGTTTGTAGTTCATCAATCTCTTGTTCGTAAAATTCTTTGCGTTCTGTCAAAGATACGCGTGACTTGGCAGCCTTCTTAATTTGTAATTCATATTCACCTTTGGATTTTTTTCCAGCCTCTTCTCTTTTCTTCTGAAAATGATCTGTTTCATATTCAATCTCGGATATTTTTTTAATTAAATAATCGTGCTCCTTGTAGTTATCTAATAAAGTTTCACTCTTATTGTCCACTTGGGTTGTAACCGCATCAAAGTCGGCAGTCAAAGTGTCTTGACCATCCATATATTCAACTTTCAATTCTTTGAATTCATTAGCCGTTAATATTAATTTTTGATTGGCTTCATCAATGGATTTGAGTTTGAAATTTTTATCGATTTCTAAACGCGCTAAACGATACTTGGCACTTTCTGGGCTTTTAGACATTTCAATGACTTTCTTCTGGTCCTGGATCTTATCCTGGACATCTTTCAATTTATTCTCTGATCTTTTTTTGTTATATAAAATGTAGTTTTCCTTAACCCTTGTCAAAAAGTTACTTTTAGAATCATTTATTTTCTTAAATGAAGTTGTTGTAATAGAATTCAATTTTTCTACTGGATTGCCAATAGTATCACTTATTAGTCTATCCATATTTTTTATATGACTTCCAGGACCGCCAATATATACACCACCGAAAACGAAGTCATTATCGCCTATGGCTCGTGATATTTTTGAAAAATTATTAATGGAATCTTTCATTTGATTCATCATAATGCTTGATAATTCATTTAGAATTACCCTCGCATCATCATATGGGAATCCATCCTGCAATTCAAACTTATTTTTTGTTTTTGAGATACCATAATTCTCTAAGAAGTGTAAAGCATTGCTGCGCGCTTCTTCGGTTGGTACATTTCCTGATGCTAATTTGGAGAGACGGCTTAGAAAATAATTAAGACCAATGTGAATATAACGTGACTCCATAAGTTGATTTTGTTGAATTAATACTATATGTGTTTTAAATCGATCTATATATATAAGGAGTGCATATCCGTCATTTTTCTGTAGATTATAATAATTATATATGTTTTGAAGCAATTTTGGTATTGATGTGTTATACCGTGGCTGCAACCCGGAATCAACAAGAGTTTTATAGTCTTGATCAATATCACTCTTTTTAGATGAATAACAAACAATAGCGTTTTTATCATTTGTATTATTGATTTCAAATTCCATCATGCTATTTTCTGATTCTATGGAATATAACTTTGACAAATTATTTACAAGTAAATTCTCAAAATCACCCTTCAGTTTTTCTTCCGTTTTTAAATAGGTCATTTCATATTGATAAGAATCAGAATGTATTGCTAGATAAAGATTTTTTCTTTTCGATTTTTCAATATATTGTTGGTATACATTAATAATTAATTCAGGTAACGTTTTTATTTCATGGCTCTCAATTTTAATAGGCAATTGGTAATTCCTGACCAGATCGATATTAAAACCTTTATTATCTAGGGTGGCCTGCATGAATGTAACAGTGTTTCCGGTATACACAAAAGTCATGGCTTGGGTAATACCATTAAGATTTAATAAATAATTGTTTATCCTTTGAGATTTTATTTTACTTTTAAAAGGCCTTTTTATTTCTTCCTTTCCATCCATTAAACTATCAAACACATTTGTAGAAATACGCCTTTCTATTTGACCCCGTCTTGTTATAACACTTCTTTTATTTTTACTACCATGATCATTTATTGTTAAGGGATTATCATCATTTCTACGATCATTACTCCTTCTCCTATCAATGATATTTCTTTTTCTAAAATTCAATTTTACCGATTTGTTATTTTCCAAATCCGTTATCTCTTTTTCAGATTCTTCACTAATTCTTTTTAATGGTGATTTTTTTTCTCTGTATTTTATTTCAAAGTGTTTTGCAACTGGCAAGAACCTTTTCTGTTCTATTCCTTTTACAATTTCTGTTTCGGTTATAAATATTATATTAACAGCTAATAATTTTTTAAGGTGATAGTATATTTTATCTTTTGGGAAAGCAACAGCGTGGGCTATTTCAGAAGCTGTCTTTGGAGCATCTTCAAAGCAATTAATTATTTGCTTTGTAAATGGTTTATCAAAAATTTTAATGACACTTAAGTCATCAATTTTTAAAACCTGTTTTTGTATCTGGCTCATCTTATTGATTTTCTCAGTATTTAATTGGAGTAGAGCCAGTACCTAAACTGATACTGCACGCAATGGTATAGCTACCATTTTATGATTTGACTCCACATCTTAATTACCTCGGGTAAAGTAATAAATTAAATTTATCCTTGTAAAGACAAGAATTACAAGCATTTATTCTAGTTACAATATTGTATATATTTAAATATATAATTTAGAATAATTATGTATTTATTATAATATTAATTGAAACTGGATTTTCCATTTAAACGTTATAATTATTTATTACATACTGAATCCCAATATGTAATTAATTATTAAATGGTCGATTTTAAAACTCATTAAGAATTATAATTCAGTAATATCTATTTTGAGGTCTTTCATTTAAAATGGCTCATGTAATGTATTTATCGTCAATAAAAGTGATTATTGTATTATTGGTTATTCATATATTCTAAAATAGTAATCAGAAAATAAATTCCTTTGTGTTGCTATGAATGCTAAAATATATATTGCTCTGTAAATTAATTTAGAGATAGAATATTAAATTACAATCCATAATGCGCATTTTATAAATCACTATATAATAATATATTATGATATCTGTAATATCTGGTTGGTATATAAAATAATATTTATTTTACTATCAATAAATACTGATCGAAAGAGTTCGTGAAATGTATTATTTCAATAACCTTTCTTGTTCTTCCATTAATTCTAAATATTCTTTTTCTAAAGTATTCATGTTGTTAAGAGCGCCCTCAAGTATTTCATATTTATCCTTATAGTCTGGATTGTTTGTTAATGCTCGTTCCTTTTCAATTTCATTTTCAATGGTTTTGAATCGTTTGTCGATCCACGCTAATCTATTTCTAATTTTCTTTTGTTCTTTGTAATCTGACTTTTTTTTTGATGCAATTTTAACTTTTGATGTTCTAGTACTTTTTTGTGTTTCTTCCTTTTTTTTCCACTCATAATATTCGTAATTCCCTTCAAATAATCTGATACCGCCACCGGCTACTTCACAGGTTAGATTGGTCACATTATTTAAAAAATGTCTGTCATGAGAAATACAAACAATAGATCCAGAAAATTGAATAAGCGCTCGTTCCACCACATTTCGAGTAACCATATCCAGGTGGTTTGTTGGTTCATCCAATAAAAGGATATGGGATGGTTCTACCAGCATTCTTGCCAAGGCCACCCGTGCTTTTTCACCGCCGGAAAGCACTTTTACATACTTTTCTATCTCATCACCGGAAAACATGAAACTACCTAGATAGGTTCTCATTTGTGTCTCACTCCACCCTTGGCTTACTTTTTGAATAGATTCAAAAACTGTCTCATTTGGATTTAATATTTCCAATTGGTGTTGAGCATAGTAAGCACTATCTACATTTGAACCGATTCGTACGACCCCAGATGTAACCGGTTCTACACCGGCCAAAATTTTCAATAACGTTGACTTACCAGCACCATTATGCCCGACCAAACCAATTTTTTGTCCTCGTTCTACTACCATATCCATATTATTAAACACTTCGATATTTTCATAGTGCTTAGTCACATTCCGACATGATGCCACAATCAAGGGTGATCGGTTTGGCTGCGGTAATCTCAAATTCATCGCATGGTTTTGTTCAGTGGGTGCTTCAATTTTTTCTAATTTATCCAACATTTTTACTCGACTCTGAACCTGCGTCGCTTTTGTATTTTTGGAACGAAACCTTTCAATGAATCGTTCTGTAACTTTGATTTGCTTTTGTTGATTGCGATAGGCATTTTTGTGTTGCTCCATGCGTAATGATTTTTCTTCTGTATATTTTGTATAATTTCCGTGAAACAACGTAATTTTTTTAAGATCAATTTCTAGGATATTATTAATGGATCGATCTAAAAATGCCCGATCATGACTTATCATTACCATCCCACCCGTCCACTTAGATAAAAAAGATTCTAACCATATCGTTGCTTCCAGATCTAAATGGTTTGTGGGCTCATCAAGAAATAGAATATCCGGTTCCTGTAAAAGAATAGAAGCCAAAGCCACTCGCATACGCCAGCCACCGCTGAAAACATCCATAGGCTCAGTGAATTTTTCGTCGATAAATCCAAGTCCGCTCAATATTTTTTTTGCCCTGTCTTCAAGATTCCAGCCACCTAAAGCTTCAAAACGATGTTGAGCATCACCCAATTTGTTAACCAAATTCATATTTCCATGGTCTTTGGAAATGGCTTCCGATAATGCAAGAATTTGTCCTTCCAATTCACGTACTTCCGGATAGGCTACCAAAACTTCTTCTAAAATAGATCGTCCTGTTCCGGCAACAATATCCTGGGTCAGATAGCCGATGGTGGTTGATTTATCAACTTGTACATTTCCAGAATCTGGTGACTCTTTACCCAGCATTATACGGAGCAATGTGGTTTTTCCAGATCCGTTAGGGCCCACAAGCCCGATACGCATCCCACGTTTAATGGAAATATTTACATTATTAAATAGGTCACCATCTGGAAACGATTTGGATAGGTTTTCAAGGCGAATCATGGCTTAGTTAAACGAAAGAATACAAAGAATATTTAGGACAAGTTTCCATCAACAATTGTACCGTGATTATCGACCAGTTTTACAGAATGGATTGAATTAATAAGGTCGGAACCACCTTCCATTTGGATCTGGATATAATTATCCGTGTGTCCTAATAGTTTTCCATTTTTCATATTTTCAAAAAGAACCGGACGATATTTGCTTATGAATTGGTCATGGAAAAAACGTCGTTTTTTATCGGATAAAACATGAAGCATCTTGCTTCGTTCTCTTCGAATTTCTTTTGAAACAATTTCACTCATTTCAATAGCATCAGTATTGGGCCGTTCCGAATATGTAAATACATGAAGATAGGAAATATCCAATTCATTCAGAAAATTATAGGTGTCGAGAAAGTCTTTTTCTGTTTCGCCGGGAAATCCCACAATCACATCTACGCCAATACAGGCATCTGCAATAGTTTGTTTTATTCGGGTAACTCGATTTACATATAAGTCTCGTTTATATCTCCGGCGCATTGCCCTTAAAATCTTATCTGAACCGGATTGAAGGGGCACATGAAAATGTGGCATGATTTTTTTCGATGAAGCGCAAAATTCAATTATTTCATTGGTAAGTAAATTAGGTTCAATAGATGAAATTCGGATTCTGTCAATTCCATCAAGTAAATCTAATTGCTGAATGAGATCAAAAAATGTTTCGTTAGACCCTTTTCCATAATCGCCAATATTTATGCCGGTGAGAACGATTTCTCTAGTCTCTGTTTCAGCCACTTCTTTTGCCACTTTCAACGTGTTGGAAATTGTATCACTTCTACTCTGGCCACGAGCTAGTGGAATTGTACAAAAAGAACAGGTGTAATCGCAGCCATCCTGAATTTTTAAAAATGATCGTGTCCGTTCAGCAGAAGAATATGAAGGAATGAATTTGTGCACATGATCAATCTCGGATTGAATAACTTTTGTGCTACCATTCAGATTAATGGAATCCAAATGATTCAATAAATTAAATTTCTGATCAGCACCTAATACTATATCTACTCCGTCAATGGCAGCAATATCATTAGGTTTTAATTGGGCATAACAGCCGATCACGACTACGGATGAGTTTGGATTACGCTGCTTTACCTGGCGAATAAATTTTCGTGCTTCTTTATCAGCATTTTCTGTTACAGAACATGTATTCAAAACATAAATATCCGCTTTATCTCGGTAGTTTACTTTTTCAAATCCATGATGCAGAAAATCACGAGAGATTGTAGCTGTCTCTGAGAAATTTAATTTGCATCCTAATGTATGGAATGCGACACGCTTGGCTTGTGTACTCATTCTAATATTGTGAACGTATTAAAGTGCGGAAGTGTTCATGATACTTGAACACATGAAAACCTAAACACTTAAAAAATATTTGGTGCGAAAATTAAGACTTATAAAAGAAATAGCACTTTATTGAATAGAAGAAACTTAAGTTTCAATCAATGATGGCTTTTTTATTGAATTTTGTGTTTTAAATAAACGATAATTAAAACTATCTCTCAATGCTTCCCAACTGGCTTCAATGATATTTTCAGACACACCAATGGTTGACCAACTTTCATTCCCATCTGAACTTTCTATTAATACACGAACTTTTGCGCTGGTGCCATCTTGCTCGTTCAAAACACGAACTTTATAATCCGTGAGTTTTATTTGTTCTAGCTCAGGGAAAAATCGAACCAATGCTTTCTTCATTGCGTTATTCAGTGCATTGACTGGGCCATTACCATCAGCCGCAGTATGTTCAATTTCACCATCAACTTTTACTTTCAGCATGGCATCTGCATTGCTATGCCCATGCTTATCATAATTCACATTGACCCGGGATTCCAATACTTCAAAAAAGGGAACAAACGACCCTTTCTGTTTTTGCAATATGAGTTCAAAAGATGCTTCGGCGCCTTCAAATTGATAGCCCTCATGTTCCAATGATTTAATCTGATGCACCAGATCCCTGGTTAATTGTTTATCGCCATTTAGTTCAATATTTAACTCATCAGCTTTAAATCGAATATTACTTTGGCCCGAAAGATCCGAAATGAGAACACGTTGATGACTCCCCACTTTTTCAGGATCAATATGCTCATACATTCTGCTGTCTTTCATAACTGCACTTACGTGGATTCCACCCTTATGAGCAAATGCCGATTTCCCTACATAAGGTGCCTGATCATCGGGGTGTAGATTCATTAATTCATAAACGAAGTGCGTTAAAGGAGTCAGCTTTTCTAAATCGATTTCTGATTGCATTTGGCGATTCATTTTTAAAATTAAATTGGGTATAATTGTCCCTAAGTTTGCATTGCCACAACGTTCGCCCACACCATTTATCGTCCCTTGAACATGAGTTGCACCTGCTATAACCGCAGACAAAGTATTGGCTGTTGCGAGACCACCATCATTATGAACGTGCACACCAATTTGTGATTCAAACTTTTTAACTACGGCTTTCGTAGCTTCTTGAATAAACTCCGGCAGAGAACCACCATTTGTATCACATAATACTAACGTGTCTGCACCGCCTTTTTGTGCTGCATCTAACATCTTTAATGCAAAAGATGGAGATGTTTTATAGCCATCATAAAAATGTTCCGCGTCAAAGATGATACGCTTCCCTTCCTTAACCAAAAAAGCGACCGATCTTTCTATCAGTTCTGCATTTTCATCTTCTTCTAAACCCAGCCCTTTTTCTGAATGAAGTTGCCAAGTTTTACCAAAAATTGTTATAATAGATGTTTCAGCTTTTAAAAGAGCATTCAAATTAGGATCTGATTCAATTTTATCTGGCCAACGTGCTGTAGACCCGAAAGAACAAACTTGTGCCTGTTTCAGATTTAATTCATGGCATCGCCGGAAAAACTCCTGGTCACGCGGATTGCTACCGGGCCAACCTCCTTCCAATATATTAATTCCAAAATCATCTAATTTATCCGCAATACGAAGCTTATCATCAACGGATAAATTGACGCCTTCACCTTGAGTTCCATCTCGAAGAGTTGTATCAAATAATTCAATCGTTTTTAATTGTTCATTTATCATGTTGTAAATATCCAAGGATGTTTTTTCTGGTAATTTGTCTCAAATGCTCTTATCACTTCTGCATGGGATAAGGTCAGGCCAATTTCGTCCAATCCTTTCAATAAGGCATCTTTCCTGAATTTTTCCAGTTCAAAAACTAATGTATTGCCGGAAGGGTCAATTAATGACTGCTCATCTAAATTCACCATTAAAGCAAATCCAGGTTTAGACTCCGTTTTTTTAAAAAGAGATAGAATATTTTCTTCGTCTAACGTGATTGGTAGGATTCCATTTTTGAAACAATTATTATAAAAAATGTCTGCAAAACTTTCTGCTATAATCGTCTTGAAACCATAATCTGCCAAAGCCCAAGGAGCATGCTCACGACTGGAACCACATCCAAAATTTTCACGAGTTAATAAAATAGATGCACTTTTATATCGATTTTGGTTTAAAACAAAATCTTGATTTAGGGGGCGGTTGCTGCAATCCTGACCTGGCTCACCATGATCCAAATACCGCCATTCATCAAATAAGTTTGGACCAAAACCAGTCCGGTGAATAGATTTTAAAAACTGTTTTGGGATAATCGCATCAGTATCAATATTGGCACGGTTTAATGGTGCTACAATACCGGTAAATGATTGAAATTTTTCCATCTTAATTATTCCAATTGGTTGTCACATTAACAAAATGACCTTTAATTGCAGCAGCGGCGGCCATGGCAGGGCTCACCAAATGTGTCCGCCCGCCTTGCCCTTGGCGACCTTCAAAATTCCGGTTCGATGTTGATGCGCAGCGTTCACCTGATTCTAAACGATCCGCATTCATAGCCAAACACATAGAACAGCCGGGCTCTCGCCATTCAAAGCCTGCATTCAAGAATATTTTATCCAACCCTTCCTTTTCAGCTTGGTCTTTTACAGGGCCAGACCCAGGAACAACCATAGCCAATTTGATAGAATCAGCAATTTTTTTACCTTCAACTATTTTTGCAGCTTCCCTTAAATCTTCAATTCTCGAATTTGTACAAGATCCAATAAATATTTTATCCAACAAAATATCTTTTATGGGCACTCCCATTTCTAATCCCATGTAATCCAATGCTGGTTGAAATTTCCTATTAGTTGAAAAAGGAATTTCACCTTCAACATCCACAACTAATTCAGGTGATGTTCCCCAAGTAACCATAGGATTTATATCGTTTGCATTTATTTCAATTGTTTTATCAAATGCAGCATCTT
>Ga0207966_1000659_pt1 | contig 19510 bp, 14 predicted proteins | sample Knorr_S23_td_NAD_FD_185611 | JGI IMG/M metagenome (GOLD analysis project Ga0207966, IMG submission 185611) | Marine microbial communities from Southern Atlantic Ocean transect - Knorr_S23_td_NADW_ad_2500m_LV_B (SPAdes) (version 2) | ecosystem: Environmental > Aquatic > Marine > Oceanic | place...
GTATAGCTTTGTCCATTATAGTCCAGCGTATCGCCATAAGAAAGCGCTTGTACCAAAGTAGTGTCGCTTAACACTAAATCTTTGGGCTTAAAATAGTCGATGCGTTTATGACCTGTTGTAGAAAAAGATAGGTTTACAAATCCCGACCAATTTCCCGAGCTATATTCTACTTGTTGAAAGAGTCCCGCCCACTTAATAATGCTGTTGTAATGCCAGTTAAACTTGTCGCCCTCACGAATAACGGGGTCGGAATTACTCGCCCCAACGGCATCGTTAGCAACGTAATAATCACCTCCTAACAAGTCGTATACTTCTTGGAAGTGCTCTCCGGTATAGTGTCTAAAGTCGAGACCTCCGGAGAAGGTGTATTTTTTATTGTGTTGGTAGTTATAGGTAGATAGTAAACCAAACCATTGGTGGTTGTTGATGGAAGAGCGGAGGAACCGCGAAGATTTATGTTCCGTTTCGCTGTAGTTTGGGTCAATTGATAAATCTCCTAAAAAGGGATGAATGGTATTCCCACTATTTAAATCGTAAATACTTTGGAAGTCTATTTGATTGTTTTCATCAAAATTATTCTCACCGATGCTTGGAGTAATTCCCGTTCCACCACCATTTCCAAGTGAGGCATAGAGAATATTTGCAATCACCAATTTATCGTTTACCGCCCACAAGTCGTTTAAGCTTAACTGGGGTTTGTGGTAATAATTCTTCTTGGAGTTAACAATTTCATTTTTGGAAAAAACGGTATCTATAGGATTGTAGTTTTCATTAAAATTTACTTTGTAACGATTTAATGTACCCCAATGTTGATTGTATTGAAGACCGTGATCGCCATTAAGCCCTGTGGTGTCTACTCCTAGATTCGCCGCATAGTCTTTGTCATAAAAAGCAATGGACTTTTTATAGGATCGTTGTCCATGTTCTTGTGGTGCTCCAAAAGTGGTAAATGAAAGATTGTGATTGTTGATTTTCTTTTGAACTTTTGCATAATAGAAATTACCATTGGTCCATGTTTGATCCACCCATCCATTGCCCGTTTTTTTAGACAATACCAAGGAGTATCCCCAGTCATTTTTCAGCTTGCCACTGTTAAAGCCTATGGTAGATTTTAAATAACCGTTGGAGCCGACACTTTGTTTAAAGATGACACTTTCTTTATGGTCAATTCCTCGAGTAAGAATATTCATAGTTCCACCTACTGCGGGGATAGCTAGTTTTGAAGCTCCCAATCCTCTTTGTACTTGAATGGTTTTTGTCATGATGTCCAAGCCAAACCAGTTCGACCAATACACCCAACCATTTTCCATGTCGTTCATTGGAATGCCGTCAATCATAACGGCTACATTGCGTTGGTTGAATCCTCGAATAGAAATTCGAGCATCGCCATCGCCACCTCCACTTTGGGTAGCATACACTCCTGGGGTGCTATTCAGAATCATCGGGATATCTTGTCCCGCCAATTCTTCTTCTAATTTTTTAGGACTCACATTGCTAAAAGCAACGGGAGTTTCGCGCGATCGCGCAATGTCGGAAACCACTTCTACTTCGTCTAAAACAATATTGCTGAGGTAAAAGTTGAACTCCAGATTTTTTTTAGAAACGCTAATATTTTTGATATAATTCTCGTAGCCTACATAGGATACTGTCACTTTATAATTCCCTTCGGAAAGTAGTAACTCGTAATAGCCATTCAGGTCGGTAACGGTTCCTTGACCATTGTCGAGAATGATATTGGCTCCAATAAGTGTCTCTTCAGTTTTGTCGTCGTATACCGTACCGCTAATACGCTGTTGCGCACTAAGCTGAAAAATACAGCAGAGTGATATTATTAAAATGAAATGTTTTTTCATTGCGAAGAATAAAAAACCCTCCTGTTTCGCAGGAGGGTTTTTGGATTATTTTAGAAGTACTTTCTGTGTAATAGAGTCTTTCTTGCGCAAGAATACTTCGACAAAGAAGATCCCTTTTAGTTGATTAGGCAATGTAATTTGTTGTCTAGCAAGGTCTGAATTGAAGTCTTCATTATAAACAATTTGACCGAGCGTATTCTGAACTTTTATCCCCTCGATAATGCTCGATGATTGTAGGTTTAGCACATCACCATTATTAGGGTTTGGAAAGATCAACACAATTTCTTGTTTGGTTTCTTCTAAGCCTACTTCATTACATTGGCAGTCGTGGATACCTAAATTCACAAAGGTGTTTGCTGGTAAAGAGTCCCATTGCGCAGTAGGGTCAAATACTTCTGGATTATCGCTAACACCACCTAATACGCCGTATTTGCGTACCAAAGTTTGATCTTTTGTCCAGTAATCACCATCGGCATCCGACCAAGCTTCACCTGGATCTTCGGTAATTTTACCAAAAATGTCGATAATCTCACCCGTCAATTTTTCAAGACTTAGGGCGTCATCGCCATTAAAATACATGGTATTTACCTCGTCGTAATTTGGGTTTAAGAATACATCTACACGATCCATCAAATTACTTTCGTCGGTATAAATACTGTCAACCATACCAGTTAAAGAGTCGGTATACACATACCAGCCATTCCAAAGTGGAGCTTCGTAGCCTTCGCCATTTGGATCGCGTTTATCTAAACCAAAAACCATCGTTTCATTTGGCTCTATACTACCTTCTAATATAGTTGTTGTAGGCGTACTCCCTCCATTCGACCAACGCGATAATGAATATTGCGAAAGGTCTATTGCTTCCGAAGTAGGGTTGTAAATTTCTATAGCTTTGTTATTACTCCATCCTTCGACATATTCCGAGATGAATATTTCTGAGCAGCCCTGTGCTTGAAGCGATGTAAAAGCAAGTGATGCTAGGGATAAAAGGGAAAATCTTTTCATAGTTTTTCGATTTAAATACTCAACAAATTACTAAAAATATCTTAGTTGAGCTCTTGTGTTTACTAGAAGCTTTTTAGATTGCTGAAAATCATATAATTTCAAAAATTATAAAATCGCTGAAAAGCACTATTTTAGCAAACTAAATGAATATTTTGACGGATACCCTCGTAATCATACCCACTTATAATGAGAAGGAAAATGTGGAGCGCATGCTTCGCAAAGTTTTCGCCCTCGATAAGCAATACCATGTGTTGGTTGTTGACGATGGTTCTCCCGATGGTACGGCCGCCATCGTGAAATCATTACAAACGGAATTTTCTGAGTGCCTTTTTATCGAAGAGCGAATAGGGAAATTAGGATTGGGAACGGCTTATATCCACGGTTTTGAGTGGGGCTTAAAAAGAGATTATGCGTATTTCTTTGAGATGGATTGCGACTTTTCGCACAATCCTGAAGATTTAATTCGCTTATATGACGCATGTGCTAACCAAGGCAATGATTTAGCTATCGGTTCGCGTTATGTAGGAGGATTGGTAAATGTGGTTAACTGGCCTATCGGTAGGGTATTGATGTCTTACTTCGCCTCGCGTTATGTGAAGATAATTACAGGCTTGCCAGTTGATGATGCAACTGCAGGATTTAAATGCTACCGAAGAATAGTTCTTGAGAATGTTCTTCGAGCTAATATTCATTTTGTGGGTTATGCCTTTCAAATTGAAATGAAGTTTAAAAGCTGGAAATTTGGTTTTAAGATTAAAGAAGTGCCGGTAATATTTACCGATAGAACAGAAGGAGTTTCAAAAATGAGTACGTCCATTTTTTACGAAGCTTTCTTTGGAGTGATACAGATGAAGCTGAAGAGTTTTTTCAAAAAATATAAACAAGCATAGTACTTGACAAAGACCATGAAACGAATCATCAAGAATGCACAACTCGTAAATGAAGGGAAAATTTACAGTGCAGATGTATTAATTGAAGGAGGAAGAATTACCAAAATTGCAAAAGGCTTAGAAGATGCCGATGCAGAGGTGATAGATATTGAAGGGAAGTTTTTATTGCCAGGATTGATTGACGATCAAGTGCATTTTCGCGAGCCTGGATTAACTCATAAAGGATGTATTTATTCGGAAGCTAAATCGGCTGTTGCCGGAGGGATCACCTCTTTTATGGAGATGCCCAATACAGTTCCTCAGGCGCTTACTCAAGAGCTATTAGAAGATAAATATCAGATAGGCGCTAAAGACTCTTTGGCTAACTATTCCTTTTTTATGGGTGCTTCGAATGAGAATATCGAAGAGGTTTTAAAAACCAATCCTAAAAATGTTGCGGGTGTAAAAATCTTCATGGGTTCTTCAACAGGAAATATGTTGGTGAACGATGAGGAGGTTTTGGATGCTATCTTCGAGAAATGCGACATGCTAATTGCTACGCATTGTGAAGATGAGGAAACCATTCGCGCCAATTCTGCTCGTATGAAAAGTGAATATGGTGAAGATTTACCCATTCGTTTTCATCCAATAATCCGTTCAGCAGAGGCCTGCTATAAGTCTTCATCTTTGGCGGTAAGTTTGGCTAAAAAGCACAATACACGTCTTCATATCTTACATATTTCGTCGGCTATGGAAACGGAATTGTTCCGCAACGATATTCCATTGAGCGAAAAGCGAATTACTGCCGAGGCATGCATCCACCACTTGTGGTTTGATGAGTCGCAGTACGATGATAAAGGAACTTTTATAAAGTGGAATCCAGCGGTAAAATCGGCTCAAGATAGAGCTGGTGTTTGGGAAGCTTTATTAGACGATCGCATTGACATTATCGCTACCGATCACGCACCTCATACTCTAGAGGAAAAAGACAATACTTATTTTAAAGCTCCCTCGGGAGGGCCTTTGGTTCAGCATGCCTTAGTTGCGATGTTGGAATTTTACCACCAAGGGAAAGTGTCTTTGGAATGGATAGTAAACAAAATGTGTCATGGTCCTTCTGATTGTTTTCAAGTGAAGGAACGCGGTTATATTCGCGAAGGCTATCACGCCGATTTAGTAGTGGTGGATATCGATAATCCTTGGGAGGTTACTAAAGATAATATCCTCTACCAATGTGGATGGTCGCCATTTGAAGGGGAGACTTTTAAATCGAGGATTACCCAAACTTTTGTCAACGGACATCTCGTTTATAATAATGGAGAATTTGACGAGAGCGAAAGAGGCATGCGTTTAGAATTCGATCGATGAGATTCTCAAATTACATACTTTTAGCAATTAGCATCTTATGTGTTTCATGCTCCCAACATAAGGAAGAAAAGCCTCAAGGGATTCTTGAGCAAGATGTTTTTGTGAATACTTTAGTAGATGTACACTTATTGGAGGCTTCTCTTCAGTTGAATTTGTTGGAAGGATTAAATGATAGTCTAAACATCAAAGATTATTACCTCGGATTATTTGATGGCGACAGCCTTCAGCTAAACACTTTTAGAGAGAGCTTTAGCTACTATGCTCAAGATCCAAAAAACATGGAAGCCATTTACGATTCTGTACTTCAGAAGATTCAGATGTTGGATGTTCAGTAGTTAACAGTAAACTGTTTAGAAAACAGGAGTTAAGGAAGGTAAAGAGTTGTTCTTGTAGTTTTTGACTGCACGACTGCATGATAGGTTTGATTCAATTTTCAAATTCTCAAATCGGCACATCTTCAAATTATTAATTATCCATCATTAATTAATAATCACTTTCAGTATTCTTTCAGAAACATATTCGACAAGTCCTTACAAGTTTGTTCTACAGGAATAAATTCAAAGTTTAGTGCTTCGCGAATTTTTGTATTGTCGTAGTGCGAATGACTAGAACCAGATCGGGCAGTTTCTTTGGTGAGCACCGGAGATTTTCGAGTAAAAAAGCTCGCGAATTTTGCCATGCGCCAACCCATAGCGTTTAACAAAGCGCTCACTTCAATATGTGGTTTTTTCTTCCCTAGAAATTCTGCGATATAATTAAAGGTGCTTCTAAAAGGAAGGTTCTCGGAACAAATCACAAAACGTTCGGCTGTAATAGTGCTTTGCATCAATTGAATTAAGATATTCGTCACATCGCGAACATCAACAAAAGCATTGCTTCCCAAAGTGTAAAAAGGCATTCCTTTCCAAACGGTGTGGAAGAAAATAGAGCTTCCGCTTTCCCATTGTCCGGGGCCTAAAATAATAGATGGATTTACAATCACAGCATCTAAGCCCTCTTCAATGCCTCTCCAAACTTCTAATTCCGAATAGTATTTACTCTTGGCATAATTACTGTTTTCAGGGCCATCTACCCAAGAAGTATTTTCGTCGATATGATTGCTTTCGCCCGATCGCCCCAAAGCGGCAACCGAAGATACATGACATAATTTTTGAACTTTATGGCTCAAACACAAGTTTACAATGTTAGCAGTAGTCTGCACATTGTTTTCTATCATGCGCTGTTTGTGTTTCGGGTTAAAGCTAAGCCAAGCGGCGCAGTTATATACTTTTGTCACTCCCTGGAAAGCAGTTTCTAAGTCGGTGATATTAAGAAGGTCGGCATCTACCCACTCCACTTTTTTGAGTAGTTCGTCAGCATTATCGCAATAGTAGGTAAAGACTTTTCTCACCAAATCCATATTGCTTTTTTCGCGTTTTGTAGCACGAATTTTATCTTCGCTTCTGCACAATTGATACAAAACGTGTGATCCTAATAAGCCAGTTGCTCCTGTAAGTAATATCATGTGCGGAAGATAAAGAAAAGATATTTTTACTGTCTCAATAAAACCCCTATTTTTACGCTTCTAAAATGCAGAAGACCATGAACTTTGTCGACGAAATGAAATGGAGAGGTATGATTCACGATATCATGCCTGGAACAGAAGAACAACTACAAAAAGAAATGACCTCGGCCTATATAGGATTTGACCCTACAGCCGATTCGTTACACATTGGTAGTTTGGTGCAGATTATGACTTTGGTACATCTTCAACGCTCGGGGCATAAGCCTTATGCTTTGGTGGGTGGTGCTACAGGTATGGTAGGTGATCCTTCGGGAAAATCTAAAGAGCGAAATTTGCTTTCTGCTGATATTTTAGATCACAATTTAAAATGTGTTCACAAGCAATTAGCACGTTTTTTAGATTTCGATTGTGGTGAGAATTCTGCAGAGATTGTAAATAATTACGATTGGTTTAAGGAGATTAACTTCTTGGATTTCATTCGCGATGTAGGTAAGCATATCAGTGTGAATTATATGATGGCTAAAGATTCTGTAAAGTCGCGTTTAGAAACGGGAATGTCTTTTACAGAGTTTACTTATCAGCTGGTTCAGGGTTACGATTTCCTGCATTTATACACCGAGAAAAACTGTAAACTTCAGTTAGGAGGTTCCGATCAGTGGGGGAATATTGTTACGGGAACAGAGCTCATCAGGCGTAAGGCTAGAGGTGAAGCTTTTGCCATTACAACTCCTTTGATAAAAAAGGCCGACGGAACTAAATTCGGGAAAACCGAAGGTGGTAATGTATGGTTAGATTCTGAGAGAACATCTCCTTATAAATTTTACCAATATTGGTTGAATGCTTCTGATGAGGATGCGCAAACCTATATCAAGATTTTCACATTATTGACCAAAGGGGAAATCGATGGATTGATTTCAGAACATCTGGAAGCAGCTCATTTGAGAATCCTTCAGAAAGCCTTGGGTAAAGAAGTAACCATCAGAGTGCACGGCGAAGAGGCTTATAATAGAGCTATCGAAGCTTCGGAAATTCTCTTTGGAAAAGATACTGCTGAGCAATTGAAAAATATTGAAGAGCGTGATTTGCTAGATATTTTTGAAGGTGTTCCTCAATTTGAAGTTGCCAAAGCCGATATAGAAGCAGGAGCCCAAATCATCGATTTATTAGCTCAAAAATCTCAAGTATTTGCTTCGAATGGTGAAGCTAGAAGAATGTTGAAGTCTAATGCAGTGAGTGTAAACAAACTGAAAGTTGGAGAGGATAAAGTTATTGGCTCTGAAGATCTGTTAAACGATAAGTATATTTTAATTCAGAAAGGCAAGAAAAATTATTTCTTGTTGAAAGCTATTTAGTCGCTGGTTGTTAGTTCTTGGAGTGGTCGGTGTTTTCGTCTAATAACGAACAACCACAAACCAACAACTATAAAACCATCAAATTACAGCCTCTCACATCACTATAGTCAAAACGACCGATAACTTCGAATGAAGCTTTAGAATGCATTCGGGCTAAGTCTTGAGTGGCTATAAAAGAGCAGGAATATACATTGGCTAAGTCAATGACATTGAGACCTCCACTTTTATTGTTAAAGCTAAGGGGGTCATTGGTGTCTCTTAGCATAATTTTCATCCAAGGTGGACATTTAAAAACTCCATTCTCTGAAGAATAAGCTTGCGAAAGTAATTCGGTCATTCCGTATTCCGAATGGATATTTTCTATCTGAAAACCTTCTCGAAGGATTTGGTGTAGTTCTTCGCGCAGCAATTCTTTACGTCTTCCTTTCATTCCTCCCGTTTCCATCACGATGGTGTTTTTAAGAGGGATAGGGAATGTTTCTACAAAGTCTAAAAGCCCAAAGCTGACTCCTATTAAAAGGGTTTTTCTGTTTTGACTTTCTAGTTTTTGAAGTATATCAAAGAGCGCTTGATGTTCATTTAGGTAAAAGCCACTTTCTGCTTTTCTAGACCTTTTGATGAGCTCTTCGCACATATAGATGAGCGAAGAACCGCTGCGCTCCAAATAGGATGGGAGTAGTGCTAAAATGGTATAGTCGCTGATGTTTCCATAAAAATGCTCGAAGCCTTTTAAAAAACTTTCTTGGTAAATGGACAGATCGTGAACGATATGTTTACTCGTTTGCCCTCCCGTCCCGCTACTGCTGTAAGTGGCTTGGGCATTGCAAGGTTCGCATTGCACCGTATGCGATTTAAATAACTGAATGGGGATAAATGGGATTTTCTCTAGGGAATCTACCTCTTGAATATCGATATTCAAATGCTTGATATACTCGCGATACACAGGATTGTTTTCTGCCTGAAATCGAAAGATGGCCAATGCTAAACTTAAAAAGTCAGCAGTATTATGATTCCGAAAAATTCTTGATTTCCAATCCATCGCCCAAAGGTAATGAATGCGCTTAAAATAAAACATGTCCTAAGTTCATGGGTAATGTTTAGCTTATAAGATCTCCTACTCTTTTTGGAGTCACATTTCTTGAGTCTAATTTTAGTATATTTAGCGTTCGAATAAAAAATGTACTTCGTAAAGATAAACTTAGGAATAGCCTTCGCCAGATCCATGGCCTAGCATTTAAATGATAATTAGATACCGAGCAAATGAATCCGATTTTTCAACTTTTAATCATTGAGATTGTAAAACGAAAGAAAAAAGCAAAAGGTCCTTCACAAGATTTTGAGAAGGAACTAATGAATACACAAATCGAATTTACACATTTAATCCGTGATGGATTCTTCATTCTATTAGGAGTATTGTCGGCTAGTTTTGGATTAAATGGTTTTTTACTTCCAAACATGTTTATCGACGGTGGTGTAATGGGGATTTCTCTAATCATAGCTGAGCTTACAGAAACGCCTTTATCAATATTAATATTTGCCGTAAACCTCCCATTTATAATTATGGGAATTTCTACTATCAGCCGTCAATTTGCCATCAGAAGTATTATCGCAATTATATTACTTGCTATTTCAGTTCATTTTATACCCTTCCCTGTTGTTACCGAGGACAAACTACTCATTGCTGTATTTGGTGGTTTCTTTTTGGGCTTGGGTATCGGTTCAGCAATACGTGGTGGTTCTGTGATTGATGGAACAGAAGTTTTAGCTGTTTTTATAAGTCGAAAAACGTCCTTGACCATCGGAGATGTAATCTTGATATTTAACACCCTTATTTTTGGTTTTGCAGCATATATATTTACCGTTGAGATTTCATTATATGCCATGCTTACTTATATAGTAACCTCTAAGACTGTTGACTTTGTAGTTTCGGGAATCGAGGAATATGTAGGTGTAACAATTATTTCAGATAAAAATGATGCAATTAGAAGAGCTATCACTGAAAATCTGGGTAGAACTTGCACCATTTATTCTGGTAAAATGGGGCAATCACTGAAGCCTACCGAAATTGTTTTTACGCTTATCACAAGATTGGAATTGTCTAAACTACATACCGAGATTGATAAGATAGATAAAGATGCATTTATTATTATGAATAGTGTGAAAGATGCCAAAGGTGGTGTGATAAAAAAAAGACCTTTGAATTAATAGCCACATTGTTTTAAGATTACACTTCCTGCAGCCAAACTTTAACAATGTAAGGCCCTAGAGATGTCACATTATTTTTTAGCTTTGAGCCCTCCCAAAAACAGTATTGCACACAGCATATCAACATTATTTATCGATCCCTTGAAAGACGCAAAAACAACAAATAAGCTCTTATTGATTATTGTGATCTCATTAATCTTTTATTTGCTCAAAACGCTTTCCTTTATTTTTATTCCGCTCATTTTATCCATGTTTATCACGCTCTTGTTTTTACCCACTATGAGGTGGTTAACAAAACGAAAAGTGCCTAAGATTGGAAGTGTCTTAATAGTGATTTTAATAATTATTGGGGCTTTAAAAATTGGAGGAGAGCTCATTCAATTGTCAACCGATGAAATCCTTTCAGCAGACAGTTTCTTTTTTGAAAAAGCAGAAACAAAACTTTTAGGATTAATTGCAACTATCGAAAGCTTTTTAGGGATTGAAGGACTTCAAGGAGGAAATGTGTTGATGCATTATATTCAAAACAGTGGTATTCTAGAGAATTTTGGGACGACCTTGGGATTTATTAGCAATACCCTTTCTATGATTTTGATGACTGCTTTTTTTGTCGTCCTATTTCTTTCGGAATCTATCAACTTCCAGAAAATATTAAATACCACGATTTTCAAGCAGAATCATTCTTCTGTAAAAACGTTTATGAAAATTGAAAAAGACATTGTAAAATTTGTCAAGGTAAAGTTTGTCATAAGCTTGTTTACAGGGATAGGTTTCAGTCTAGCCTGTTTGTTTTTCGACATAAGCTTTCCAATTTTTTGGGGACTCTTTGCTTTTGTTATCAATTTCGTTCAAATGGTAGGCTCGGTAATTTCTGTGGTACTACTGTCTTTATTTGCCTTTATAGAGATTGATCCTACAGGGACTCTTCTGTATTTTGTTTTGGCAATTACGGGAGTTCAAGTATTGATGGGTGCTATTTTAGAGCCAATCTTTATGGGGAAAACATTCTCGTTAAACGTGATAACCGTTTTAGTTATGCTGATGCTCTGGGGGTATATATGGGGAATTCCAGGGTTAATTATGTCTATACCTATCACCGTATTTGTGAAGATTCTATTAGATCAATTTCCCAATACTAAAATTGTGGCTAGCTTAATGGCTGGGCCCGAGCCGATGATTAATCTGCCTTGGGCTAAAAAATAACCAAGCGCGTTTATTAATGAGAGCTCAATTAAATGCTTAAACAAAAACATCCCGCATTTGCGAGATGTTTGTAATTCAATAAGCAACAAATTTTAGTCTAAAAATTCCACTTCACCAGAGGCTACATGGTATAGTGCTCCAACAATCTTTATTTGCCCTTCTTTTTCCATTTCGGACAAGATTGAACTTTCTTTTCGCATCTGATCGATTGAGACTTGCACATTTTGGACCGCCACTTTTTCGATAGTTTCCTCATCCATTTCTGCCCCTTTGTTGTAGACTTCTACAGCAGGCTTAATTTTTGAAAGAAGTGCAGTAATATTCCCTAGCTTAACATCTTTACAAGCTGCAGTTACGGCTCCACATTTGCTGTGACCCATAACAACTACCAGTTTAGAGCCAGCAACCTTACAAGCGTATTCAATAGATCCTAATATATCTTCGTTGACAATATTACCCGCCACTCTAGCACTAAAAACATCGCCAATACCTTGGTCGAAAACGATTTCTGCTGGCACTCTTGAATCAATACAGCTAAGTATGGCTGCAAAAGGGAATTGCCCTTTACTAGTATCTAAAACTTGCTCTTGTAAATCTCTTTTAGCCTGAGTGTTTTGAGTGAACCTTTTGTTTCCCTCAATCAATCTATGTAATGCATCTCCAGGAGTAATTTGCTCTTGTGTTGCTTTAGTCATTGCTTTCATCTCTTCTTGAAGTTTTAATTAAGCGTTTTCATTTTCTTTAAGCCATCCTAAACAATCTTCCATCGTTTCAAACAGTTGCTCAGTTGGGATTAATTCTGGGATGATATCGATGCAACTAAGCATGTGTTTTGGTTGCTTGAGTACATTAACAAGCAGAACTTTTTTATCTTGTTTAACCAAGTCAATCAGTACATCTTCCATCGCATACAATCCAGACTGATCCATGTATGGCATTCTTCCCATCTTAAAGATAATTATTGAAGACTTGCGCGGGATCTGCTGTGCCAATTCCTGGAACTCGCTAGTAGAACCAAAGAATAAAGGCCCCCTGATTTGCTTAACTACGGTCCGATCTTTCAACACTTTTGGTAAATCCATGATATCTGCCAAGCCCTTGTCTTTTAAAGGTCTTACATGAGAACGCTCAGAAGTTATATCCCCAATCTTTTTCATGAACATCAAAGACGCAATCACCAAGCCTATTCCAACGGCATAAACTAAATTCCATACAGAGGCAAGTATGAGTACCACAAACATAATGACAACCTCTGGGCGAGGCATAGAAGGGATCGCTTTAAGTCCTTTATAGTCCATTACACCAATACCCACTGTAATTAATATTCCGGCTAAAACAGCAGCGGGGATTTGCGAAGCAATAGGCCCTAATGCTAAAAGTACGATGAGCAACATTACACCTGCTATCATTCCAGATAATCGAGTTTTACCGCCGGCTTTAATATTTACTACCGTTCTGATGGTAGCACCTGCACCAGGAATACCTCCAAAAATTGCCGCAATACTATTTCCAATTCCTTGCCCAACTAATTCCTTATTAGGGATATGCTTTGTTTTAGTCATATTATCAGCAACTACAGATGTAAGCAGGGTGTCTATAGTTCCTAAGAGCGCCAATGTTAGTGCACTAAAAATATAGGGTAAAATACTAGCGAAGCTAAAGTCTGTAAAGATTCTAAAATCAGGAATAGGGAAACCAGTAGGAATTTCTTCGATGGGTCTATATTCTAATCCAAAACCTACAGCAATCCCCGACATAAGTACTAAGGCAACTAAGGTACTTGGCACCTTGGTGCTTATTCGTTTAAATCCATAGATAATTATGATGGTCCCCAAAGCTAATAGCAGTTCCAACCAATTTATATTTTGCAAAGCTCTAGGCAAAGTCTTAATTGCACCAAGTACTCCCGAAGCTTCTTTACTCGCTAATATTTGCGATTCTTTCAGGATTTGATCTTGCGTAATATAAGTTGCCTTTTTGATGGTTTCCTCAAAATTCTCGAGAACCAAAACCCCTTCACCCGCTTCTTCTTTTAATATATTATCTAGTATTACCTCTTGTGCATAAGGCTTAAATTGGTTCACAAACTCGATATCCTCTTTAGGGTAATAACCAACAGAGGGCAGAATTTGCGTAACTAATATAATGATCCCTATCGCAGTCATAAAACCTGAAACTACTGGGTATGGAATGTATTTAATGTATTTCCCCAAGCCTATCAAACCTAAACCTATTTGCATGAGCCCTGCAAGTAAAAATACTGCCAAAATTGCGGGTAAAGCCTTATTGATGTCGCCATTAAAAGTTGCAAGAATACCAGCAATTACAACCATACTTACAGCCGTCATTGGTGCTGTAGGTCCAGATATTTGAGTGTTTGTACCCCCAAAAAGTGCGGCAAAAAAGCCAACAAAAATTGCTCCATATAAACCAGCACTCGGACCAAGACCAGAGCTTACTCCAAAAGCAAGAGCTAGTGGTAAGGCAACGATACCTGCGGTAATCCCACCATATATATCGCCCTTAAAGTGCTTGAAATTAAATAGATTTTTCATGTATTATTGTCTTAAAAAATTTAGAACGAGTTCTGAATAAAATTTCGAAATAGTATCCTCTTCATTTGAGGTGTCTGTTAATGCAGGTAAGTGTTCTGCAAAATATTTTTGTTGATGGACCCCTTCGATAACCGTTGAAGTTAACATGTGGGGATATTGGAAATCTGGGGCAATTTCCAAAAGGATAACACTCACCCTTTGCACAACAGATTTGTAGGCTTTAAAACAGCCCTTTTTATTCTCTTCGTCAACCTTTTTCGTGTGGTAGGTCTTTAGAGATTCAGCAAAGATGATTTGACTGAGTAACACCTCATTTACATGTGAAATGGAGTCGTCAACAAGCACTGGTTTAGTTAAGATGTTCAGTGTTTTTTGCAAGCGATCTTTAGCTGAGTCCACATTTGTGGTGGCAAAAACAATTCTACATTCGGTCCAGTTCCAGTACCAACTTGTTAGATAGATCAGTAAGCTGTGCTTACTGTCAAAATAGCGGTAAATCGAACTTTCGTTGGAGCCAATAGCAACACCCAACTTTTTGAAATTAAAAGCCTCAAATCCCATAGCATTAATCATTTCAATACTGTTAGAAATGATCTTTTTCCCTAGCTCCGAGGAGTTTGGGTCTTTTAAGTAGAGCTCCGGATTTATTTCAATCTGAATGTTTAAGCTTTTCATGTAACAAAATATTCTACGCAAATATAATAGTAATACTATTAAGTTTGTGGGTATTTTTCATTATTTACATTAAATCAAAAAAAAATGGGCTCCATAAAGGGCCCATTGGTATGTTGGTAATGCGTTCTTAGAAGTGAACATCAAATTGCATCCTGTACATTAATCTACCATTAGGATCATTGGCAATAGTTAAGTAACTAATATCAGATTGGATTTTCAGTTTATGTCCTTTGAAGTATTTAGAAACACCCATAGTATATTGAGTTTCCAAATCTTTACCTGTAATGTTTTTATCTAATTCGATAGAGGTATAACGACCTGTTATTTCCCAGTTGTTTTCGAATAAGTAACCCGACATTAAATTCAAACCATTTCCAACTTGTACTATTAATTCCCCACCATGCTCATCAAATGCAATTGGATCTACAGCTCCTCTATAGGCGTATTCAGCCATTAAAGAGAAGCCTTGATATTTAAACATAGCATCAACAAAAACGGTATTCACATTTGTTTGGTGGTATGAATCAAGTGAATCCACTATAATCATGTAATCACCTTGGTTAGATTTGTCTTTCACCGCATTATTACAGTCATAAGTAGCACCAATTGCTAGCTTAGGCGTTTCTTCTCTTTTCAAAGCACCTCCAGTATAATCTCCTTTCCCTTTGAACTTACCGAACGGTAAAACTTCAATTCTACCTGTCCATTGGTAGCCACCAAGATTGTCTTGAACCACATTTCTACCTTCTCCTTGCGACATAGCAATCGATTCTTTTACGATAAAGTTTTTTCCTAAAGTGAAATGATGACGTAGCTGAACACCCATATCACGGTCGATATTAAACCTCTTATTAACTAGGGAACGATCTACCAATTGTAAATTTGCAGAGGATACTACTCGCTCTCTGTTTCCGGGCAATTTAGTTTGGCCAGCCCACAAAGTAAAATTCTTATAGAAGTTCCACTTAATAACTGCATCTAATATCATTTTTGGAGCCTCGTTATTTCTACTATCAACCTTACCCAAATCTTTATTAGACAAGCCTAGTTCAAGCTTATACTTCACTTTTGGATTTAATACAAAGCCTCCAAATTTCAATCTTGCTCTTCTGATCAGAAATTGTGAATTACCATTATGAATACCATCTGCATCATTAACATCCCAGTCTGCAATATAAAGTGATTGCATACGCGCAGCAAGCTTCATACTGTAAGAGCTATCAGCAGCAATTACATTGTAAAAGCCATTCCCAAAGCTGTTGTTTACAACTTCTTGCCCAAACATTAGAGCTGAAAAGCCTAAGGCTATAAGTAATAAATTAAAGTTATTCATTGTGTTTCTGTTTTGTTCTATGGGCCAAATCTATGGCCATTCTATTAATATGACGTTAATGGGTTTTTATTAGAATGTTAAGTAATTGTAAACCGATATACTTTCTTCGATTTTTAGTATTTTTGATAAAAACAAAAGATTGTGAAAATATTAGTGATTTGTACAGGGAATTCCTGCCGTAGTCAAATGATGCATGGTTGGTTAAAACACTTCGGAAAGCAATCTTTGGAGGTGTACAGCGCTGGAGTGCAACGTCATGGTCTAAATCTAGACGCGGTGTATTATATGAATGAAGTGGAAATAGATATTTCTTCCCATCAATCTAATTTAATAGAGGAATATCTACATATTGCTTTCGATTTGATACTCACCGTTTGTGATCATGCCAATGAGACTTGCCCAACATTCCCTTCTAACACTAAGCAGCTACACCATAATTTTGAAGACCCTTCAAAAGTTACAAATGATAAAGAGTTGGCTTTTCGAAAAGTGAGAGATGAAATAAGAGATTTTGCAGAGCAATTAGTAGTTAATTTAACTATAAAATGATAGGCTGATTTCGTGCTTATGCTTCTGAATTTTCATTCACCGCTGAACAAAAACTAAAATATCCATTTTTATACAATCAATAGGATGTACTCTCTACTAATACTTGGCAGGGCTTTGTTGTTTACTCCACTATATGAGCCTAAATATACCAATATGAGACACTTAAACCTCCTGGGAAAGAGCTTATCTATGGGCTTTACCCTATTATTATTAATCCTAACGACATTCTCGTTTACTGCAAATGCTCAACAAAAAATTGTTGGGGGGGAAGATGCAGAAATTAAAGATTATCCTTGGCAAGTAGCATTAACCTCTAGTTGGGGTGGTGGTTTTTGCGGTGGGTCAATTATTGGCGATTCGTGGGTGCTTACTGCCGCACATTGTGTGAATGGTGAGAGCGCAGGATCCTTATTTATTAGAGTAGGAGCTTCGGATGCTTATGCAGCTAGTGGAGACTCTTATAGTGTGAGTGAAATTATTGTTCACCCAAATTATAATGGAAGTACAAATCAAAATGATGTAGCATTAATTCACATTGACGGTGCATTTGCTTACACTGAATTTGTTAGTGCTATCGATTTGATTACTACTTCTGAAGTAAATGCTGGAGCTACCGATGCTGGAGCTACTGCAACTGTTACCGGTTGGGGTACCTTGTCTTCAGGAGGATCGATGCCTTCTGTTTTACAGGTGGTTGATGTTCCTGTGGTTTCAAATGCTACAGCAATGAACCCTGGCGGATATGGCTCTGGACAAATTACATCAGATATGATTTGTGCTGGTGATATGAATGACGGTGGTGAGGATTCTTGCCAAGGTGATTCCGGAGGGCCTTTAGTAGTTCGCAATATGGCGGATACTGATTGGATGTTAGCCGGTGTTGTTAGTTGGGGTTACGGATGTGCCGAGGCTAATTATCCAGGTGTGTATGCACGTGTATCATATTTATTAGACTGGATTCAGTCTACTGCTGATATCAATAGCGATTACGGATGTATGGATGCAAGTGCGTGTAATTATGATGCAGAAGCTATTTATGACGATGGTTCTTGTGCTGAATTAGACGAATGTGGTGATTGTGGTGGTGACGGCCCTGATGCAGGATACGACTGTGATGGTAACTGTGTTACTGGTGAAACATTAGTAATTTCAATGTCTGACTCTTATGGAGACGGTTGGAACGGTAATGTTTTAAATATAAATGGTCAAACATTAACAATTGGAAGTGGATCTGAAGGTTCAGCTACTATTTGTTACGATTCAAATGAAGCTTGTGTTTTAGTGTCATGCGACGGTGGTTCATGGCAATCAGAAGTTTCTTGGACTATTTCTGATACTAATGGAACTGTTCTATTAAGTGGTGGTGCTCCTTATGAAGGTGGTATTGGCGATTGTGGAATTCCAGTTCCTGGATGTACAGACCCTGAGGCGACAAATTACAACCCTGACGCTATCGTAGATGATGAGTCATGTTATTATGGAATGTGTGAAGATGCGTATGTTGAAGATTGTGATGGTAGTGGAGAGTGTTTCCCAGAATATTGGATAGGAGATGGTTTTGCTGATTGTGAAGATCAAGCATTTGGAGCTGATTTGAGTTGTTATGATAATGATGGTGGTGATTGTGGTGATTCTAATTTAGTGTATGGGTGTACAGACCCTGAAGCAATCAACTATAATGCGGATGCTACTATCGATGATGACTCTTGTGAGTATAGTCCTTCTTGCGATGGACTTGAGGCATCAGTTGTTGTTACTACTGCTTCTTATGGGGCTGAGGTTTCTTGGAGTCTTTTAGCTGCTGACGGTTCTGTGGTTTCTTCGTCTATGGTAGGTGACTACATAAACGATACTGACTATATTACCAATCTATGTTTATCTGCTGATGCAGATTACACTATGGTGATGGAAGATGAGTATGGTGACGGTTGGAATGGAGGATCATTCGTGATCACTTCTGCAGACTGTGACTTGGCTTCTGGAACTCTAGAAACAGGTGCTTTGGGCGAAGTTGTATTCAATGCTTCTTGTGATGTTGTTGTGACTCCAGATGTACCTTTAGAATTTGGATTTACCATCACAGGTGTGAATCATACTATTTTGATTGACATGAACTCTGTATTGAGTATCGATGGTGCTGATTTAGAGTCTGGTGATGCAATTGGTGTATTCTATACAAATGATGCCGGTGAATTATCTTGTGCTGGTTCTATCGTATGGAACAACGAAACAAACTCTATTGCTGCTCAAGGTGATGACACTACCACTGATGAAATTGATGGTTTCCAAGCAGATGAAGCGTTCACTTATATGATTTGGGATGCTTCTGAAGATGGTATCCTAATGGCTACTGCTACTTATTCAAATGCGATGCCTAATGGAGGTGACTTTATAGGAAACGGTCTTTCTTTAGTGGCAACACTTGAAACGGTTCCTCCAGGACCTTCAGAGCAAACAATAAACTTCCCAGTGGGTTGGTCTATGTTCTCTACTTATATGGTAGCTGCTGATATGAATATAGATGCTATTTTAGCTCCTATGGTTGATGTACTTGTAATTGCTAAAAACAATGCTGGTTTAGCTTACCTACCAGAATGGGGCTTCAACGGTATCGGTGAGGCAATCGTTGGTCAAGGCTATCAACTTAAGACTACTGAAGAGGCTTCAATTACTGTAGTAGGCGAATATATGTTCCCAGAAGAACACCCAATTGATTTAGGTGCTGGTTGGAATATGATTGGTTACTTGAGAACTGAACCTGCTGCAACAGACGCTGTAATGGCTGATATTGTTGCTGAAGATAATCTAGTGATTGTGAAAAATTACCAAGGCCTAGTTTACTTACCAGAGTGGGGCTTCGACGGTATTGGTGATATGCACCCAGGTGAAGGTTACCAATTGAAAGTTAATAATGATGATGCGCTTCAATACTTGTCTAACGATGACTCTTACCGTTTGGCTGAGATGGAAATCGTTGAGAACAATGTAGCTCACTTCTCAAAAGTAGCACCTACCGATAACAACATGACTGTTGTTATT
>Ga0207966_1000663_pt1 | contig 19459 bp, 18 predicted proteins | sample Knorr_S23_td_NAD_FD_185611 | JGI IMG/M metagenome (GOLD analysis project Ga0207966, IMG submission 185611) | Marine microbial communities from Southern Atlantic Ocean transect - Knorr_S23_td_NADW_ad_2500m_LV_B (SPAdes) (version 2) | ecosystem: Environmental > Aquatic > Marine > Oceanic | place...
GTGGAAAAACCGGGGAGCCCTCAGCCCCTCTATAAAGAGCCGCCCCGGCGGCCTTTAAATTGAGGCTTGGGTTTTTCCAAGAATGCCTTGCCGCCGCCCTAGCCCTTCCCTTTACCCCTCCTCTTGCTCTTAACATACGGGTTCTTGCCGGCCCGGAGGTGGACGCGGATCGGCACCGCCGGCAGGTCAAAGCTTTCGCGGAGCCCGTTGATCAGGTAACGCACGTAACTTTCCGGCAGCGCGTCCTTACGGCTGGCGAAGACGATGAACGTCGGCGGCCGGGTCTTGGCCTGGGTCATGTAGCGGATCTTGATGCGCCGGCCCTTGGCGACGGGCGGCGGATGGGCCTCGGTCATGGCCTCGAGCCAGCGGTTTAGTTCCCCGGTCTCGACGCGGCGGTTCCAGGTCTCGTAGACCGAAAACACCGCCGGCAGCAGCTTGTCCATGCCCTTGCCAGTCTTTGCCGAGCATGGGATGACGGGGATACCGCGGACCTGCGGCAAGGACCTCATCAGCCGGTCCTCGATGCCCGACATCACCGCTTTGCGGTCCTTGGCCAGGTCCCATTTGTTGACCGCCAATACCAGCGCCCGGCCTTCCTCGATCACCAATCTGGCGATCGAAAGGTCCTGTTTCTCGAGTCCTAAGGTGGCGTCGACGGTCAGCACCACGACCTCGGCGAAGCGGACGGCCCTGAGCGCGTCGCCGACCGACAGCCCCTCCAGCTTGCCGGTGACCCGGGCCTTGCGGCGCAGGCCGGCGGTGTCGATCAGGCGGATGGGGTGGCCTTCCCAGTCCCAGGAGACGGAGATGGAATCGCGGGTGATGCCAGCCTCGGGCCCGGTCAGCATGCGCTCGTCGCCCAACAGCTTGTTGATGATGGTCGACTTGCCGGCGTTGGGCCGCCCGACGATGGCCAATTTCAGGGGCTTCGTTTTCCAGGCGTCGTCGGCCGCTTCGCCCCCGGCGTCGGTTTCTTCGCCGTCCCCGGGGGACGCGAAGGGCAACAGCGCCTGGTAAAGCCCGTCCAGGCCCTCGCCGTGTTCGGCCGACAACGCGACCGGGTCGCCGAGGCCCAATCCATAGGTTTCCAAAAGGCCGCCTTGGCCGGCGCCGCCCTCGCACTTGTTGGCGACGACGATCACCGGCGTTTCATGCCGGCGCAGCCAGTCGGCGAAGTGCTCGTCCAGGGGCGTGACGCCGGCCCGGGCGTCGATTAGGAACAGCGCCACGTCGGCATCGTTTAAGGCGCGCTCGGTCTGTTCGCGCATGCGGGCCTCGAGGCTACCGTCGCCTGCGTCATCCAACCCGGCGGTGTCGATGACGGTGAAGTCGAGCCCGGCGATGCCGCCGTCGCCCTCGCGGCGGTCGCGGGTGACGCCCGGGATATTGTCGACGATGGCCAGCCGCTTTCCGGTCAGGCGGTTAAAAAGGGTCGATTTCCCGACATTGGGACGGCCGATGACGGCGACGGTGAAAGACATGATCTTGGGCCATTTTGCTCTGCCAGAGACTGACGGCGGTTACCGGTAGACCACCAGTTCGGCGTCGTCGGCGAGGAAATAGATGCTGCCGCCGGCGATCACCGGCGGCACCGAAACCCCGTCCGGCATTTCCACGGTACCCAGGAAGCGGCCCGTATAGGGCGAGATCGCCATCGCCTTGCCGTGGGAGCCGGCGATGATCAGCCGGTCCGAGGCCAGCAGCGGCCCGGTCCAGATGATCGGGTCTTCCTGGTTCTCCGGGTCTTCGTAACGCGGCAGGGCGCGGACCCATTGGATGCGGCCGTCCTGGCGCGACACGCAGGCGATTTCGGCGTCGTTGGTGATCACGTATATGTAATCGCCGGCGACCCAGGGGCTTTGCAGGCCGCCGATATCTTTCTGCCACAGCCGCCGGCCGCTGCGCAAGTCGATGGCCGCCATCAGGCCGCCGTGGCTGATGGCGATGACCCGGCCGCGGTCGATCATCGGGCGGCCACGGATATGCGCCAGGTTGGACACCACGTCGGTGCGCTTGACCGACGCTAGGCTTTCCTGCCACAGAACCCGGCCGTTGGTGGTCTTCAACGCCACCAGTTCGCCCGAGGTATAGGGAACGACGACGACGCCGCCGCCGACGGCGGGGCTGGCGCTGCCGAGGATGCTGGCGGTTTCGGAAATGCCGCTGTGTGTCCACAGGCCGGCGCCGTTTTCGGCATTGATGGCGAACAGCCGGTTGTCCACCGTGACCACGAAGACGCGCCCGCCGCGCACCGTCGGCGCGGCGCGGGACGGGCCGCTGACCTTTTCACGCCAGATTTCGGCCCCGGTTTCGGCGTCGAGCGCGATCACCTGGGCGAACCCGGTGCTGACGAAAAGGCGGCCCTGATCGTACGCCAGGCCGCCGGAGATATGGCCTTCGTCCTCTTCGTCGGGGGTTAGGTCGGTTTCCCAGAGGCGGTTGCCGTCCTTGGTGTCGAAGGCGTTGACCACGGAAGTGGAATCCATGACATAGACCCGCCCGCCGGCGATCACGGGAGAACCCGACAGCCGCACATCGTCGTCGACGCCGTCGCCGATATCGACGGACCAGGCCTTCGACAGGGTTTCGGGCACCATCATGTGATGCATGGCATGATTGGGATAGCCCCCCGATTGCGGCCAATCGGCGTTGGGTTCGGGCGCCGGCAGGAGGACCTGCACGTCGGCCAGCTCCGGGTCGGGGCTCAGTGTGCGCTGATAGAGGAGCACCGAAATCCGGTCGCCGGGCAGCGGCGGTTCTTTAGCATCCGAAAACCAGCCGGTCACCGTCGAGCAGCCGCCGAGGGCCCCGGCAAGCAACAAGACCAGCAACAGGGCGGTGCCCGGAAAGGCGCCCGGGAAGACGCCAGAGAAGGTTCCCGGGCCCCTTAACACGCCTGATTTTGTTTGCCGTTTGATCATCGCCCCGGACCTTACTTGCCGATAATGGATAGCATTTCCTGGGCCCGGGCGCGAACCCCTTGCGGCGCCCGAGGGTCGTTGGCCAGGCCCTGGAACAGCTCCTTGGCCTTGGCCCGGTCGCCTGCGCGGCGGGCCAAAAGGCCGGAAATCTCGCCGGCGCTGTAGCGCCAGGGGCTGTTCTCGGCCCTCAGGCGTTCGAGCCGCTTGGCCAGCGCCGGCAAATCGGCGCTGGGATCGTTCAGTTCCTGATAGGCGCCCAAAATCACCGCCAGGTCCCGGTAAAGGGAATCGATGGCCCCGTCCCCGACCAGCGCCCGGTAGGCCGCCGCCGCGCCGCCGGCATCACCATGACGGGCATAAATCTGCGCCTGGTTGAAGCGCGCCAGCATTTGGTATCCGCCGCCGTCCTCGGCGATTTCGAAAAACATCTTCAGGGCTTCGTCGGTGTTGCCGGCGGTGACCAGGTCGGCGGCGGATTGAAACCGGACGCCCAGGGCCTCGCGGGCCGAGATGTCGTAGCTCTGCCAGCCCTTGAAACCGGCGACGCCGAGGACAAGGACCACGACGCCGGCGAGCGCGTACTTGCCGTAGGCTTTCCACAGCTTCTGGAACTCGTCCTGGCGCAGATCTTCGTCGATCTCGCGGAACAGGATGTCGTCTTCGGTTTTTTCGGCCATGGGTGAACTCCGGAAATCAGCTTCCTGCCGCCCTGAAACGCCGCTGGGGGGCCGAATCGGGGGCTAAAATAGTCCCGCCTGGGCGGGAAGGCAAACGCGGGATAACGGAATTAGCCGGTTATTCCCGCCACTTGATGGAACAACCGATGGAGGCGGTCTGCTGGGCCGGGCCTTTTCCGGTTTCCGCTACCTGGGCCATGGCCTCGAAAAGCTCGCGCCGGGCGTCCGGCGCCGCCGCCTCCTTGCCGGACGCGTCCAGGCGGCCGCGGTATTGCAGCTCAAGCTCGGCGTTGAAGCCGAAGAAGTCCGGCGTGCACCGGGCGTCATAGGCGCGGGCGACGTCCTGGGTTTCGTCGATCACGTAGGGAAAGGTGAAGCCGTTGTCGCCGGCGACGACGGCCATGTTGTCGAAGGAATCCTCGGCGTATTCGTTGGGGTCGTTGGCCATGATGGCGATGACGCCGATCCCAGAATCCTGCAACTCCTTGGCGTCGCGCACCAGGCGGTCGAGGATCGCCTTGACGTAAGGGCAATGGTTGCAGATGAACATCACCAGCGTGCCCCGGGGCCCGCGGATGTCTTCCAGGGTATAGGTCTTGGCGTCGGTGCCCTTGAGGCTGAAATCCAGCGCTTTCCAGCCGAAATCGCAGACCGGCGTTTCCATTGCCACTATGGGGGTGCCTCCCTTTTTTCCATCAACGTGCGTAGGCGTTTGTTAGCTCAAACCGGGGCTTCGATCAATCCCCGCCGGACAAGGGGGCACGGTTAACTTGTCCTTAACCCCGGGCCGGGCATTATTATAGCCGGGCGGAAGACCATCCGCCCGTTGCCAACGAGGTTGTCGATCATGCGCGTCTTGGCCATTCTCGCGGTCCTGGGGTTTCTCGCCGGGTGCAGCGCCGTTCCTGGCTTCGCCCAGGTCCAAGGGGCCTCCGTCATCGGCACCGACAAGACTCTCGAGGACCACGTCATCTCGCTTGCCAGCGGCAAGAACTGCTCGACCATCCGCAAGCAGAAGGGGTTGACCTATTGCGAGGAGGACGAACCGAAGATCACGCCGAACATCTACTGCTACAAGACCCTGGCCAAGGTGACGTGCTACGACCGGCCCAATCCCTACGGCGGCCGGCAGAAGAAAATGGGCGAAGACAACGTCAACGTCGCTAGATAGCGCTTCCCCCTAATCGCTCTTTCTTTCCGGTGGCCAGGCCCGGCAAGCGGGGCTAAAACTCATCTAATGAGAACGATGCTGGTGCTGTTCGCGGTGGCGACGCTGGGGCTGTCCGGGTTCGCGGCGTGGTTTTTCTTCGGCGGCCCCGAGGACGACCCGACCCGGGTCAAGCTCGCCGTCGAGATGGCCGAGATCGAGGCCCTTAAACCCCAAGCCCGGTCCGGCGACATGAAGGTCCAGTACGCCCTGGCGCGGCTCTACCACACCAGCCAGTTCGGCTCGCGGGACCTGGACCTGGCCTACGAGTGGTATTCCAAGGCCGCCGAACAGGGCCACCCCGGTGCCCAGTACTTCATCGGCACCTTTTTCGCCGACGCCAAGGTGGTCAAGCAGAGCTATTACCGGGCCTCGGAATGGTACAGGCTGGCCGCCAACCTGGGCCGGGTCGCCGACGCCCAGTTGGCCCTGGGCGATCTTTATTTCCATGGCCGCGGCGTCCCCCACGACTACGCCGAGGCGTTGGGCTGGTACAAAAAGGCCGCCGAACAGGGCCACCCGGTAGCCCAATATCTTCTCGGTTCCATGTACCAGGAAGGCTGGGCCGGGGACTATGACCCGGTCGAGGCCTATAAGTGGTTCACCCTGGCGCACCGGCAGCGCGACCGGGTGTTGACCGACAACCCCAAGTTCGACACCCGGGCCGCCCTGGACGGGGTCGGCAAGGGCATGAACCAGGACCAGATCAAGCGCGCCGAGGACGCGGCCCGGAACTGGCGGCCGAATAGATAAGGCGCCGGGGACGGACCTTATTGACTCCCCCGCTTGACCAAACAGGGCGGTTGTTTCACATTCGCCGCCGCCGACACCAAATACCAAGGAACATCCCGTGACCGCACCGCTGAAGGCCGTTTCCTTCGATCTTTGGGACACCATCATCGACGACGATTCCGACGAGCCGAAGCGCCGCGCCCAAGGCCTACGCGCGAAGCCGCAACAACGCCGCCATTTGCTGTACCAAGCGCTGAACGGTCACCGGCCGGTCACCGAACAACAGGTCAACGCCGCCTTCGACGCCGCCGACGCCGCCTTCCAAAAGGCGTGGAAGCAGGATTCCGTCACCTGGCCGGTGGCCGAACGGCTGGGCGTGGCGTTGAAGGAACTGGGCCGCGACCTGCCGGCGGACAAACTGGCCGGACTGGCCCAGGCCTTGGGCCGCATGGAGGTCGAGTTGCCGCCCGATGCCATCGACGGGATCGGGGATGCGCTGGAAGAGCTTTCGGGGCGCTATAAGCTGTGCATCGTGTCCGATACCATCGTCACCCCCGCCGACGGGCTCCGGGCGCTGCTCGACGGCTACGGGCTGAAGAAATACTTTTCCGGCTTCGCCTTTTCCGACGAGGTTGGCCATTCGAAGCCGCACCCCGACATGTTCAACAGCGCGGCGCGCCAATTGGGCGTTGAGGTCACGGACATGGTCCACATCGGCGACCGCGACCACAACGACATCAAGGGCGCCCAGGGGCTGGGCATGAAGGCGGTGCTGTTTACCGCCAAGCGTGGCGTGGACAGGGAAACGACGTCGGCGGATGCTATTTGTGAGCGCCACGCCGACCTGCCGGCGATCATCGACCGGCTGGCCGGGGGCGGGTGATGACCGGGGCGCCGAAGTTCCTGGTCGTCGACGGCTACACCAAAAAAGCCCGCGACGAGCTGGCCACCGGCGGCGGCGCCATCGCCGGCGAACTTTACGCGGCGATGCTGAAAGACGTCCAGCCGGGCTCGGACTGCGACATCGTCTATCCCAGCGACCCGGGGGCGGAACTGCCCGCCGGCCAGGCGCTGTCGGGGTATGACGGCGTCGCCTGGACCGGATGCAGCCTGACGATATTCGACGGCATCCCCGAGGTCCGCGCCCAGGTCGATTTCGCCCGCGCATGCTATGAGGCTCATGTGCCCGCCTTCGGAAGCTGCTGGGCGGCGCAGATCGCCGTCATTGCCGCCGGCGGGGCGTGCGCCAAGAACCCCCGTGGCCGGGAAATGGGAATCGCCAGGAAGATCGCCTTGACGCCCGAGGGCCGGGCGCATCCCCTCTACGAAGGCAAGTCGGACGTGTTCGACGGCTTCATCAGCCACGACGACGAAGTCACCGAATTGCCCGAAGGCGCAGTCAGGCTTGCCGGCAACGCCTTCACCCACGTGCAGTCGGTCAGCGTCGATTACCTCGGCGGCACGTTCTGGGGCCTGCAATACCACCCGGAATACGACCTCCACGAAATGGCGCGGCTGACCTGGTGCCGGATCGACAAGATGGTCGGGCTCGGCTTTTTCGCCGACCGCAAGGCCGGCGAGGCGCACGTGGCGATGCTGGAGGCGCTGCACGACGACCCCGGGCGCCAGGACCTGGCGTGGAAGCTCGGCGTCGACAAGGACGTCATGGACAAGGATTACCGCCGCACCGAGGTCCACAACTGGATCGAGAAATTGGTTAAGCCGGTGATGACGGAGCAGCGTTAGGGGGCCTAAAGCCCCTTCAACCAAGCGATGATTTCCTTCTTGCCTTTGGTTGGTGTCGCCTTGTGGCCGCCGCCGATGACGACGTAGGCGCTCTTGTCATGCGCCGGCGCCTTGGCGAAGGCGTATTCCTTGCCGCGTTTCATCATCAGACGGTCCCTCTCGCCGATGATCCACATTAAGGGCGTCCCCAGTTTAATGTTGGCGGCGTTTTTCGGCATTGGGGCCGAACCCTCGGGGTCGAACCAGCTCAGGTATACCTTGGCCTTCATGGTCTTGGTGGACTTCATTCCCTGGTTTACGTCCTTGAAACCGGTTTCCTCGTCGCCCTTGCCAGCGGCGACCATTTCCTTGGCCCGCCGGTAGTCGTAATCGACCAAATTATGAAATCCGTCACCATCGATGGTGTGCCCCGGCGCGATGGCCAGGATGCCGGCGAGGCCCTCGCGCCGAGCGCCATAGCCGAGCGCCGCGTTGGCGCCGAGGCTGTGGCCGCCGACCACGATCTTGGTGGCACCCTTGTCCTTCAAATTCGCAACGGCCCTGTCGATTTCCGCCATTGTCTCCGCGTAGGTCCTGTCGAACCCTCGGGATCGCGACCATGGCATGTCGGGGGCAACGACGATGAAGTCGGCGACCTCCAACGCGTATGCAAGTTTACCGATCGGCGACTTCTCACTAGCCGTGCGGTTTTTGCCGTGCATTAGGACGACGCCGATCTTTTCCCCGGCCACGGCCGGAACGCCGGCAAAGGTAACCCCGGCAAGCAAAAGCAAAAGAAAACGAAAGATTCTCATAGGTCCTATCCCCTGGTGTTTGAGGCTTAGCCGATACGGCCTTCCATCGCCGCGTCGAGGATTCGGCGCATTTCCGTTTCCCCGGCCGGCACCGGGTTGGTCGGCGCGGTGGGGTCCAAGGCGGCCATGGCGGCGATGTCGGAGACCCGCCCGTCGGCGACGCCGAGTTCGGCCGCCGTGTGGGGGATTTCGAATTTCTGGCGCAGGTCCAGGGTCCACTCCAGCACCGCCTGGAACGACGGTTTCTTGAGGCCGATGAAGCGCGCCAGGCGCTCCATCTTGTCCCCGATGGCCTTTTGGTTGAACGCCAGCACATAGGGCATGAAGACGGCGTTGGTGAGCCCGTGGTGGGTGTCGAAGACGGCGCCGACGGGGTGGCTCAACGAATGGATGGCGCCGAGGCCCTTCTGGAACGCCGTTGCCCCCATGGCGGCGGCGGCCATCATGTGGGCGCGGGCCTCGATGTGGTTGCCGTCTTGATAAGCCGCCGGCAGCCAGTCGCGGACCAGCCGTATGCCCTCGAGCGCGATGCCGTCGGCCATGGGGTGATAGACGTCGACGCAAAACGCCTCCAGGCAATGCGCCAGCGCGTCCATGCCGGTGGCCGCGGTGATTGCGGGCGGCAGGCCGGTGACCAGTTGCGGGTCGCAGATCACCAGCTCGGGCAGCATCCGGGGGTGGAACAGGATTTTCTTGGTCTCGGCCTCCTCGTCGATGACGGCGGTGGCGCGGCCGACCTCGGAGCCGGTGCCCGACGTCGTCGGCACGGCGACGACCGGCGCGATGGCGTCCGTCTCGGCCCGCTTCCAGTTGTCGCCTAAGTCCTCGAAATCCCACAGCGGCCGCTTCTGCCCGGCCATGAAGGCGATGGTCTTGCCGGCGTCCATGGCGCTGCCGCCGCCGAAGGCGATGACTCCATCGTGACCGCCTTCGTGGAACACCCTGAGCCCGTCGGAGATGTTCTTGCCTACCGGGTTCGGCTTGATGTCGGCGAACAGCCCCGTTTCCAGGTCGGTGTCGGTGTTGACGGCAAGCGCGTCGGCAACCAGGGGCAGTTTCGCCAGCCCCGGATCGGTGACCAAAAGCGGCCGTTCCATGCCCAGGCTGCGGCAACATTCCGGCAGTTCGCGGATGCGCCCGGCCCCGAACCGCACCGTGGTCGGGTAGTTCCAGTTGCCGGAAAGAGCGGGTGGACTTGACGGCGAATTGGACATGGGGGGTCTAACCTTGCGTTTTTGTTCTGAGGTGGAAGGACTTGGGCCGGGTCAGGGCCTCGTAGCCGAGCGCCGACAGGGTACAACCGCGCCCCGAGAGCTTGACCCCGGTCCAGGCCAGCGCCGGGTCCAGGAAATCGCAGCGGTTCTGGTACCAGGTGCCAGTGTCGACCCGGTCGCCGATGGCGACGGCGGCGGTCTCGTCGACGGTCCAGATCGAGGCCGTCAGCCCGAAGCGGCTGTCGTTCATCAAATCTACGGCCTCGTCGTCGGAGCCGACCTTCATGATCCCGACCACGGGGCCGAAGCTTTCCTCGGTCATGACGCTCATCGAATGGTCGACGCCGGTCAACACCTGCGGCGCCAGGTAAGGCGTGCCTTCGCCGTCGGCGTCGAACCCGGACGGATCAATCAGCGCCTTGGCCCCGGCGGAGATGGCGTCGGAGGTCTGGGCGCGGACGAAATCGGCCGCTTCGGCGCGGACCATGGGCCCGAGCGTCGTTTCGGGATCGGTGGGATCGCCGAGCTTGTATTGACCGACAAGGTCGGCGAAGCCGCCGACGAAGGAGTCATAGACCCGTTCGTGGACGTAGAGGCGCTCGATGCCACAGCACGACTGCCCGCAATTGAAAAACGCCCCGTCGACCAGGTTCTCGACGGCGAAGTCCAAATCGGCATCGGCGCGCACGTAGGCCGGGTCCTTGCCGCCCAGTTCCAGCCCGACACCGATGAAACGGCCATGGGCGGCGGCCTCGACCATTTCGCCGCCGCCGACCGAGCCGGTAAAGGCGACGAAATCGACCTCGGGGGCCCGGATCACCTTCGCCGTCGATGGGTGGTCGAGATGCAGGAACTGAAAGACGCCTGTTGGTAGATCGGCGGAGTCGAAGGCCTCGGCGTAGCGTTCGGCGGCCAGCGGCGTCTGTGCCGAATGCTTCAGGATCACCGCGTTGCCGGCCATCAGCGCCGGAATGACCGAATTCACCGACGTCAGGTAGGGGTAGTTCCAGGGCGCGACGGTGAACACGACGCCCAAGGGCTGGCGCCGGATGAAGCGGGTAAAGCCTTCCCGGTCCCCTATGCCGATGTCGGCTAGCGCCTCGGGCGCGATGGCGATCATGTGGCGGGCGCGTTTCTCGAAGCCGCCGACCTCGGCCGGGGAATAACGGATCGGGCGGCCCATCTGCCAGGTGATTTCGCCCGCGATGTCGTCCCTGGCGGCGACCACGGCATCGACGGCGCGGGCGCAGACCTCGGCCCGCTCGGCGACGGGCACGTCGCGCCACACCTTGCCGGCGCGCACGGCCCGGGTCAGGGCCTGGGCGATGTCCTCGGGGGCCGCATAGGGACGTTCCACGTAGACGCTGCCGTCGACGGGCGAGACGGTTTTCAGTTTGCCGGTCATGGGGCGGGGCTATCGGGCGAAGTTAAGCCCCAGGTCGAAGGCGTCGAAATTGCGCAACCGCCTTCCGGGATCGAGGTCCGGCGTCGGCCGGTTGAGAATCAGCGGCACGCGCTGTTCGGTGACGCCGCCGTGGGAGCGGAGCGGCACGTCTAGGCCCGACAGGTCGTGGTGTTCGACGCTGGAGCCCAACACCTTGTGTTTTTCGGAAATCACGATCAGGTCGCCCATGCGCTCGGGCGGCAGCTCGAATTCCTTGCAGCCCTCGGCGTTGCCGTAGACGGTCAAAATCCCGTCAAGGTCGCGCAAACGGCCGGCGATGTCGTCGGCGTCGGCGCCGTCCGACAGGTATATTGTGCAGAACGACCCGAGCGCCCCGTGGTGGACGACATAAGGATCAGTGATGGTCAGCACCACCCTCGCCGTTCCCTCGGCGGCTCCTTCGTTCCGCCAGCCGTCGAGGACGTCCTGCAGGTAGATGACGTCGGGGTCGCCTTCGGCGGTGTGCTTGGCATTCATGCCGTGGTCGGCGGTCAACACCAGCACCGCGCCCAGGGCATCGAGCTTGTGGAAATAGCCGTCCATCATGGCGTAAAAATCGTTCGCTCCGCCGCTGCCCGGCGCGTTCTTGTGCTGCACGTAATCGGTGGTCGACAGGTACATCAGGTCGGCGCGCTCCTCCTCGATCAGCTTGACCCCAGCGGCGAAGATGAACTCGCTCAAATCGGCCGAATAGACCTCGGGGACGGGCAAGCCTACGTATCGGTTGGCATAGTCGATGCCATTGTCGGCTTTCGTGGCCTGGTCCGATTTTTCCGACGAGAAACAGATCGCGCGGCCGGTCGAAAAATCGAGGCCGTGGCGGAGCAACGGCGTCAGCTTGTCCTTGGCGGTGACGATGGCAACCTTGGCCCCGGCATCGAAGAAAGCCTTGTAGATGGTTCCGGCGCGCATGAATTTGGGGTTCCCCATCATCACGTCCTCGCCGCTGTCGCGGTCGAAGAAGAAGTTGGCGCCGATGCCGTGGACCGACGGCGGCACGCCGGTGACGATGGAGATGTTGTTGGGATTGGTGAAGCTGGGCACCACGCAATCGCCCCTCAGGTCGCTGCCCGTTTTCAGGGCCTCGGACAAAAAGGGCATGGCGCCGTCGGCGACGGCCCGTTCGATGTAATCGGGTTCGGAGCCGTCGATGCAGACCACGACCACCGGCTGTTTGGGCCAGGCGTAGTCGCGGCCGTTGACGGTGACGGTTTCGGGGGTGTCGGTCATGTCATTAACAATAAGACTAAAGAAAGGTGTTTTCTAAGACTTTCCGCTTTCGACGCCCATTTCCTTCATCACGTCGGTGATCGCCTTGAGCGCGCCTTGCATTTCGCTTGCCCCCAGTTGGCCGATGCAACCGATGCGGAAACTGGGGGCGACGGTCAGCTTGCCGGGATAGATGACATAGCCGCGGCAACCCAGCGCGTCATAGAAAACCTGGAAATCGAACTTCTCATCGGCGGGCATCTTGAAGGTGACGATGATCGGCGCCTGCACTTCGTCCGCCAGCAGCGTCTCGAACCCCAGCCCCCGCATGCCGTCGACGAGGATTTTGCAGTTGCCGGCGTATCGCGCATGGCGGCCCTCGGCGCCGCCCTCGGCGTCGAACTGGTCGAGCGCCTTATCGAAGGCGTTAATCACGTGGGTCGGCGGCGTGAACCGCCATTGGCCGTTCTTTTCCATCGCCGTCCATTGGTCGTAAAGGTCGAGGCTCAGCGCGTGGGCGTTGCCCTGGCATTGTTCCAGCGCCGCCCGGCGGAGGATGGCGAAACCCATCCCTGGTACGCCCTCCAGGCATTTGTTGGACGACGCCACCATGCCGTCGAAGGCAATTGCCGAGGCGTCGAAAGGCAGGGCGCCGAAGGCACTCATGGCGTCGATGATGAGGCGGTGTTGGTTTTCGGCGGTGATCCGGGCAATGTCCTCGATCGGGTTGAGGATCCCCGACGTGGTCTCGCAATAAACCGCCACAACATGGGTGATGGCCGTATCCGATTTCAATGCCGCTTCCAGGTCGTTCAGGTCGGGCGGGGTGTCCTCGGGGGTTTCCAGGGAAATGTGCGAACGCCCGGCATAATCGAGAATTCGGGCAATGCGCTTCCCGTAGGCGCCGTTGATCAGCACCAGGGCCTTGCCGTCTTTTTTGCCGTCTCGGGGGGGGATCAGGGTGCCCAGCGCCGCCTCGACGGTAAAGGTGCCGCTGCCCTGCAACGGAACGCAGACATGGGTTTCCGCCGCGCCGGCGATGTCCAGCAGGCGGCGCAGCACCCGGGCATTGGTTTCGATAAACTGGGCGTCGCGCGAGCCCCAATCGTGCAGCATCGCCTCCTTGGTCGCCGCCGACGTGGTCAAGGGGCCGGGGGTCAAAAGCCAGGGGTCTTTGGCGGCGGCCATATCCGTCTCCTTAACGCTTGCGCCAGGCCTGGGTGCGTCGGGCCAGGCCGCGGGTCAGGACGGCGTGCAACAGCCGCGCGCCGCCGGCGGTGAGCACGATCATAATACCCATGGCGGCGGCCGAGGCCTGTTCGCCGGCGTCGTCCATGTTGAGCACCGCCACCGAGGCCAGCGCGGTGTCCGGCGAATACAGGAACACCACTGCCGACACCGTGGTCATGGCGTTGACGAACAGGTACATGGAAATATCCAGGATCGCGGGCACGCAAATCGGCACCGTGACCCGCCAGAAGGTCTTGTAGAACGGCACCTTCAGCGACGCCGACACGGATTCGAACTCATTATCGATCTGCTTCAGCGCCGTGATCGCGGTCAGGTGGCTGACGGTGTAGAAGTGGGTGATGGTGCAGATCACCAGGATCGGCAAGGTGTGATAGAGGAAATTCAGCGGATTGCCGGGGTGATTGAAAAAGAAGATATAGGCCAGCCCCAACGACAGCCCCGGCACCGCCATCGGCATCATGACGAGGAACTGCATGGCCGCGCGCCCGGCCAGGAAGCCTTTGCTTTTTTCCACCAGATAGGCGCCGGTGAAAATGACGCAGGTGCCGATCACCGCCGTCCAGGAGGCCATTTTTACCGAATTGAAATACGAATCCCACCCCCCCCCGTCGCGTAGCGAGAAGTCGTAATTGGCGAGGGTGAGGGACAGGTTATAGGGCCAGAACTTGACCAACGACGCGAACATCGCCACGCTCAGGATGCCGACGATGACAATACCGACCAGCGCGCAATACGCGGTCATGATGGCGTCGAACCTGGGCGATGGTGTCGGCGCATAGGGAACGGCGCGCGCCGTCAAGATCGCCACCTGTTTGCGCTGTATGATGCGGTCGGCGGCAAAGGCGATCACCGCCGGCACCAGCAAGACCATCGAGACCACGGCACCCATCTCGAAATCCTGGCGCCCGATCACTTGTTTGTAGACGTCCGTGGCGAGCACGTTGTACTGCCCGCCGACCACCTTGGGCACCCCGAAATCGGTAATAATCAGGGTAAAGGCAACAAAGCCCGCCGACACCAGCCCATAGCGGATGCTGGGCAGGGTGACGGTGAAGAACGTCCGCACCGGCCCGGCGCCGAGCGATTGGGAAGCTTCATAGAGCCGCCCGTCGCTCATCGACATGGAAATCAGGATAATCATCAAGACATGAGGGAAGATATAGATCACTTCGCCCATGACGATGCCGATGGGACCGTAGATTTCATTGCCGAACAACATGAATGTCAGGAACCCCTGTTTGCCGAACATGAAAATCAGCGAAATAGCCGGCAGCAGCGACGGCATCAGGATGGGGATCAGGGCGATGCCCTTGAAAAGGCTTTTAAAGGCCATGCATGAGCGGGTCAGCGCATAGGCGTAAACAAAGGCCAGGGAGACGACGATAACCGTGCTGATCGAGGAAATGGTCAGACTGTTGGCGACGGATTGGGATAATGCCGGCGTGGTGAAGAATTCGGTGAAATTGTCCAGGCCGGTGAAGTTCCCGTCCTTATCCTGGAATCCTTTCGACAGCAATGCGTATAGCGGCAGCACAATGGCGACGAGAAGATAGAGCGCGATGGCGCCCAGAATGCCGCGCATGATCCAGTCTTCGGAGCTGACCTTGTGGCGGACGATGCCAAGGGCGGCGGCGGGGGCCATGGTTATACCACGTCAGATCAAGTCGTCCGCGTGGGTAAAGATTTCCCCATACACGCGGATATGGTCCGACGGCAGGGCGACGGTGAATTCCTGGCCTTCTTTAATGTCCAGGTCGCGGACCAGATTGATGGAAAAATCGGCGCGGATCGTGGTCTCGCCGGCGTCCTGGACCGCCAGGGAGGCGCGGTAGAAGGAACCCAGGAATTCCAGCGTTTCAATCACCGTCGGCACGGCGTTTTCGGTGTCCGGCGTGACGCCCCGGGTGGCTATGTCCTCGGGCCGGATGCAGACGGTGATGGCGTCGTCTTTTTGGATTCCGTCAGGACAATTGTTGGTGGTCAATTCGATATCGCCCAGCCGCACTTGGGCCTGGTTGCCGGCGACGCCGGAAAGAAAATTCATGGTGCCGATGAAATCGGCGACGAAGGGATTGACCGGGCGGCTGTAGATATCTTGGGGCGTGCCGACTTGCTCGATCACGCCTTCGTTTATGACCACGATGCGGTCGGCCATGGTCAGGGCTTCTTCCTGGTCGTGGGTGACCATGATCGTGGTCACCCCCAATTGGTGCTGCAAGGCCTTGATCTCGTGGCGCAGCCTGATCCGCACCTTGGCGTCCAAGGCGCTCAAGGGCTCGTCGAGCAACAGCAGCCCCGGCTTGGTCGCCAGCGCGCGGGACAGGGCGACGCGCTGTTGTTGTCCGCCGGAAAGCTGGGCCGGGTATTTGTCTTCCTGGTCCACCAGCCCGACCGATTCCAGAAGCTCGGCCACCCGGGCGTCGATCTCAGGCTTAGACGTCTTGCGGCTAACCAGCCCGTAGGCGACGTTCTGGTGGACCGTCAGGTTGGGAAACAGCGCGTAGGACTGGAACACGATGCCGAAATCCCGTTCCAGGGGCGGCAGTCCGGAAATATCCTTACCGGCCTGTTCGACGCGGCCATGGGTCTGGATGTCGAGGCCCGCGATGGCGCGCAGCAGAGTCGTCTTGCCGCAGCCCGACGGCCCCAGAAAACAGACGAATTCGCCTTCGAAGACTTCGAGCGAGATGTCTTCCAGCGCCGTGAAGTCGCCGAACATCTTGGTCAGGTTCTCGACTTTGAGATAAGCGTCTTTGCCGGTCACCGGTTCCCCCTGAACACTTGAATAAAGCAAACCCCAGCCGCCCGGTCAAAGGGGACGGCTGGGGCGCTTTTTAGCTTTCTTGCGCCGGGAGCGTTATTTCTTCTTCGGCTCCGACTTGGCGTCGTATTTATCACGCCACTTGTTGAGGATGCGGACGCGGTTCTTGGCCGCCCAGGCGAAGTCGTTCTTGATCATCTTCGACAGGATTCCCGGCGGGAAGTTCTTCACCGGCTTGGCGATTCCCGGCATGGCGACGACGGCGTATTCCCGGTTATAGATCAACATCGCCTTTTTCGTCACCGACCAGTCGGCCAAGGCACGCGCGGCCTTGAGATTCTTGGTGTTTTTGACGATGGCGAATGATTCCAGGTCCCAGCCGATACCTTCGATGGGGGCGATGATTTCGATCGGGGCGCCGGCGTTCTTGGACTTGGCGCCACGATAGGCGAAGGAAATGCCGATGGGAATTTCGCCGCGCGCCGCCAGTTTGCACGGCTTGGAGCCCGAATGGGTATAGCGCGCGATGTTGGTGTGCAGGCCATCCATGTATTTCCAGCCTTTATCCTCGCCCATCAACTGAAGCCAACTGGACACGTCGAGGAAACCGGTGCCCGAGGAATTCGGGTTCGGCATGATGACGTGGCCCTTGTAGACCGGCTTTGTCAGGTCGGCCCACGACGTCGGCAGCGGCAGGTTGTACTTGCCGGCTTCGACCGTGTTGAAGCAGACGGACGCGATCCAGGCCCGTTGCCCGACCCATTGCGGTGGGTTGTTGGCCTGGTCGTAATACAGCTTGCCGAGCTTTTTCAGTCCCTTCGGCGCGTAGCCCTGGAAATAGCCTTCGTTGCCCAGCATCATCAGGCTGGTGGCGGCCAGGCCCCAGACGATGTCGGCCTTGGGGTTGGCTTTTTCGGCCATCAGCTTCGAGGTCACGATACCGGTGGAATCGCGCACCCACTTGATGTTGATGTCGGGATAGTCCTTTTCGAAGGCCTTCTTGAACATGGACAGTTCGTCGGCTTCGATGGCGGTGTAGACCAAGAGGTCGGTCTTGGCGAAAGCGCCGCTGGCGGCGAGGCCGAGGACCATCAGGCCGCCGGCGGCCACCGTCGTCAATCGTTTCAGTAATTTCGTGAACATTTATCAAATCTCCCTGGTTTTGGGTGCCAGCCCGACACTTTTATCGTTAACCGGCGTTTCGTCCTTTTCGACGATTACTGTACTGAATCGCAAGCCATGTTGGCAACCGAACCGACCGCCCGGGGGGTGAATTTTCGATGACAGTTTGCAACGCTTATAAGGTCTTGTTCCGGGCCGGGGCGGGGTCCGGACCCACCGCCGTCCCTGCCGGGGCCGAAAATATCGCCACCGGCGCTTTGCCGAGGCCGCCGGCATAGACCTTTTGGTCGAACACGTTCTGCAGGAAGAACAAGCCGATGAAACAGACGACGCCTGCGATCAGGGGTGTCACCACCCACCCGGCGCCGATGCCGCCGACCACCCGCCATCGGATGCCGCGCCCGCCCTTGAGCAGGGCGATGCCGAGCACCGCGCCGACCACGGCCTGTGAGCTGGAGACCGGGACCAGGGGAATGGTCGGCAGGCCGTTGGACTGCAAAAAGCTTTCCAGGCCTTGGCTGGCGAACAGGAACAGCACCAACGAGTGCGACACCACCACCACCCAGGCGGCGACCGGCGACAGCGGCATGATGCCGGTGCCGACCGTCATCATCACCCGTTTGGAATAGGTCATGACGCCGAAGCCGATGGCGAGGGCGCCGAGCAGGAACAATTGTTCCGTGGGCGAGAAGGTCAACAGCCCGGCGAATTCAAAATCCGTGAACGGCGACGCCGACACGAACACCCCCATGACGTTGGCGATGTTGTTGGCGCCCAGGCTGTAGGCGCCGAAGGCGCCGGCCAACAGAAGCCCTAGGCGGGTGTAGGCATCTTGGCGGATCAGGTGCAGCTTGGCCCGCGAAAGCGCCATCGTCGTCGCCTTGAACAGGACCATGGCGAACCCGGCCGCCAGGATCGGGCAGATCAACCAGGTCGACAGGATCTTGGTCAGCGCCGTCGGATCGGTGGCGTTGTTGGTGAACAGGTTCCAGCCGATGATGGCGCCAATGATGGCCTGGGTGGTGGACACCGGCAAACCGGCCTTGGTCATCAGGTAAACGGCCAGGGCGGCGGCGAACGCGGCCATGAAGGAGCCGGGAAGGGCGTTGATGGCGCCCAGCTTGCCAAGCGTCTCGGTGGTGCCGGCGCCGGAAATCACCGCCCCCAGGATCACGAACACGGCGCAGATCACGGCCGCCGTCGTAAACCGGATCATCCGCGTGCCGACGGCGGTGCCGAAGACGTTGGCGGCGTCGTTGGCGCCCAAGGCCCAGCCCAAAAACAGCCCGCTGGTCAGGAAAAACAGGACCGAGAGTTCCATTGCCCGCCGCCTATGCCCGAATCACGTGGGCCCGTTCAAAGGGTGCGCTTGATGGCATAGATGGCGAGCCGGTCGGCCACGTCCTCGGCCCAATCGGGGATGTTGTCGATGTGCTCGACGAAATTCCGCAGTTGGGCTTTCCGGCTGAGGTCGAGCTCGGAGTTGAAAATCGCCTGTTTCAGCTTCGTCGACACCTTGTCGGCCTCCTTCTCGTAGAACATGACCTTGTGGTTGTGATCGCCGACCGCCTCGATGTTGCGGAAAAACGCCCGTGACGCCAGCACCAGGGCTTCCACCGACTCCACCGCTATATCGGTCAGGGTCTCGTAATTGGCGTGGTATTCGTCGGGAATCTCCGGCTTTTCGATGAAAAACGCCCACAGCGCCCCCTCGAACAGGTTCAGCAAGTGGTCCAGGTTCTCGATCAGGCCCAAAACGTCGCCCCGGGATTCCGGGATCAGGGTCTGGGCGTAAAGCTTGGTTTCGATGGCCCGCCTGAGATGGTCGGCTTCGCTTTCCATCTTGTTGACGTCTTGGAGCTTGCGCTCGAATTCGTCCGTGCAGCCTTCGTTCAGATAGACCTTGATGGCGATCTTGAACAACAGCGCACATTGCGACAATTTATCCAGGAAATCGTCGATCTCCCCTTCAAGGGCATGGGTGCGGCCGAACATTGAAATTTTCTTGGTTAGTTCCATGTTTTTTCCCTCCACAGAAAACCCGCAAATAAACACCCTTTCCGAGGACAAAAGGTCCTTCGGGCTAAAATCGGCGAAAAAATCGCAGGGTCAAGGCTACAATATCGTACTTTTTAGGCGACTAGCAACTCGCCGTTGCGGGTGCAGGACGCTTCCGCAAGCTCGACGAATGTTCCGGTAATGCTTTCCGGCGTATGTAGGGTATTGGGATCTTCTCCGGGGAAGGCTTTGGCCCGCATTGCGGTGCGGGTAGCGCCGGGGTTGATCAGATTGACCCGGACATTGGTTTTTTCCACTTCGGCGGCGTAAATCAACGCCATCATTTCCAGCGCCGCCTTGGATACCGCGTACGCACCCCA